>CXWJ01005576.1_pt1 | contig 19700 bp, 20 predicted proteins | sample 590841 | NCBI WGS metagenome assembly CXWJ01 (sample SAMEA3498367, study PRJEB10139) | wastewater metagenome | biome: wastewater treatment plant; material: activated sludge | place: Austria | collected 2015-01-21 | reverse complement strand
CTTCCCATTCCTCTTGAGATCATCTTAATGAATAGAATGGTCTCGCGATTGGTTACATCATAAAGGGCGGCGGGGGGAAAGTCAATACGTATAATGACTGAATTTCACGGGACGCTAAGATACGCGTTGTGATTCATGTGCGCCCAGAGGGACTCGAACCCCCAACCGATAGCTTCGAAGGCTAGTGCTCTGTCCAATTGAGCTATGGGCGCAATAATTTACAGGCGTAGAAACGATTGCGGGCGCAAGCGGTAATGGTAAAAGCAGAAACCGGGTTTTCAAGAAAAAACCCGGTTTCTGGGAGGGGCGAGTGGTGGGACTTGAACCCACGATCTTCTGGGCCACAACCAGACGTGTTAACCCCTACACCACACCCGCCATCATACTCTCGCAACCAGGAGAGCCAACCAAATCGTACCACAGATGATCACTGCGGACAAGTTGAGAATCCGGTAATTACCGGCTACTGGTCCTGCTCATCCCCCCATGACGACTAATCTAGCTGATCGATCAACTCGCGAATCAGGCCGGCGCTATGGGCCAGGGCGGCCATCTCCTCGGCGTCAAGCGGCAAGTGGTAGGTTTCCAGCACGCCATCGCCGCCCACCAAACTAGGCAGCGAGACGGTCACGTCCTTGACCCCAGCTATCTCGGCCGTCGGTGTGCAGACGGTCATAATCGCCCGCCGGTCGCCCAGAATATTGCGGGTGATGCGCGCCAACGCGCTGCCCACGCCGTAATAGGTGGCCCCCTTGCCGTCGATAATCTGGTAGGCGGCATGACGCACGCCTTCGTCGATGGCCGCGCGCTCCTGGCCGGTCAATTCATGGCCGCTCAGCGTCACAAAATCGCGCAGCGGCATATTGCCGATGTTGGTCAGCGACCACACCAGCACCTCCGAGTCGCCGTGCTCGCCCACCACGTAGGCGTGGACGTGGTTGGAATCGACGCCCACCGCCTGGCCCAGCAGCGAACGAAAGCGGGCCGTGTCCAGCGTCGTGCCCGAACCGACAACCCGGTGCGACGGGATGCCGAACTCGGCGGCGATCTGGGCCGTGATGTGGGTCATCACGTCGACCGGGTTGGTGGCGATGACCAGCACGGCATCGGGCGCATGTTCGTAAATCCGGGGAATGACCGAGCGAAACACAGCCGCGTTGCGCCCCAGCAATTCGATGCGCGTCTCGCCCGGCTTCTGGCCCACGCCGGCGGCCATGATCACCACCCGCGCCCCGGCCAGGTCGGCATAGTGGCCGGCGTGGACGTTGAGGTTATGGGCAAACGGCACGGCGTGGAGAATGTCGGCCGCTTCGGCCACGGCCCGCTTTTCGTTCAAATCGACCAGCACCAATTCACGGCCGACGCCGTTCATCACCATGGCATAGGCGGCCGTCGCCCCGACGAAACCGCAGCCCACTATTCCGATCTTCATGGTAGCTCCTTGCGTGTCGCTACGCCAGAGGTAGGACAGGTTTTATATTCTAGGGAGAATCGAGTAGAATCAATCGTCATTCATTTTAGCCCATGCAGCCGGCCGCACAAAGCAGAACACACCAGCACACAAGCCGCCACCATGATCCAGCGATCCCTTACCTCGATCCTTATCTATCTTTTGATACTTTTCGCCCTTGTTATCATTGCCCTTATCTGGCTGGTCGTGCCAACCTCCGGCAACCGGCCATTCGCCATCGACGGGCTATTCCAACGCCAATCGGCGGTGGCCGCACCGGCGCCTATCAGTGGGCCGACACTTGGAGCGATGGGCACAGGCGGCCAGCCGGCAGACAGTTTGCCGGTCGCTCCATCGCCGACCATCCGCCCCTGGCCGACCATGCAGCACACCCCGACGGCCATACCGGCTACGGCTTCTCCCCCGACAGTCGTTCCGACCCTCGCCCCAGCCCTGGCGCCGCCGCAGCGGGTGGCCGTCAACGGCATTCCCTGGGAGAGTATCGTCGTGATGCCGCCCGACGTGGCGGCCCGCGCGCGAGAAATCTTTGTCGCCGGGCAAACGCTCGGCCGCAACCCCAACGCCTATAGCAAAGTGGGCGACAGCACGACCGAGAACCCCCATTTCCTGGCGCGCTACGACGAGAGGCCGTATAGCCTCGGCCCTTTCGCCCATCTGCAAGCGGTGATCGACCACTTTCACGGCTCACATGGTCGCGACAGCATCGCCGTGCGCATCGGCCTGCACGCCTGGACAGCCAACGACCCGGCCTGGGCCGAAGCCGGCATCTGCCTGCCGAATGAGACGCCGGTGCAGTGCGAGATTCGCATCCACAATCCGGCCATCGTCATTGTCCGGCTGGGGACAAACGACGTTGGCGCGGGCCAGATGTTCGACGCCAATATACGCCAAATCGTCGAGACGGCCATCGCCGCCGGGGTCATCCCCATCATCGGCACCAAGGGCGACCGGCACGAGGGCAGCAACGAGAACAACGACATCCTGCGCCGCATTGCTGCCGACTATCGCCTGCCCCTCTGGGATTATGACCTCGTCGCCAACACCCTGCCCGGCCGCGGCCTGGACGTTGACGCGGCCCACATGCTCACTTTCTACGCCCACGACTACAACGACCCCACCGCCTTCACCCGCGGCCACGCCATGCACAACCTGACGGCCTTGATGGTTCTGGATGCAGTCTGGCGCGAGGTCATTCAGCAGTGACGAGCAACGCGTGATAAACACAAACCGATCCCTTCCCGGTGCTAGGCACTTCAGAAAGTGCCTAGCACCACTCTTCCTCATCTGCCTACTATTCACAGCCTGCGCTCCCGCTCCGGCCAATACCACCGATCAAGCAGCCGACACGATACCCACCACCCCACCCACCCGCCCCGCCCCGGTCATCGAACAAAACGCCGGGCCAACGCCATCGGCGGCCACGGCCACCGCCCTCGCCGGACCAACCGCCACCCGCGCCCCGGTCACGGCCGAACCCACGCCAGCACCAATTCCGCCAACGCCGGAGCCATCTCCCACGCCACTCGGCACGCAGGCCATCAACGACGTTCCCCTGACCACCATTGCCCCGATGGACGCGGCAACGGCCGCTAACGTGCGGGCAATTTATGAACGCGGTCGGGAACTCGGCCGCGAACCCAACGCCTTCTCCAAGCTGGGCGACAGTACGCTGCTCAATCCTCACTTCCTGGGGCCGTTCGACCAGGGCGATTACGTACTGGGCGACTTCGGCCATCTTCAGGCGACGATTGACCGCTGGCGCGGCTCATTCCAGCGCCACGGCATCGGCACCCACCACGGTCTGCACTCCTGGACGGTCTTTGACCCGATGTGGGCCGATGAGGAGTGGTGCGAAGCGGGCGAACATTTGTTGGCCTGCGAGGTGCGACTGCAAAACCCCAGTGTCCTGTTCGTGCGCCTGGGCAGCAACGACGCCGGCGCGCCCAGCGGTTTCCGCTTCAACGTCAAGGAAGTCATCGAATACGCCATCGACAACGGCATCATCCCCATCATCGGCACCAAAGCCGACCGCTTCGAGGGCAGCAACGAGAACAACGACATCCTGCGCGCGCTGGCGGCCGAGTATCACGTGCCCCTCTGGGATTTCGACCGGCTGGCCGACACGCTACCCGGCCGCGGTCTGGATAGCGATCAGGTTCATCTGATTATCGACGAGCTACCCCACGACTTCACCGACCCGGCCGCCTTCCAGCGCGGCCACGCCATGCAAGATCTTTCGGCTCTCATCACGCTGGATCAGGTGCGGCAAATCATTGAAGAATGAGCCAGACGCCGCTCCCGCAAACTCAATTAACCCAGACCGGCTTGTTTCAACTATAATCACACGGTACCAAGGAGATGCTGATTAATTCCATGAAGCGCGCGCAAACCTTTCTTCTAATCATTCTGCTGCTCAGCTGCCTCTCGGCTTGTGCCGGCGGGGGCGGCGGCGACACGACTGACGACCGCCCGGCCATCGCCGTGGAAGATTATCTGACCGCCAAAGTGTCTGGCAATGCCGAGGCCATTCGCGCCGGGCTGTGCTCAGAGATGGAAGCCGTCCTTGAGCGCGAGCTGCGCACCTTCGAGAGCGTCAGCAACGCGGCCATCGAGGGGATGAGTTGCGCCAGCGACGACCCGGCGGCCACCACCGAGACGGCCGTGCGCTGCACCGGCCAGATCGTCGCCCTCTACGGCACCGAGGAAACGACCTTCCCACTGGCCGCCTATCGCGCCGTCAACGAGGACGGCGAATGGAAGTGGTGCGGCGAGACGGAGTAAGAAGGGGAGAACCACAGATTTCGCAGATTACGCAGATTAAGAAAGGATTGAACAGGGCCATTCTCCATGCGCAACCGCTTATTCAATCGCGAGAATCTGCTGGCCGTACTGTTGTGCCTGCTGGTCGTCCTGTTGCTCATCGTCGCGTCCGATAGCTCGCCGCAATGGATCTATCAGGGGTTTTAGTACGATTAGCGGCGGCGGCGACCGTCCTGCTGCTGGCCGGTTGTGGCGCGGTAGTATCGGAGACGGCCGTCACGCTGCCCACCGTGGCCCAGACGGCGCTGCCGCCCTTCGTGCCCACAGTGGCCCCGCCGACCCTGACACCCGCGCCAACGCTGCCCACATCCACCCCCATGCCGACGGCCACTGCGCCGGCCACCCCCTCCCCGGCGGCGACCGCCTCGCCGATCGCCACAACCACCGCGACGCCTGACCCGGCACAACAAATCAACGGCGTCCCCTTCACTGCCATTGCCGTCGTCCCGCCCGACGTAGCCTACCACGTGGGCCAAATCGCGGCGCGCGGCCGGGAGCTGGGGCGCAACGCCAATGCCTTCTCCAAGCTGGGCGACTCCGGGGTGCTTATCGAGTCCAATCTGACCCGCTTCGACAACGGCCCCTCTACACTTGGCCCTTATGAATTCCTGCAACCAACCGTCAGCCACTTTGCCGGGTCGTGGGCGCGCTATGGCGTGGGGGCGCGGGTGGCCCTGACGACCATCGGTACCTTCGACCCGTTGTGGGCCGACGCGGAATGGTGTTTGCCGGGCGAACATTTGTTGGCCTGCGAGATTCGGCTGCACAATCCGGCCGTCCTGCTCATTCGTCTGGGAACCAACGACGGCCGCGCCGAACTGTACGAACGCTACATGGGGCAAATCATCGAATTCGCCATCGAAAATGGCGTCATCCCTGTCCTGGGGACAAAGGCCGACCGCTTCGAGGGGGACGACAGTATCAACGCCGCCACGCGCCGGTTGGCGGCCACTTATCGCGTGCCGCTGTGGGATTTCGACGCCGTCGCTGCCACGCTGCCCAACCGCGGCCTGACCGCTGACCAGGCCCATCTGACGGTCTACGGCCGCAATGACTACACCGACCCGGAGACGCTGCAACACGGCTACCCGGCCAGCGATTTATCAACTCTGGTCGTCCTCGATGCCATCCGGCGCATTGCGTTAACGACCCCCTGACCGACTCCAACCCATGCATCAACGCCTTTACCTCGCTCTCGTCCCATTGCTGTTAGCCCTGAGCGCCTGCGGCCGTGTCGGCTCGGCCGCGCCGGCCGCCACCGCAACGGTGACTTTCGCGACGGCCGCGCCCATGACCGCCACAGCGACCGCTACGGCCACGGCTCTACCAACCTCGACCGCGACCAACCCGCCGCCGACGGCGACCAGCGTCCCGACCCTCACGCCATCGGCAACGCCCCTACCTACGCCTACACCCAGGCCCGACCCTGCTTTCTTCGTCAACGGTGTGCCGGTCGAGCACTTCATCGTCTTCCCGCCCGAAGTCGAGGCCAACGTGCGGCGCATTTTCGCCCATGGGCAGGAATTGGGACGCAATCCCCATGCCTTCTCCAAAATCGGCGACAGTATCTCCCTGACCAGCCATTACCTGGCCCGCTTCGATCAGGGCGATTACCGGCTGGGTATCTATGAGCGACTTCAACCGGCCATCGATCAGTACGCCGACTCCTACGAACGGTTCGGCATGGCCGTGCGTATCGGCCTGCACGCCTGGATCGCCTTCCGGCCGGGGCTGGCCGACCCGGAGCAATGCGCGCCCGACGAACACATGGTGGCCTGCGAGATTCGACTGCACAACCCCAGCGTCTTCCTCATCCGTCTGGGCACCAACGACACCGCGCCGGGCGACGCCTACGAGCGCGCCATACGCCACGCCATCGAGTACAGCATCCAAAACGGCATCATCCCGGTTCTCGTCACCAAGTCCGACCGTTTCGAGGGCGACAATCGCCACAACGAGACGATGCGCCGGCTGGCGGCCGGCTACGAAGTGCCGTTGTGGGACTTTGACGTCATTGCCGGCACCTTGCCCGATCGCGGGTTGGGCGGCGATGATGTACACCTGACGATGTTCGGCCACAACGACTACAGTGATCCGGCCACGCTGTCATTCGGCTATCCGCTGAGCGATTTGACCGGCCTGATGATGCTCGACGCCATCCGCCGCACTGTCGCCGAAGGTGGCGCCGAATGACACTGAACCTCGCGGCGATTCTGGTCATCGGTCTGGCCGCGGTGGTATATGCCGCCCTCGTGCCCGGTCGCTGGCGGGGGTGGGCCATCCTGTTGGGCAGCGTCGTCGCCCTGTTCTGGCTCCAGGCGCCGCTCGCGCCGCGCTACGCCGATTTTCTGCTGCCCTGCGCCACCATTGCCGTGGGCGTGGCCGGGTGGTGGCTATCTCGACCGCCCCGCCGCGCGTTCATGGCTCCGGCGCCGGGTCAGTCGATAGACCGGGATGCCCCGACCGGCGTCCAGGAGTTCACGATCTCCCGCGTCTACGTCCGCGATGATTGGCTGACCCTGCTGATCATCCTGACGCTCATCCTGGGACTGGCTTTCTTTCGCTACGTCGGGGCCGATTTTCGTCTGACCGCCTCGCGCCCGCCGTCGCCGATCTTCGTGGCCGTCACGGCGCTGGAAGTAGGGTTGGTCTTCGCCGCCCTGGCCCTCATCCTGCGCCGACTGCCCCACCGGGCTGTGCTGACCGGGGCCATTGTGGCCTTCGTCCTGCTGTTCGTCGCCGCCAAATATCCGCCGGCGACCGCCTTCATCGCCGGTTGGTGGCGCGGCCTCACCGGGCAAGACGTGGCCCTGGCCGCGCCGTCCGACCTCGCCTGGCTGGGCTTCTCCTACGTCGCCTTCCGCATCATCCACACTCTGCGCGACCGGCAGACAGGCATACTGCCCGACCTGTCCCTACGCGCCTACCTCAGCTACATCCTCTTTGCTCCGGCCATCGTGGCCGGGCCAATTGACCGGGCCGAGCGTTTCCTGCTCGATTATCAGAATCTACCCCTTCTACGGGCCTTCGATCCGGCGCGCTGGGGGCTGGGCCTGTGGCGCATCGGCCAAGGGCTGTTCAAGAAGTTCGTCATCGCCGATACGCTGGCCCAGGGGCTATCACTGACCCCCACCCTGGCTGCCCAGACGGAGGGCGCCGGGGCCTTATGGCTGCTACTCTTCGGCTATGGGCTGCGGCTCTACTTCGACTTCAGCGGCTACACCGACATCGCCATCGGCCTGGGCATCCTCTGCGGCATCCGCCTGCCGGAGAACTTTGATCGACCCTATACGCGCAGTAACATCTCCGCCTTCTGGCAAAGCTGGCACATCACCCTCAGCCAGTGGGCGCGATTCTACATCTTCACGCCCCTCTCGCGGGCGCTGCTGCGGTGGCGCAAACCGGGCGCGTCGCCCTTCCTGACGCCCACGACCATTGTCCTGACCTCCCATCTGGCGACGATGATCGTCATCGGCCTGTGGCACGGCATCAGCTGGAATTTTCTCATCTGGGGCCTGTGGCATGCCGCCGGTCTATTCCTTCACAAGCAGTGGAGCGACCGGACGCGGAAGTGGTATCGCGGTCTGCAAACCCGGCCGTGGCCCAGGCGCATCTGGGCGGCCACCGGCTGGGCGTTGACGATTCTTTTCGTCATGCTCGGCTGGGTCTGGTTCCTGATGCCTAGCGTGGATGGGGCGATGGCGGTGTTTATGAAGCTTGTCGGCGTAAGCGGATGATTGGCTACGGATAATTACGGACAAAACGGATGAAGAAAGGATACAATCGCTCATCATCCGTTTCCTCCGTGTAAATCCGTAGCCATTTCTTAAACAATGGACGAAAATAACCTGCAACAACAGTTCGACCAGTGGGCCGCCACCTATGACGCAGATGTGGGCCACGGCACAGGCTTTCCCTTCGACGGCTACGACCGCGTACTGGCGCGCGTCATTGATTTGGCCGCCATCGAACCGGGCATGGCCGTACTGGAACTGGGGCCGGGCACGGGCAATCTGACGGCGCGGCTGGTCGGTGCCGGGGCCGAGGTGTGGGCGCTGGACTTTTCGACCGAAATGCTGGCCCGCGCCCGCGCCAAAGTCCCCACGGCNNTGAGGCCGGCGAAACCTGGGATGATGAATATTATTGGCTAATGGATGAGGTCGGGCCGGCGCTGAGCGAAGCGGGCTTTAGCCTAGAATACGAACAGCAATCAACGTGCGGCATGACCTTGGTCATAGCGCGCCCTTCGTAGGTGGAACTTCCTAGTTCCACCCCGCCCCTCGTCTCTAAAAAAAGAGGGTGAACTGGAAGTTCACCCTACAAAAATGAGTTAAACTTAACGCATGACGTCCCCGGCCCTGGAATACAAGATTTTTTATCGCCAGCATCTACCCCATATTCAACCTCCCGGGGTAACGTTCTTNNAAATCAAGGTTGATGCTGATCGTGTGCGAGAAGCGCTGCTAGCGAATAAGCGTCAATTTGCCCGTTGGGATGCGCTATTAGATTCGGCAGCTTATGGGCCTATGTGGCTGAGTGAAGTACCGATCGCCAGCTTGGTATCTGGTGCGCTCCACTTTCAACACGATCGAAGAGTTGACCTGGATAGTTTTACTATTATGAGCAACCACGTCCATGTCATGTTGACACCTATGGAGAAAGCTAACGGAACCTATTACTCACTCTCTAGAATTCTTCACTCTGTGAAGAGTTACACAGCCAATAAAGGCAATGCGCTATTAGGAGGTGAAGGTGAGTTTTGGCAGCATGAGAATTATGACCACTTCGTGCGCGACCCGGATGAGCTAATCCGTATCCGTCGCTATGTGCTCAATAACCCCGTCAAGGCTGGGCTAGTCGATTCACCTGAGAAGTGGCCATGGTCCTATAGTAAATTCGGCTTTTCGTAGGTGGAACTTCCAGTTCCACCCACCAGCCAGCGAACATTGAATAAAAGAACGCGCTATCTAGAATTTCTACTGGCAAGGGGTAGCGGTGAACTGGAAGTTCACCTACGAAGGAAGGGGTGAACTGGAAGTTCACCCTACGATAGAACATGCAGTTGATCGATCACATCGAACACCGCCTGGCCCTGCCCGGCGACGACGAGACGCTCCGCAAGCGCAAGGTGGCGGCTTTCTTCGCCGGGCTGATGGGCGTCATCACGGCCCTCCTTTTCACCGTCCTCTATTTCATCGGCGATGCGCCGATGTTGGCCTGGCTCTTTCTGGTCACCTTCGTCTGGACGTTCATCACGCTCGCCATCCTGTGGCTGCGCCCGCGCGTTTATTATTGGGCGGTTCTGGTGACCGCTCTGTATGTGACCATCCACCCCTGGCTCGTGGTCGTGGCCTCCGGCGGCTACCGATCCGGCCTGCTCCCAATGCTGTGGGCGCTGATCGGTCCCGGCGTGGCCGTCGTGCTGATCGGCATTCGCCCCGCGCTCTTCAATGCCGCGCTGTACGTCGTCCTGGCCGTCGTCGCCGCCTTACTCGATCCGTGGGCCGCGGCCCACGCACCCCCACTGCCGGAGTGGATACGGCTGACCATTGGCCTGATCAGCGCGATCATACCGGGCATGATGGTCGTTCTGATCAGCCTGTTCCTCTTTAGACAGGTGGAGCGGGCACGGATGCAGGCCGACGCGCTGTTGCGCAACATCCTGCCCTCGCCGGTCGCCGACCGGCTGAAGATTGATCCCACCTCCATCGCCGAGAGTTTCAACGAGGTGACGGTGCTCTTCGCCGACATTGTGGGCTTCACCCGGATGAGCGCCGCGGCCGACGCGCGGGAAGTCGTCGGCCTGCTCAACGCCATCTTTTCCGATTTCGACGGCCTGGCCGATAAGCACGGCCTGGAAAAGATCAAGACCATCGGTGACGCCTACATGGTCGTGGGCGGTCTGCCCCAACCGCGGCCGGATCATCTGGAAGCGGTAGTCGCCTTCGCCTTCGACGCGCTGGATGTGATGAAGAAGTATCATGCCTGGAATGGCGAACCCATCGGGCTGCGGATTGGGATCAACACCGGCCCTATCGTGGCCGGGGTCATCGGCCGGCGCAAATTCATCTATGACCTGTGGGGCGACACGGTCAACACCGCCAGCCGCATGGAGGCGTTCGGGCTGGAGAACGTCATCCAGGTGACCAATGCGGTGCGCGACAAGCTCGACGGCCGCTATACGTTCGAGCAGCGCGGCCCGTTTGAGGTTAAGGGCAAGGGAATGATGACGACCTACCTGCTGAGGCCATAGAAAAACCCGACTCAATTGAGTCGGGTTTTATTGTAGACAGGTTACGAAAGGCGGGGGTGCGCCCTGGTTGGCTTACTCTCTCGTCTCGGTCGACGGTCGCGCTCTCATCGGCAACACCTGTGGCGCGTGATTGCCATCCAGCCCCAGGACGTTGATGACCTCGGCATTGGAGGGAATCACGTACTTGGTGCCGCTGCCCACCATAATCTTTTCGATCACCTCAAATCGGCGCAGGTCTTTGGCCCGGTCGGTGAAGTTTTTCTCGGCGGCCAGGGCCACCACTTCAATCGACTTGGCCTCCGCCTCGGCCCGCAACAAGCGGGCCTGGGCCTCGCCTTCCGCGCGCAGGATGGCCGACTCGCGCACGCCCTGCGCCTCCAGGATGACGGCGCGCTTCTCGCGCTCGGCCTTCATCTGCTTGCTCATGGCGGTGGTGATGTCCTGGGGCGGGTCGATCTTCTGCAATTCGACCTTGGTCACCTTGACCCCCCAGGGGTTGGTGGCTTCGTCCAGCACCTCGCGCAGTGACATATTGATGATGTCGCGCGCCGTCAGCGTCTCATCCAGCTGCTTGTCGCCGATAAGATTACGCAGGTTAGTCTGGGCCAGCGTCGTGGCCGCGAAGTTGAAGTTGGAGATCTCGAACTCGGCCTTCACCGGATCGACGACCTTGTAATAGATGACCGCATCGACGGTGACGACGACGTTGTCGGCGGTGATCACACTCTGCGGCAAGACGTTGATCAGTTGCTCGCGCATGTCCACGCGGATCAGGTTGTCGATGAACGGGATGAGGAAGACCAGACCGGCATCGACCGTGTGATCATAGCGGCCCAGACGGATGACCAGCCCCTTCTCATACTGCTTGATGACCCGCACGCTGAAGGCCAGCGCGGCGATGGCAATCAGGAAGATTAGGACCAATACGATAATGGTAAACATGTTTCTCCTGCTTATTTACTCAACTTGCGGACGATGACGGTGACACCATCAATGGCCTCAATGGTGACCGAGTCGCCTTCATAAAGCACTTCTTCGGCCGAGGCACGCCATTTTTCATCGTCGATGCGCACAATACCGGCCGTCTCCGGGTTAATACCCCGCTCGACGGTGCCGGTCGCGCCGATCACCTTGTCGATATTCGTCTTCTTGGTGACGACGGTGATTTTCTGCCGGATGCGCTTGCGGCCGACGGCGATGTAGAGGACGCTCAGGCTCGTCGCCACCAACAGCATCAGCAATTCGCTGCCGGTGAATAGACCGACGAAGCCGGAGAGGACCATGATCGAGCCGATCAGCAACAGGTCGAAGCCGGTCTGGATGCCAAGCACCAACTCGGCCAGCACCATGAGCAGACCAAAGACTACAAACAACTGCGGAAGAATAGCCGTTAGAGAGTCCATATTCCATTTCCCGGTCCGGCGCAACCCGCTGCCGGAAATAGTGAAACCATTGCCCGATACGCCGGCCCCATCAGGTGAGGCTCACGATATCTATACGCCGACTCCAGCCAATAGTTGCACCAGATATGCCTGATAACAGCAATTATAGCACAAATTTCCGAAATATAGGGCCGCGCCGGGCAAGGCCAGGCAAGCAAGAACGATAGGCGATGCGCCCCGGCCGGCGCATCGCCTATCTTTTTCCAGCCTTGTCAGGCCACGTGGCTATCGGCGAATGTTATTCAACGGTCACATCCGTGTAGGTTTCCACCCGGTTGCCGTCGAGGTCTTCAACGATGAAGCCGATGGCGTATTCGCCGGGCGGGCCGTCGAGAACCTCGTACGTCCAGAGCGTATCGCCGAAGGTCAGCGTGCCGCCTTCTTCGAAGCCCTGATTGACCAGGCGGCCGTTGCTGTCCAGATCGTACCAGCGCTCCAATACGGTGAATGCGTCGCCGGCTGTCGGGATAATCTCGCGCGGCGAGGGCATGACTTCGGCGTTGGCTACGTCCATTGCCTCACCACTTTCCTGGAAGCCAACAACCATCAGCAAGCTTTCATTGCTGAACAAGGCGCGCGCCCGGCGCTGTTCGCCGTCGGCAAAGGTGTAGATGCCGTCCACGGCGTAGACCGCCTGCTCCGGCGTCGCCCCGTAGACTTGCGGTTCCAGCAGCGCCAGCGCCTGATTCGTCCCGTCGGTGATGGCGAAGACGATCGGCTCCCATTCGAACTCCAGTGTGAACGGCCCCTCACCCCAATCGGGGTAAAAGATGCCGTTGACCTCGCGCGTGTCGCCACTGTCGATGTAGTCCATGTCGATGACGTTGATCGAGTTGGCGGCGCGGTCGTAGAACCCGGCGAAAATGTAAATGTAGCCCAGGTTCTCGCCGTCTACGTCGGCGCTCATCAGGATGACCTCACCGGGGGCGACCGTCGTCGTATCGACCGTCAGCGGCGAGAGGGAAACCGTGCCCGCGCCGGGAGCCTCGATGGCGACGCCGCGGTCGGGGATGGTCAGCGACCCGGCCGTGTCCTGGAAGCCGCGCCCGGTGTAATGGAAGTTAAGGAAATCATCCCATAGCGAAACCCCGGCGAAGCGCTCCGATACGGGCACGTAGGAAGCGGGGCCGGCGGCGGCCGAACCGTACAGTTGGGAGTTGGGGAAGTAGATCGACATACCGGTCGCGCCGGGCTTCTTGGCCCCGCTCTTCTCGGCTACGACGACGTTCTGGAAGGTGCCGAACATCTCCTCGACGACCCCGCGCAGATTGGCGTCGCCGGTCTCGTTCACCAGCAGCGCCGCGAAGTGGGCCAGGTCGATGTAGGACGCGGGCACGTTCTGGCCGAAGATGCTGGTGAAGGGCTGGGCGTAGTTGCGCGCCTTGGCCACCACCCGCTGGTCCATATTCTGCAAATAGAGCGAGAAGCGGTTCAGCCCTTCCATCGCCGCCGGCATCTGCGACAAATCGACGGCGGCCAGCGTGACGGTTTGTTCCAGTTGCGCCGCCAGTTGCCCGGCGGAGATACCACCGCGGCCGACGAACGCCTGGCGGGCGGCCGGGTCGATCACGCGCTGATCCTCAACGATGTAGCTATCGACGATCCATTGCCCCAGTTCGCGGCCGGTGACGTCGGGATTGTTCACCAAATCATTCAGGAACGAGGTATAGGCCCAGCCCACGGCCGGCTCCACTTCCTGCGAGGTGGCGGCAAAGCGGGCGTGGGGCGTCAGGGCGGCATAGACTTCCATGTGGCCCATCAGGCAGGCGTCCATGCCCACCAATTCGAAGGCGTCCAGCCCGGTCTGATCGCGCACGGCTTGCAGCGCAGCGTCGATCTCGTGCAGGTACATGGCATCGCCGATAGCCCGCGCCAGGGGGACGTTGACGCGCGGGCCGCCCGACGGCTCCGGGTCGGTCCAGCCGCCCGGCCAGCCCATGCCGTGGTCGGACATGATCAGCACGTACTTGTCGGCCGGATAGCTCTCGATGGCCCAGGTGACGAAATCGACCAGTACCTGAGGATTGGACATATCGACTTCGCCGATGGATTCGTAGGGTGAACGGATGGCGTCGAGGCTGTCATCCCGCTGAACGAGGAAGCGCCGGGTGTCAGTCCAGTCGCCGTCACCACGGAAGCCGCCGACGTAGCGATCCAGTTGGGCGACGATGTTGACCCGATCCGACGAGCCGACGCGCTCGGCCTCGTTGAAGTCGATGAAGATGTCCTGCTCCAGCACCTTATCGTCGGCGTCCTGATAGAGCATGATCGTCCACGTCTGGCCATCGGTGACGCTGCTGCCGGCCGCCGCCGGCAGCGAACTGGCCGCCGCGCCGGTGGCCCCGCTCAGGCCGGAACCGCTGCCCTGGAAGCTGGCGCTGCTGGTGGCCGTGCCGCCCAACTCGGGCAAACCCGATGACTCCTGCTGCGACGTGTTGTCCAGATCGTTGAGGTCGAACTCTTCCTGGCTTTGCGACGGGCCAACGACGTCGCTGCCGGTGCCGAAGGGGTCCTGGCCGCCCTCGCCGCCGCCGCCAAAGAGCATGTAGGCGATGAGGGCGCATAGGGCGAGCAGGACGCCGCCGCCGCCGGCCGCGCCGCGCATCCCGCCGGGGATACCGCTCATGCCGCCGCCACCGCCGCCGGCCGGGGGATAATAGCCACCGCCGCCGCCACTCACCGGCGGCAGGCCACCACCCGACGAACCGGACGGCCGGTCGTCGCGGGTGGGGGCTTCGGCGCGGCCACTGCTGGGCCGGTCGCTGCCCGGCCGGCGGCGCTGGCCGCGGATGGTGCGTTTGGGCGGCGGGTTATCGTCGGACGCGAAATGGATAAAGGGAACATTGGATGGTTTGCCGGAACCCAGGGCTTCCACGGCCAACCGAGGCATAATAGATTGGGGTGCTTTGTTCCTCATGGTGTCGTTCTTCCTTCCTCTCTGAGGGGCTATGGTCTAAGTGTAAACAATCAAAGAGTAATGCGCTATTTCATCGACAACGAAATGAGCTAAACCCAAGCGTAACGCCCCTGAGAGAAAAACGAAATAGACCAAAGATACAAGCAACCTTCGCTTGTGTGACGGGCCGAATTCGGGCATGATTGGGCGTATGGTTGACCGGCTGCCGGCGGCGAATACGGGTGACGAATCCACCGTCGAATGGGGAGTGATCGGCCGCGTCGGGCTGAAGGCGCTACTGCTGTTTTTATTCTTGAATGTGCTCTTTGCCGCCGCGCGACCGCTCGACGCGCTCGGCCGCGTTTCGCTCTACAACGTGCTCTGGCCCGGCCGCGCCCGGCTGCCCTACGGCGAAGTGCCGGCCGAGGATTACAACCTGACGCTCAACAACCTGCCGGCCATGTTTGCCACGCACCAATGGGCGCAGCCCAAGGCCGCCGACGAATACCGCGTGTTGCTCATCGGCGACTCGGCCACCTGGGGCTGGTTTCTGGAGAATCGCCAGACGTTGGCCGGGCAGATCAACGACCTCGATTTACGCGCCGCCGACGGCCGCCGCGTCGTCGTCTATAATCTCGGCTACCCGGTTATGTCGCTGACCAAGGATTTGCTGCTGCTCGACGCGGCGCTGGAGCGGGCCGATCCTGATCTCATCCTGTGGCCGGTGACGCTGCAATCGTTCGCCCGCGCCCGGCAACTGGAGCACCCGCTGCTGCACGAAAACGCCGGGCGTGTGCGCGATCTCATCGCCCGCTACGGGCTGGCCCTCGACCCGGCCGACGCGCGCTTCGTCGACCGCGGTCTGGGGCAGGAAACGCTACTCGCCCGGCGGCGCGATCTGGCCGACTTGCTCCGCTTGCAGAGTTGGGGGCTGGCCTGGGCCGCCACCGGCCACGATCAGGCCATACCCGACCCGATCCCGCTGCGCCAGTCTGACCTGAAAGCGGATGAAAGCTGGCTCGACGTGGCCGCGCCCCAGCCGCTGACGGCCGATGACCTGGCCTTCGACGTATTGACCGCCGGCATCAGTCGCGCCGCTGAGGTGCCGGTGTGGCTCATTAACGAACCTATGTTCATCAGCGATGGGGCCAACAGCGATATCCGCTATAACGCTTTCTACCCCCGCTGGGCTTACGATCAATACCGACAACTGCTGGCCGACCAGGCCGCCGCCGCCGGCTGGAACTATCTGGATCTATGGGACGCCATCCCGCCCGACGAGTTCACCGATACGCCGGTGCACCTGACGCCGGCCGGGACGCGCCTGCTGGCCGAATTAGTGGCCGGGTATGTCTTCCGGTCGCCAACAGAATGATAAGGAGTTGATGGCATGTGCCGCAATATCAAGAAGCTTCGTGACCCCGAGCGCCCACCGACCGATGACGAGATCGCTCTGGCCGCGCTCCAGTTTGTCCGCAAGGTCAGCGGCTACCAGAAGCCCTCGCGCGCCAATCAGGCCGCCTTCGATGCCGCCGTGCTTGAGGTCGCCACGGCCACACGCCGCCTGTTCGATCAGTTGCCCCTGCCGCCCGCCAATCCGCAAGACAGCCCGGCGGCGTGATGCGTGGTCGCATTTCCGCTTTGCTTCTATCATCCCGGCTTATGAACGAATCGACCGTGCGCCAGACCTTGCGCGACTACATCATCACCGACCTCATCCGCGACCGCACCTATCCCCTGACCGACGACGAGGGCATAATCACCGGCGGGATGATGGACTCCTTCGCCCTGGCCGAGTTGGCCGTTTTTGTGGAAGATACCTTCGGCGTCTACATACCCAATCCCGATCTGACCGTGCCGAAGATGAACACGCTTGATCAGATCGTCGCTCGCGTCCTCAAAGGTTAAACATCATTTCAGCGATTGGGTATTATGTTAACCCTGTCCTCTCGCAAGCACTTCACGACGCTGCTCGATGCCCTGACGCTGACCGCGGCCGACGAGCGCCCGGCGATCATCTTCGTGGCCACCGGCCGCGAGCCGGAAGTCATCAGCCGCGCCCGCTTTTTGGGCCACATCAGCGACCGGGCCGGCGCCCTGCGCGGGCTGGGCATTCGGCCGCGCGATCTCGTCGTCATCGCCCACGACCACAGCCGGGAGAGCATCTACTCCTTTTGGGCCGCCCTGCTGGTGGGGGCCATCCCCTCCATTTTCCCCACGCTGACCGAAAAGCTGGACGCGACGGTTTACATGAGCAGCGTGGCCGAACTGGTGCGGCTGTCGGGCGTGGCCGCGGTGCTGACCAGCGATGAGTTTGCGCCATCCTTGCGCGAGCGCGTGCCGTGCCCGGTCTACGGCGCGGCGATGCTGTCGACCGTTGCAGGCGAACTGCCGTCGTCCGGGGCAATAGCCAGTCCCCCCGCGCCGGATGATATCGCCTTCCTGCAACACAGCAGCGGCACGACCGGCTTGCAAAAAGGCGTCGCCCTATCGCACACCGCCGTGCTCAACCAGTTGGCCGCCTACAGCGACGCAATCGCCCTGAGCGAAGACGACGTGGTGGTCAGTTGGCTGCCGCTCTACCACGATATGGGCCTCATCGCCGGTTTCCTGTTGCCGCTGGTGCAGGGCATTCCCCTGGTGCTCATGTCGCCCTTCGATTGGGTCAGCCACCCGGCCCTGCTGCTGCGGGCCATCCACGACCACGGCGGCACGCTCTGCTGGCTGCCCAACTTCGCCTATAACCATTGCGCCCGCCGCATTCGCCGCCGCGACAGCGACGGGCTGTCGGCGGCCACGATGCGCCTCTTCATCAATTGCTCCGAGCCGGTGAGCCACGACAGCCACCACTTATTCCTGGAGCGCTTCGCCGCCAACGGTGTGCGGCCGGAGATGCTGGGCGTCAGCTACGCCATGGCCGAGAATACCTTTGCCGTGACCCAGACGACGCCCGGCCGCCCGGCCCCCACCGACATCATCGACGGCCGCCGCCTGCAAGACGCGCAACACGCCCAGCCGGTGAACGACACCCACCCCGACGCTGAGATTCGCGTCTCGTGCGGCCGCCCTATTGCCGGGACCGACGTGCGGCTAATCGGGCAAGACGGCCACTCAATACCCGACCGAGAGGTAGGCGAGATCGCCATTCGCTCCGATTGTCTGCTGACCGGCTACTACCACCGGCCCGACATCCAGCCCTTTGACGGCGAGGGCTGGTATCTGACGGGGGATATGGGCTATAAGGCGGAGGGCGAGTTATTCATCGTCGGCCGGCGCAAGGATTTGATCATCAACGCCGGTAAAAACATATATCCGGCCGACATCGAGGCCATTCTCAACGAGATTGCGGGGGTGCATCCGGGCCGGGCCGTGGCCTTTGGTGTGTTCGACGCGCGCGAGGGCACAGAGCTAATTACGGTCGTGGCCGAAGTTGCGGCCGTGGACGACGAGGAGCGCCGCGCCATCGGCCGCGCCATTCGCCAGGAGGTGGCGCGGCGGATGATGGTCACCGTCAGTTACGTCCATCTCGTCGGCCCCAAATGGCTATTGAAAACGTCCAGCGGTAAAATCGCCCGTGGCGCGAACCGGGCTAAATGGCTGAAGGAGGCTGCCCCATGACCGAGCGATTGCGTTGCCCCTGGGCCGGCACAGACCCCGACTATGTCGCCTACCACGATGAGGAATGGGGCGTGCCGGTGCACGATGATCGCACGCATTTTGAATTCCTGATCCTGGAAGGGGCGCAGGCCGGGTTGAGCTGGTCGACCATCCTGAAGAAGCGGGCCAATTACCGGCGCGCCTTCGATGACTTTGACCCGGCGACGGTGGCTGCCTACGATGAAGCCAAGATCGAGCAACTGCTGGCCGATGCGGGCATTATCCGCAACCGGCTCAAGGTGACTGCTGCCGTGCGTAACGCGCGCGAGTTCCTCAAGGTGCAGGCCGAGTTCGGCAGCTTCGATGCCTACATCTGGTCGTTCGTCGGCGGGCGGCCCATCGTCAATGCCTGGGAAAGCCTGCGCCAACTGCCGGCCGAGTCGGCCGAGTCGCGCGCGCTGAGCAAAGACCTGAAGGGCCGCGGCTTTTCATTCGTCGGCCCGACGATCATGTATGCCCATATGCAGGCCATCGGCCTGGTGAANNGTCGACTGCCGGTTCGATCTGACCAATGCCGCGGCGGGCGAAGAAGCCTATCGTGCGGGTCACATTCCGGGCGCGGTCTATGCCCATTTGGAGCGGGATCTGTCATCGCCGATCGGGCCGGGCGGCGTCGGTGGCCGCCACCCGCTGCCGACAACCGACCACATCATGGCCGTCTTCTCGCGGTGGGGCATCGGTGGCGACACCCAGGTGGTGGCCTACGACCACACCAGCGGCCATTACGCCGCGCGGCTGTGGTGGATGTTGCGCTTCATGGGCCATGAGGCGGTGGCGGTGCTGGATGGGGGCTGGCCGGCGTGGGTTGAGGGCGGCTTGCCGGTCGAGATGGCAAACGTCGAGCGCGCGCGCCAGCCATTCGTCGGCGCGCCGCGCTGGGAATTGGTGGCGACGATCGCCGACGCGGCGACGGTGCGACCGCTCATCGACGGCCGTGCCCCCGAACGCTATCGCGGCGAAGTCGAACCGATCGATCCCATTCCCGGCCACATTCCCGGCGCAATCAACCGCCCCTACGCGGCTAATTGGACGGCCGGCGGGCGGTGGCGGCCCCAAGAGGAGCTGTTGGGAGAATTTCTGGAACTGCTGGGGCCGGCGGCGGCCGAAGACGCCGTGTTCTACTGCGGCTCCGGTGTGTCGGCCTGCGTCAATCTCCTGGCG
>CXWJ01016203.1_pt1 | contig 19748 bp, 13 predicted proteins | sample 590841 | NCBI WGS metagenome assembly CXWJ01 (sample SAMEA3498367, study PRJEB10139) | wastewater metagenome | biome: wastewater treatment plant; material: activated sludge | place: Austria | collected 2015-01-21 | reverse complement strand
TCCGTATCCTTGGACCTAATCGACGAGTCCCTCCTGCTGGCCGTGCGTTTCGCGCCGGGAACGATTCCCCCCATCGAAGCCGACGGTGTCAAGGGTACGACCAATGTGTCGCTTTACTTCGACGTCGACGAGAACTTTTTGACCGGGAGAGACCCTTGCAACCCGAGCTGCGGCGCCGACACCAACGTCGGATGGGAGTACAACCTAGAATGGGTGAATTCCAACCCGACACGGGCCAGAGTGTTCGACCCGAGTAACTTCAATGTGACGTTGTTCACGGCGACGCCTTACTCGAACGGCTTTGACGCAATCATCCCACTCTCCGCGCTCGGCGGCGACGACGGGAGGCTGAACTTCGTCGCTTACGATCATGTACGGCTCAGCTCCAACTTATCAACCTATATTCTCGACTTCGCACCGGATAGAAATCTGACCGGCGGCACGTCGAACGACGACGACGACCGAATCCGTTGGGTAGGGGACCAGGCGACAACTGATTTTCACGATTTCCCGATCGTAGGGTCGTTCTTCGATGGCACGTTCTGGCTCAACTATCGGGTGCCAGATTCGAATTCGATCGCGGTCTTTCAGATCGACCCCGTCGCGGACGCCAATCCCGGCACGATCTTAGCCAGCCCGCGTCGGATTAACTTCGGCGACGTGCTAGCCCACCGCGGCGGATTGGATCCACACGACGAGTTTACCGCGGGGGGGATCGCGACGGTCCAAGGGATGGAGTTCAAAAACGGCGACTGGTACTTCAACTTCGGCTCGTACGGTGGGGGCACCGATGGCGGGCTCACCGTCAAAGATCGGGTCGTGATTGGTAAGAGCGCCCTGAGCTCCGACCCGGTCGGCACAGGGGCAGCATGGCTCAGTATATCGAACGGCCAGATGACGGCCGGCGAGGTGTACGTCGGGGACGTCGGGCCGGGCAAGCTCAGCATCGCCAGAGATGCAGTACTAGTAAGCCCGCGCGTGCTCATCGCGGCGAACGGCCGGCTGGAGGGGGCTGGGAGGATCATCGGGGACGTCTTCGCGACGACAGGGACGGTCGCCCCCGGCCACTCGCCAGGTTCACTGACAATCGACGGTGACCTGACCATCGAGCCCGGTGGCGTGCTCGATTTAGAAGTGGGGTTGAGCGCCTACGATCAAATAGTAGTCACTGGCGCTATCAAGCTCTTGGGTCAGGTGCACGTGTCATTCGTCGATGGTCGCGTCCCCGCTGTCGGCGAACAGTTCCAGTTCTTGTCGGCTGGGGGTGGGTTCGTCGACTCTGCCGTCTGGACCTTCCCGAAGAGCGTCACTTGGGTCACCAACGGCAGTGGCAGCGTAACAGTCACCAGTGTGATACCCGAGCCAGCGACAATTGCGCTAATGGGCATTCCGCTGCTGTTCGTCGTCTTGACTGTACGTCGGGATCGACTTTGCGAGAGGCTACGCTAGCACGCAAATTTCTAATCCTTCTGCGTTAGCCTTGTTGCTTACCTTTGGATTACCCATGAAGCAAGAAACTCGCTGCCGTCGCGCTGTCGTTTTGTTGACGGCCTTACACTGCTATTGGTTCAGTGCCCTGGCCCCTGCTTGGGCCGATATTTATCAATGGGAGTACGTCGACCCCATCAACCCGAACCAGGGGAAGCGACAGAGCGCAACGCTGGCTCCCGATGGCGCCGGCGTGAATGCCGTGCCGGGGGCCGACTTGGCATTGCGTGACTTGACAATGGCGTACTTGAGTGAAGCTGATCTCGCTGGCGCCACCTTCTACGAGACAGATTTGTCCAGCGCCGACCTCAGCCGGACGAACGTCGCGAATGCCGAATTAAACGCGACAATTTTGATCAGCGCCGATCTTAGTCAGGCGAACCTGGCGAATGCGAACCTATACACTGCCACGTTGACCGGAGCTGACTTTACCGGTGCCCAGGTGCAAGGGGCTGATTTTAGCGAAACAACCGGGTTCACGGCGGCCCAGCTCTACTCAACCGCCAGCTATCAGGCCGGTGAACTTGCGGGGATAGGGCTAACCGTTAACAACCTAACCGGCTGGGACTTCGCCGGGCAGAACCTCGGGTACGCGAGATTCTCCATTGCCACGCTGACCAATTCAAACCTTAACCAGGCGAACCTCGCAAACGCGAGCTTCGCCTACGCCACGCTGACCGGCGCTAACTTCACTGGCGCACAGGTGCAAGGGGCTGATTTTGGCAGCACCACCGCCCGAGGGTTCACGGCGTCGCAGCTCTACTCGACCGCCGGCTATCAGGCTCACAACCTGACAGAGATTAGGTTAACTTACAACAACCTGAACGGCTGGAACTTCGCCGGGCAGAACCTCACGAATGCCCGACTGCGCAGTGCCACGCTGACCGGTGCCGATTTTACTGGCGCGCAGGTGCGAGGCGCTGATTTTACCGACACCACCGCCCAAGGGTTCACGGCATCGCAGCTCTACTCGACCGCCAGCTACCAAGTCCATGATCTGACAGGGGTCGCGTTATACGCCAATGACCTGAGCGGCTGGAACTTCGCCGGACAGAACCTCACGAATGCCGGGCTGGCCAATGCCACGCTGACCGGCGCCGATTTTACCGGCGCGCAGGTGCGAGGCGCTGTTTTTAGGAGCGCGACCAGCCGAGGGTTCACCGCGGCTCAGCTCTACTCGACTGCCAGCCACCAAGCCCACGACCTAGCGGGAATTGTGATGAGCGGCAATAACCTGACCGGTTGGGACTTTGCCGGACAGAACCTCGCAAGGGCATTCTTTGACTTTGCCACGCTGACCGGCGCGAGCCTTAGCCAGACGAACCTCGCAAATGCGAACTTCGAAGGCGCCATGCTGACCAGCGCAGACTTCACCGGCGCCCAGGTGCGAGGTACTAATTTTCGCGACACAACCGCCCGAGGGTTCACGGCGACGCAGCTCTACTCGACCGCCAGCTACTTGGCCCACGACTTGGCGGGGATTAGGTTATACGACAACGATCTGAGCGGCTGGAATTTCGGCGGGCAGAACCTCGCGAATGCGAACTTCGGCAGCGCCACGCTGACCGGCACCGACTTCACTGGCGCCCATGTGCAAGGGGCTGATTTTGGCGGCACAACCGCCCGAGGATTCACCGCGGCCCAACTCTACTCGACTGCCAGTTACCAGGCACACGATCTGGAAGGGATTGAGTTGAGCGGCAACAATCTGACCGGCTGGAACTTTAGCGGGCAGAACCTTGCGAATGGCAGCTTCCATTTTGCCACGCTGAACAATTCAAATCTCAGCCACGCAAACCTCGCAAATGCGGACATCACCTATGGCACGCTGATTAATGCAAACCTCAGCCACGCGAATCTTACGAATGCGGGCTTCGGCAACGCCACGCTAACCGGCGCTGACTTTGCCGGCGCTGACATGCGCGGTGCGACCGGACTTGTTCTTCCAGGCAGTGCCATTGTCGGCAACCTGATCGGGTCCAACGGCAAGATTGCCGGGCTCGACTTGACTGCCGGCCAGTCGCTGCTGGTCCGCAACGACGACGTTGTGGATCGCTATGAAGAAGTGCGCGATCCCATCGCGATTCACATCGAACAGCATCTGACGATGGACACCAGCGGCTTGCTGACGCTACGCCTCGACGAAAACCATTGGATCTCGACAATCTCTTTTGAACCGGGCGTTCCTGTCCTCCTTAACGGCGCGTTGGAACTGACTTTCGCCCCGGGAGTCGACGTCGCCAGCCATGTCGGCCGTACATTCTCACTGTTCGACTGGTCGGGCGTGAACCTAGCAGGGACATTCGCCACAATTCGCAGTCCATACCAATGGGATCTCTCGCAGCTCTATGTGAAGGGAGACGTAACTTTGGTTCCAGAACCGTCGTGCGTTTCTTATGCCGTCATTGGAGCGATCGCAGGCGCCTTCGTCCGGCGAAGGGCGCATGGCCGCTCGACCTCCGGGGCTCGCCCACCTCTCGGCAAAAGTGCTTACGCGCAAGCTGCCGACTGTCGGCGCCGCATTCCGGCGGCTAGCATGAGCGAGATTTTTCCCATGTTTAAAAAAGATCCATCTCGTAGGCGGCACTAGTTGCTCCTGAAGCCAAGTTGCACGTTTAGTCAACACAAATGCCACGGTCGCAATTGAGATTGTCATCGCGATGGCAGGTTTTCACTTCGACTTCCTCAACAAGAAAGTGCCCTCTATGAGCAACCAATCATTTGAGTCAGAATCCGATTACTGCACCAATGAACGCAGCGCCGTCCGTAGTAGAATCGTTTTGACCTCTCGGTCTTCATCAGCGTATTCCTGCGATGGGACGAACCTACTACGCTGCCGCCGACCGTCGGCTGTCTCTTTCGGCTGGCGCCTCTCGCTCGGTTTACTTTTGAGCTTTGCCGGTATTCGCGCGGCGGATGGCGAGCTCTTTTGGTCAGGCGATAGCGCCGCAAACAACAAGGANNCAACAAGGACTTCAGTGACCCGACGAACTGGATTGATCCGGCGACCATGACGGTCCCCGCCGTAGCGCCGACCTCCGGCGTTGACATTTTTTTCGACAACCGCCACGGATCCAATGCAGCGATCGGTGGCTGGAACGATGAGCATGTCCTCATCGAACTTGTCGGAGCGGGGCCGCATCAGTCGGGCGCGCTGACTGTGAGAGATCGTGGATATGAACCGCTTTCCGTTCCTTCCAACACTGCGGCTTGGCAACTCAGTGGGCCGATCGACATCGGCTCAGGCGGGCGCCTCTATATCGATAATAACCTGACGGTTGATTTGCGTCACGCTGGCGCGGCGGGAGACGTTTTGGTGCGGAGTAGCGCGGCAGATCTTGGGTTAACGATTCAGACCGGCACGCTTTGGGCAGACGAGGTTACCGTCGAGGGAAACAATGAGCGTTCGCTAGACTTACTCAACTACAGCCAGCTCCACGCCCGCAGGGTGACAACTCACTTTGGCAGTGATTTAAGCATGAGCAGTAACGCTAAAATGTTCATCGCCGAAACGCTGGAGATCGGCGGAGAAGCTAGCATCTATGCTGCAATGGTTACATCGCCCCAAGTGACGGTCTTAGCAGGCGCGTATCTCGAAGGGACTCGCGGACCGAATTTCGGTTCACCTCCCACGACGAAAACAATCGTCGGCAATCTTACTAATTCTGGCATTGTGGCGCCTGGTAGTTATGTCGAATGGAATTCCGGTTACCCATACTACCGATTGGGGCGGCTTGTCATCGACGGCGACTATTCTTCGGCTTTGTCGTCGAAGTTGGATATCGATCTCAATGGGATTGCCCCCTTTGAAGTTATCACTGGCGATCCACACTTTCATGATGTCTTAGACGTTTCCGGAAATGTTACGCTTGGCGGCGCGCTAAATGTTGCGATCGGCCCCGATTTGACTCTTGAGCCGGGGACAGCGTTCACCTTCCTGAAAGTCGGTGGTTTATTGACGGGGACGTTCGCGGGGCTCGCTGAAGGAAGCATCGCCTACGTCGATTCGTCGTCAGGCATTCCGCTCCGGATCACCTACGCCGGCGGCGACGGCAACGATGTCGCCCTGATAGCCGTGCCGGAACCATGGTCTGCCGGTCTTGTTCTCGCGGCGTTCGTCGTCGGCTTATCACTTTTCTCGAAAAGGCGATGTCGCTTGAATCTTGCGGGGAGCACTGCCGGGGGGGCAGTATTGATCATGGGCGAGGAGTTAGTTGTTAGGGACGAGGGGAAGCGGCCGTCGCGGCGGGATGGCGAGTGGTTCAAGAAGAATCGCGGGCGTTGCCCAGAAAAATTTTGGTGGCGATCCGCAATGGGCGCTCGCAAGAATTTTCTTGAAATTGGCCACCGTTTATGCTGTGGGAGCCGGTTCTATCTGCGAAGAACGATTGTGGATTAGGTACGAATGGGTGCTAGGGCGCGTTCCTGCCGTTAGAGCAATCTATCAAACCAGCTAACCATAAAGGCACAAAGTTCACGAAGGGGTGGGTGTTAAGGACCGGTCCTTTTCGATCGCCTCGTCGCTCTGTGATCTCTGCGGCGACGTGAAGAGGGACGAAATGAATCAGCGCCGGAGAAATTTCGGCCGCGGTTGCATTCTGTCGGCAATCCGCGCGGGCTGCGCGGCCAAGGATCGATAGGAAATTTTACCCAGGGTGGCGGCAAAGTTCGCGAAGCTCACTTGGCCTGACCCTGGGCTAATGGCTGTAATGCCTTCGGCATATCGGAGGCGTGGGGTTGGTCGACACAGACTACACTTGCCTGGAACCTGTGTCCGTCAGCGATTTGACCTCCGTTCCCTGCTGTCCCATTCCCCTTGAGAAATGGCGGCTAGAAGTCTTGGGCGAAGCGGATGCCGAAGCCATAGATCCAGCCGTCGCCCAGGCCGGCGGCGAGGGGTGCGTCGCGGTGGGTGGCCATGGTGTCGAACTGGATTTTCATGTTGGGATTCAAGAACCAGTTCAAACCGAACGTGCCGTTGTGGAGAATGCCGCCATCCAGGCCATCGTCGTTCAGGTCCAAGTAGTTGTAGCGGGCGCCGACTTGCCAGGCCCCGGTGCCACACTTGCGAAACCAGCCAAAGTTTTCGTGAGGAATCACGCGATCGAAAACGCCGGTCGCTTTGTTGTAGTTGTCATGCTCGCCGGAGAGAAAATAGAGGAGTTGTAGATAGCCGCCGTGATAGGTGGCGGTGCCGACCGCAGGCTGCACGACGTTGGCGATGATGGGGGCGGCATCGTGCAAGTAGCTGACCAGGTATTCGCTCTGGAAGGTCCAAGGTCCGTAGACGGCGGCAAGCTCGCCGTTGAACCATTGCATATCATCTCCGGCGACGGGGCCGGTAGAGGCGGNNCCGGTAGAGGCGGGCACCGGCCAGCTCGTGGCGAGTCCGGTGCGAATGGCGTCGCGCGTGCGGAAGATCGTGCGGTCACGAACCGTGGAAAGTTGCGCTACGGAACCGCCGATGTGAAGCAGGCTTTCCCCTTCGCATTCGTAATAAAGTAGGCGTGTTGTGCGAGCGAAAACGGCATAGTCGCCGTCGCTGGCGCTGGCGGCGAAGACGTTGTTCGTGGGCTTGAACAGACCCATGTTCCAAGTGCCCATCTCATCGGCGCCGTAGCTATCGAAGGCGGAGATGCCGGGCCAAAAGCCGTTGAAAGTACCGCCATAGAAGGTGTCTTGATTGTAGGAGCGTTCCATGAAGGGGAGAAAACGGCTGCTGACGAGATGCTCGAACCCCATGGCCGGCTTCTGGTTGCCGACGCGAATGTTGCCGAAGCAGGGAACTTCTTTGAAAGTCCACCAGAGATCGGTCGGCGCGGTCACGGCGCGGTCGGCGTCGTCGACTCGGATGGCGTTGAAAAAATCGTACTCCACGGCCCATTCCATCGTTTCGTACATCGTGCCGTCGATGCGAATGCGGCCGCGGCGGAAATCGCCGCCATCTTCGTAGGGGAAGTTGATATTGTCTTGCACGTTCTGATCGGCGTCGAACCAGCCGACGTCGAACTGCGTGCGGCCACCGATGTGAACGCGAAACGTTTTATCTTTGGTGGCGAGCTCCAGGCCGTGCTTCCAGTGGGCCGTCATGGCCAGCTCATCCTCGTCTTTGCTCTTGGCCGCCGGTTCAGCAGATTGGCCCTCGGCGGCTGGTTCCGGCATTGACTCTTCGGGCCATTGGCTCAAGCTGTCCTCGAGCTGCATCGGAACGGCTGACTGCTCTGTACCGTCTGGCGCGGCGAGCAGTAGTTCTTGCTGCGCCGGAGTCGGGGCAGGGGCCGCTGGGGGACTCGAAGTTTTTTGCTGTTCGAGTGCTTCGATGCGGGCGCGGAGTTCGGCCAGTTCCTGCTGAGGGTCTTGCGCATGCACAGGCACCCAGGCGATCCAGCAGGCGAGCGACCATGTGGTCAGCAAGATAATGAGCTTCATGTCGGAAGCAATCAGGCGGGTCGTTAAGAAGGCTTCAGTGCGGCTGGCGCACTTGTGAGTCGACGAAAATCGCACGAGTTGCTGGTACGCATGCTAGCTGGCGCGATTAAGCCGGTACTGCGTGATTTATCGGGCGTAGCGGCTGAACCAGTGGAACCCGATGGGCAAACCGGCACTGTATCGCCAGAACCAGATTTCCGGTCGTAACGATTGCGAGGGCTGCGCAGGCCCAAGACGAGCGCAGTACCTTGCAGCCATTGAAAACGATGCCGTTTAGCCTGTGACTACCTACTCAATCGGTAGCGCTGACTTTGGCTCCGGCTTGGCATCTTCGGGCGGCAATTGCGCGGCCTTCTTGAGATATTCCTGAGCGAGCTCACCGTGACCCTGGCGACGAAGCGCGCTGGCCATGTGGCGGTAGGCGGCAGCGTGTTTGTCGTCGTGCTCGATGGCACTGGCAAACGAGCTGGACGCCTTTTCCATTTCGCCCATCCGCTCAAGGGTGAGGCCGCGCTTGAAATAGTAATCGGCATTCGTCGGATAGAGGCGGATGGCTTCGTTAAAGTCGTGCAGCGCCTTCTTGTTCTCGCCCAGCATCAAGTACGCCAAGCCGCGATTCACGTAGGCGGGGGCGTAACGATCGCTGGCGGCAATCGCATCGCCGTAGGCGCGGACGGCTTCGTAGTAATTGCCTTCTTTGGCATACAGAAAGCCTTCCCATAAGTTTGCACGTGGATCTCCGAGGCTGATTTTGCTGGCCTGAGCAAAATCAGCGACGGCAAGCTTGTCTTCGTCCAAATTATAAAAGCAGATGCCGCGACGGAGGTAGGTTTCCGGGAGGTCCGGATTTAACTCCAAGGCTTCTGAAAAAGACTGGATCGCCTTCTTGTAATCGCCTTTCATTCTTTCGCCGATGCCCCGGCTATGGAGCGCAGCAGCGCGAATGACTGCATATACCGGAGAATTCTTATTTGCTTGCTTAAGCAATGCCTCACAGTCATCGATGGATGCTTGATAGGCCGCTTTCTTTGTCGCTTCGTCCTTGGCATTTTTTCCGAACTCAAGTTCGGCGGCTGCCTTGGTCAAATAACCTTGTACAAAAGGCTCCTCTTCGCGTCCCGGCATTGGTTTATAATTTTCAATGGCTTTAGCGAACTGCTCGATGGCCGACTGATATTTTTCCTCACGCAATTCCACCGTTCCCAGGACTAAGTAGGCCTCATAATCTTGTGGATTTAGTTCGATGGCCTTTTGGAGATCCGGGACCGCTTTGTCCATTTTGAGCGCATTGGCATACCCTGTGCCGCGGAGCCGATATGCTTCCGCATTGTCCGGGTTTGCCTGCAAGACTTTTGAAAGAGGGCCGATGCCTTGCTCGTAGCCGCCGAGTTGAATGAAGGACTTGCCAAGGCCGAACTGGGCCTGCAAGTTGGAGCGATCCCCTTTGACTGCTTTTTGGAAATCGGCGAGGGCGTCTTCGGCTTGACCCAATTCCAAATACATTGTGCCTCGAGCAACGAGCGCCGGTACGTATTCTGAAAGGCTGTCTAGCACACTTTTATAATCTTCTTCGGCGGCTTCATATTCCTGTATCCCGGCCAGCGCCTGCCCGCGACCTGTGTAAAACAAAGGCAAGAATTGTTGCAACTCAGCTTTCTGTTGGCCGGCCTTCACAAACTGGTCGTAAATCTGAAATGCTTTTGGGAAGTCGCCCGCTTGCAGGGCATCCGCAGCTTCTTTCAGTAACTTGTCACCATCAGCCGTTCCCTCAGCGGGAGCGGCGGCGGCAGCCTCTGTAGTTGCGGCTGGGGCGTCGGCCGCCGGAGCGTTGGCCTCCTGTGCCAGGGCAAGGTGGCCGACAACTGAGGCTCCCATAACGGCCAAAGCGGAGGATACGAAAAACCGAATCGTTGTTCCCAGGGACGCGTGCATCGTTGTTATTCCTGCGAGGAAAGCGTATTGGTTCGCTCGCGCGCGAGGCGCAAGAGAGAAATGACTACAGGGTGGCCGAAAAATCGGTAAGCGACCACCTTCAAAAATACTATTACGTCCGTAGACAGCGGCCATTTTGGCCGTGCGAACGTACGAAATTATACGCCCAGACCTAGCCTGGGACGGCCCGATCTTGGGCATAATGGATTAGAGGGACCGGCGCGCGCGCCGATCCGCCCTGCCGGCCATACCGGTTATACTTATTGTACGCCCCTGGCCGGTTACAGGTTCCGTGGCATGTGTCAAGAAATGAGAATAGATGGCCCGGCAGATCCTGTCGTCACCTTTATTCCCTGCCCCTCACGGGAGTTCTGCAGGTCGCCAGCGGCTTGCGATCACCTCCCACACCTGACATCCTGATAAAACAGCCGCCGAACAGTTCTTCGGGTTACCATCACCCGCCCGGCCTAGCCTGACCTAACTCGATCATCGAGCCTTGCGAAAAATTCTACCAATGTCTGTACCGTTTTTATCATCGAGGGTTCGCCGGATTTTAGCTGGAGTCCTCAGCGCCACGACCTTTCTGCTCTGTGGCTGGTCTACAGCCCTGATTGCCAAGCCAGTCGATTTCGCTCACGACATAATGCCGGTGCTGATTGCTCGTTGCGGCCAGTGTCATATTGGGGGCAAGCACGAAGGCGATCTTTCGCTGGAAACGCGAGAGGCCCTTGTGGCCGCAGATGTGGTTGCCGTTGGCGATAGTGCGAAGAGCGAGCTCTTTACCCGACTTACGACCGACGATCCAGACTTGCGCATGCCGGCCAAGGGCGAGCCGCTGAAGCCGGAGGAGATTGCCGCGATCCGCGATTGGATCGATCAAGGCCTTGATTGGCCGGCGGATATCACGCTGAAGCCAGAGCGTTATCGACCATCTCTCGCGCCGCAGCGGCCTGAGGTTCCCACCCTCGGTGGCGACACGACAAACCCACTCGATCGCTTTCTTGCCGCTTACCAGGCGCGTGTCGGCCAACCTCCTTTGCCGCTCGTTGACGACGCGACATTTCTCCGGCGGGTACAGCTTGATCTCGTCGGGTTGCTGCCGACCGTCGAGGAGGTGCAACAATTCGTCGCCGATCCGAATCCACAAAAGCGTGAAGCGCTCATACAAAAATTGCTCGGCAATGATGAGGCGTACACCCTTCACTGGATTACGTTCTGGAACGACCTGTTGCGGAACGACCCAGAAGGACCGGGTTATATCGACGGCGGCCGCAAGCAGATTACGAACTGGCTCTTCGCTGCGCTTAAGTCCAACATGCCGTACGATCAATTCGTGCGGGAGTTAATCAGCCCCACTGAGGAGTCTGAGGGCTTCATCAAAGGCGTGCTATGGCGGGGCAACGTGAATGCTAGCCAGCGCCGCGAAATGCAGTTTTCGCAAAATGTTTCGCAGGTATTTCTGGGCGTCAATATGAAATGTGCATCGTGCCACAACAGCTTTATTGACGACTGGAAATTGGTAGATGCGTATGGTTTGGCCGCAGTCGTCAGCGATGAGCCACTGGAGATTCATCGTTGCGACGTGCCGCAAGGCAAGTTTGCTGAGGCCAAGTTTCCCTATCCAGAGTTGGGCAGCATCGATCCGGCAGCGCCGAAAGCGGAGCGTCTCAAGGCGTGTGCCGAACTGTTGACCTCGCCCAACAATGGCCGGTTTGCGCGGACGATCGTGAACCGCCTTTGGCAGCGGTTGATGGGCCGCGGCCTCGTTCATCCGGTGGATGTGATGGACAATCGGCCGTGGGACGAAGACACGCTCGATTTTTTGGCTAGCTACCTCGTCGAGGAGCACTACGATCTCAAGAAGGTTCTTGCGCTGATCGCCACTTCACGGGCATACGGTGCCCAAAGCACGTCGCTGGCTGAGGACGCCCAAGCCGAAGACTTTGTATTTCAAGGTCCGTTAGTGAAACGAATGACGGCTGAAGAGTTTTTGGACGCAGTTTGGCAGGTCACGGGTTCGGCACCAGACGAATCGGCTAAGGACGCACCTAAATATGCCGGAAGCATCCGAGCGTCGCTTGCCAAGTCGAATCAGTTAATGCGGGCGCTGGGGCGACCGATTCGCGAGCAGGTCGTTTCCACGCGACCGGACAAGCTCACGACTCTGGAGGCGCTCGCGCTTAGCAACGGCACTGTGTTCTCCGAGTTGATGACGCAGGGAGCCAAGAATATGCGACAGCGATTCGGCGATGCTGAGTCCCAGCCGTTGATTGAATGGCTCTATATGGCTTCATTAGGGCGACGGCCAACGGCGGACGAAATGTTGGTCGCCACGGAGATCGTTGGTTCACCGACGACAGATGAACGCGTGGAAGACCTCCTTTGGTCGGTTCTCATGTTGCCGCAATTTCAGTTGATTTATTGACGAACCATCGAAGAATTGAACCACCAAGACACGAAGGACACAAAGAAAACCATTGTCTCCTTTGTGCCTAATTGTGAGATTGTGAGGTCGAGGTCGATGATTAATACAAATAACTTTGATCGCCGTCAATTTCTTCGCACGGCTAGCGCTGCCACACTGAGCGCGCTGGCTGCCGGGTCGCCGCGCCTCTTTGCCGCGGCTGGCGCGACGGCCGAGAGGACCATCGCTCCCACTGCGGACACCTGCATCCTCTTGTGGATGGGCGGCGGCATGGCCGCGCCGGAAACGTTCGACCCGAAGCGCTACGCACCGTTCGAAATCGGACTTTCGTCCGAAAAAATCATGAGCACGTTTCCGGCCATCGACACGGCCGTGGACAACATCAAGATTTCCCAAGGGCTGGAGCGGATCGCGTCGGTGATGGATCGGGCCACATTGATTCGTTCGCATGTATTGCCAGATTTAGGCAGCATTCTGCACACACGCCATCAATATCATTGGCACACCGGCTATGTGCCGCCGCAGACGGTGGCCGCTCCCCACATTGCCGCGTGGATGGCCAAAGTTCTGGGGCCGCGCGACCCGGCGATCCCCGCGTTTATTGATATCGGCCAGCGGCTGGAAGGCCACGGCGAATCGACGGAGCTCAANNCCGCCGGGAGGCATGACCCCCTCGCGTTTCGATCATCGGCAGCAGCTCTATCGCAAGCTGGTCGCGGCCACGCCGGTCGGAGAGTTCGGCAGCGATTACCAAAAAGAATCGATGCTGCGATCTGTCGAAAACGCCCACCGCTTGCTCAGCTCGCCAAAGCGCGCGGCGTTTGACCTGTCGCTCGAACCGAAGGCGGTCTACGACAATTACAACACGGGCAATTTTGGCTTGGGTTGCCTGCTCGCACGGCGTCTGACGGAGGCCGGCGCGCGATTCATCGAAGTCACGACCGAATACGAGCCCTTCTTCCATTGGGATACCCACGAAAACGGGCACGAAACCGTCGTGAAGATGAAGCAGCAAATCGACCGCCCGATCGCCCAACTGATTCTGGACTTGGAAGACCGCGGCCTGCTCGATCGCACTTTGGTGGTTTTGGCCAGCGAATTCAGCCGCGACATGATGATCGAAGGCGTCCCTGGGAGTACGGCCAAAGATCAATCGCGGGCGGCAACCGACGTGATGAAGGAGCCCAAGCACTACGGCCTCCATCGGCACTTCACCGGCTCCAGCTCGGTGGTTCTTTGGGGCGGCGGTATCAAGGCCGGCAACCTGTACGGCGTCACCGCGGAAGAGCGGCCGTGCCTCGTCGAGAAGAACCCCATCGGCGTCTCTGATTTGCACGCCACAATTCTGCGGGCGATGGGTATTTCCCCCAAGACGGGCTTCGAGATCGAGAAGCGACCGTTTTATGTCACGCAGGATGGCAAAGGCATGCCGGCGCTCGATCTGTTCGCTTAGCCAGCGGTCGCTTGACCTGGGCTCAAGGTGCGCAAAATTCCTCCCCCCTGGTGTTGGCATTAATTCTCGGTGTTTTCGTCAAGGTGCGCAAAATTCACCCCCTTATTTTGCGCACCTTGAGTCAGCATTACATCTTGGGGTAGTTAGACGTTAGGAGGAGTGGAGAAGCGGAAGTCAACGGCCCGACCCTAGCACAAGTCGTGGCCTGATTTCAACAAGAAAATTTGGCCACCTGTGGCCAATAGTGAGGGAGTGGGTTCTCTCGCTTCGTTCAGTGTCGATGCCGCTTGAGGATCGAGAGGGCACTCGGCAGATGTCCTTGTTCACGGGGAATAACCCAATAAATTCCTAGAGAACCACAAAAATGTCTCCCTACTTGTATTTGGCGATTGCGATTGTCGCCGAGGTTGTGGCCACCAGCGCGCTCAAAATGACAGGCCAATTCACACGTCTCTGGCCGTCGCTGCTGGTTGTCGTGGGGTACTTGATCTCGTTTTACTGCCTGGCATTCGTGCTGGAGGCGATTCCCGTCGGCATCACGTACGCCATCTGGTCTGGCTTGGGGATCGTCTTAGTCACCTTAGTGGGAGCGGCGCTCTACGGCCAAATTCCCGACCTACCCGCGGCGCTCGGCATGGGACTGATCATCGCGGGCGTGGCGATCATCAACCTGTATTCCAAGGTGGTGGCTCATTAGCATAGTGGTGAGAGTGGGCAAATCGAAACTGAAACCTATTGTCACCGCGAACAGCTCCCACACCCCTTAACCCAGCCCTGCCGAAATGGACACAGCCCCCGACACTCGTACCGGATTCTCGTGGTGGTATATCCTGCTCGACCTGATTTTATGGTCTTCGTTCATCTTGATGCACAGGAACGAAAGGTGGTTTCATACGGCTATTCCAATGTGGGTTCACATGCCACTCTGGAGCGCGTTGCTAGGCGGCGCGATCGGCGGATTGACGGGACGTCTTAAGCCAATGCTGACCGGACTAGTTATCGCAGGCGTCATCCTTCCGATCGCAATCGTTGTGCTATTCTCGCTAGCCTCCGTGGGCAGGTAGCTTCGAGCCGGTCCTATTACCGGCCCACCACCTCTCTTTGGGTGGGGGTAGATTAAGTGTTGATGTTCTTTTATCTGAGGCAACCGCGAACGATGGCCAGGAACATGACCAATAGTAGGACGACCAGCGGCGGGATCAAGAGTATCGGAAAGCCGACAGAGTATATGTAACGTCGCTCGCTATCCTTTTTGGTAAACCAGAATGACATTGTTCAACCCGCCGTGACGGTCTCAATCATGTGCCGCACTGACCATCGCTCTGTCGCCAGCCCATGAGCGACAGCCGGCGTGAGCCCTTCAATGCCGAGTGCTTGCGGAGGTCATTGTAATGAGACTATTCGATGGCGCTAGTTCGCTACTCGTGGCAAAAGAATTCGTTGTCGGATACTCCATCCTTTTTGCTCAACTTAAATTTCTTCCGAACGCCGCTCACGTAGCAGTCAAGAATTTCGTCTTCCTTCTTCTGTTTTGGAATTGGATATGAGAAGACGCTGCCGTCAATTTCTCGCATAAACAGGGTGTGACTACCCTTGCCGCGAGCAGTTTCCTCCCAGCAATTGTAGTGGGCGAGAATGCGGCGAAGTTTGCGAAGAGTGTACGGCACGCGGCCATTCTACACGCCGCACAAATCTCCACCAACGTATTCACGGTATTCGCACTCTTCGATCTCAAAGCTTTCCGCAGGCGAAGACGACAATTGCTTTAATTGCAATTCTCCGGTCGCCACATCGTTGCCACGTGCGAACATCTCAAAGAACTTACCATCTGCCGGACTAAATAGATTCGCGGCATTCTTGTGTTCAATGGTTGCCTGAATCTGCAAGTTGACTGCCTCGCAGAGGGCTTCCATCGCCTCTTGTTTAGTTTCGCCGTCACCGATCAGGTCGAATTCGAGGCAGCGCGCTACCCAAGAATCGCCTTCGCGGTAGAAGACAATGCGCAACGGGAGTCGCAGCGTTTTCGGCATTCAATTTCCTGGCAAATAGCGCAATAAAACGGCCCGACACCTAGAGAGTCCGGGCTAAAGTCGGTTCCAGCTTGCCATGATTTTTTGCATACCCGACCTTCCTGGCCTCTTATCTTAATCGGGCTGCTATAGAAAATATATCAGTTGCACCTTGCGCGTCCACGAACTCCAACGCCAAAATTCTGTCGGCAGCTTTGATGGTCTGCACCAAAAGCAGCTCCTTTGCGAGGCGACCACCCCACTTTGGCACGCCCGTTGCATATAGTGTTGCCGTCGCCAGAAGGACTGATTGGGCGCAACGAGCTGACCAACGCTCGGGGCCGGAACAGACAAGAGGGCCGGATGGCGAAGAGGCACACCAGCACGTGAACAAAATCGCCGGGAACAAAGAAGTTAGCGAGCTCTGATCACCTCCCACAGACATCTCGCGACTTCGGTGATTTTCACACGTCAAACGGCGAACCTGGGCCACCATCTCGATGGAACCCAGGTTCGCCTCTTTTTTTGGGTGTGTATCAAAATTGAACACATGTAGCTTTTCAATACACCATTTCGTCGCTAATTCAGGGTTGGGGCATCCGCCGGCTCGGCTGAAGGAAAAATTTTCCCAAATTTTTTAGGCGGCTGCCGCGAAGGTTAATGAGGTGCGCAGAAGTGCCACCCCGACTTCTGCGCAGCAGCCAGATGCGTCGTAGGGCGGGGGAGCTCCGGCCGGAGCTGAGGAGATGACGTCACGCGAGGGGTTAGAATTGCCAGGGGGCTGCGTGTAACGGCTCTGTGGTCTCTTCAGGGGCAAAGGCTTATCGTTTATGTCGAGGGGGTGAGAGCACTCGCCGCGGCGAGTGGCACACAAACTCACACTTCCTGAGGGTATGGGAGTCGGAGTTGATGTCGGGGCAAGTTGACCAGTGCCGCGTTCTGCTCTTCGCCTCGTTGTGGGCGCTCTTTGCTCTTACTCCCGCGGTGCCTGCCGCCGAGCCGGTGGCCGCCTCCAAATCGACAGCGGCATCGACGCCGGCTCGTTCGTCCCCGAGTGGCAGAAACGACGACTTCGGGCTGCCGCAGGTCCGCCAGATCAACGACGCGATCCGTCAGGCATGGGCCGATCATTCACTGGGTCCGTCGGCCGTCGCCACCGATGGGGAATGGTGCCGGCGCGTGTATCTCGATGTGATCGGGCGCGTGCCGACGGTCGAGGAGCTGAAAACCTATCTGGCCGATAAGAGCCGCGATAAGCGCCGCAAGCTGGTCGATCGACTCCTCGGCTCAGAATACGCCGACGAGTACACGCGCAACTGGACCACGATCTGGACGAATCTGCTCATCGGCCGCACGGGAGGAACNNAGATGGCGCGGGACTTGATGACGGCCACGGGGAGTTGCCGCCCGGGGGACAAGGATTTCAACGGCGCCGCCAATTTCCTGGCCGATAAGATGGCCGAAGGGGGCGTTCAGGCGACGGCTAAGACATCGCAAATCTTCCTCGGCATGGCTGTGCAGTGTACCCAATGCCACGACCATCCCTTCAACGAGCACAAGCAAAACCAGTTTTGGGAGTTGAACGCCTTTTTCCGTCAGACGAAGATTGAGCGCGAAGAGGAGGGGGAGCGGCGGGGCGTCGGCCGCGTGGTGAATGAGGATTTCCGGGGCGAATCTGGCGATGAGAAGAGGGCGGAGATCTACTACGAGCTTCGCAACGGCAAGATGAAGGTGGCCTATCCGGTCTTCATCGACGGCACGTCGCTGGCCACGATTTTTGCGTCGCAGGGGGCGAACTTTGGCGATCGGGGTTATGTGAAGGACGTCAATCGTCGCGAGGAGCTGGCTAAGCTGGTGCTCGCTTCGCGCGAGTTCGACCGCGCGATGGCGAACCGCCTTTGGGGCCACTTTTTGGGCTATGGCTTCACGAAGCCGATGGACGATATCGGCCCGCATAACACGCCTTCGCACCCGGAGCTGCTGGATCAGTTGGGGGCGGATTTCCGTGCGGCCAATTTCGATCTCAAGGCGCTCGTGCGGTGGATTGTTCTTTCCGAGCCGTACAACCTGAGCAGCCAGATCGGCGGGCGTAATCAAGCGGACGATCCCGCGCTGGGGGTGCGGCTGATGTTTAGCCGGTTTTATCTGCGGCAGATGGAGGCGGAGCAGCTTTACGAATCGCTCTTGGTGGCGACGGCGGCCGACGGCACGGTGAAGAGCAACGAGCGGGACGAAATGAAAGACCGCTGGCTAAACCAGTTCAACACGGCGTTTGGAACCGACGACAACCAGGAATCGAACACGTTTAATGGCACGATTCCGCAGGCCCTGACGCTGATGAACGGCGAGTTGATGCGGCGGGCCACGGGGAACGACGAGGGGAGCATGCTGGCCCGCGTGGCCGGCGACGCGAAGCTGACAAACCCGGAAAAGATCCGGTACCTGTATTTGGCCGCGTTCAGCCGCCCGCCGACGAAGCCGGAATTGAGCATTGCGAACGAGTTGTTGGTCGCCCGCGGCGGCAACGTGGGGGCGGCCCTGCAAGATATTTGGTGGGCGCTGTTGAATAGCAATGAATTCATTTTGATACACTAGAAAGCTGTTAGTGGTGAGTGGTTCGTGGTCAGTTGCAAGATATTTCCCACGAATCAACAACTGACTACCAGCGACTCACTTCAATCCGCAACTCACACCGGAATCTTGTCATGTCTTGCTGCGAAATTCCCTACGGCATGTCTCGTCGCCATTTCATGCGGCACCTAGCTGGCGCGTCGGCGCTGGCCATGCCGGCGCTGGCGCTGACGCGCACCTTGAGAGCGAATGCCGAATCGCTTAGCCGCAACAATAAGTCTTGCATCATGATTTGGCTGGGCGGCGGCGCGCCGACGATCGATATGTGGGACATGAAGCAGGGCGCGCCGACCGGCGGCGAATTCAAGCCGATCTCCACGACGGGCGATTTTCAGATCTGCGAGCTGATGCCGAAGCTGGCCGAGCAGGGGCGGCACCTCTCGATCATCCGCTCCATGAGCACTCGCGAGGCGGACCATGATCGGGGCCGCTACTACATGCACACCGGGTTCGTGCCGAATCCGAACGTCGAGCACCCCGGCTATGGCTCCGTTGTGGCCCACGAATTGGAGAAGGCGAGCAAGCTCTCGCAGCTTGAAATTCCACCCTTCGTTTCGATTGGCGGCGCGAGCGAAGGCCCCGGTTTTTTGGGCATGGCCTACGCGCCGTTTCAGGTTGATTCCAACGGGCGGGTGCGCAATGTGGAAATGAGCGTGCCGTGGCAGCGGATGTCCGACCGCATGAAATTGCTCTCCGCCACGGAGACGCGGTTCATCAACGAGCGCCGTGGCAGCGCGGCCGAGGAGCACGCCAAAGTGCTGGGCAAGACGCAGGAGCTACTGACCAGCAAACAGATGGAGGCCTTCAAGGTTCGCGACGAAGCGCCGGAGATGTTGGAGCGGTACGGCGACTCGGGCGTGGGGCGCGGCTGCCTCATGGCTCGCCGGTTGGTGGAAGTGGGCGTGCCGTTTGTCGAGGTCGATTTCGGCGGGTGGGACTTGCATCAAAACAACTTCACGTCGCTCAGGACCAAGTTGCCGGAGCTGGATAAGGCGTTCAGCGGGCTGATCGAAGATCTCGCGCAGCGCGGCCTGTTGGCGAGCACGGTGGTTCTCTGTATGGGCGAGTTCGGGCGCACGCCGCGGATTAACGGTAACGCGGGGCGAGATCACTTCGCCCGCGCGTGGAGCGTGGTTCTGGGGGGCGGGGCGATCAAGGGGGGCCGGGCCATCGGGAAGACGAACGAAGATGGCACCAGCGTGGAGACGGAAGCCTATTCGTCGGAAAACCTCATGGCGAGCGTTTGCCAAGCGCTCGGCATTTCGCTACAAACGACGTTCACCACGCCCAGCGGCCGGCCGATGAAGATTGCCGGAGGAGGGGGCGTGATTAAGGATTTGTTCGCGTAGTGAACGCGTGTGTAGGACGGGCGTACTTGGCC
>CXWJ01041856.1_pt1 | contig 19755 bp, 9 predicted proteins | sample 590841 | NCBI WGS metagenome assembly CXWJ01 (sample SAMEA3498367, study PRJEB10139) | wastewater metagenome | biome: wastewater treatment plant; material: activated sludge | place: Austria | collected 2015-01-21 | reverse complement strand
ATCTGAACATGGGGCGGTGCTCAATCCGGCTGCGCGAGAACTTGCCGACCTAACTGATAGCCCATGCGTTGTCCTGCTCGGCGAGCCGGGCAGCGGTAAATCGACGGCCGTCCGGCAGCAGGTGACTGAAATCGGGGCTGCAATTGCCGAACGCGGCGACAGCTTATTGAGTCTCGACCTCGGAGAGTATGGAGAGGAAAGCCGGTTAATTGCGGACCTTTTCGAGACGCCAACATTCCGACAGTGGGCGGAGGGTCACCACACGTTGCACCTATTCCTCGACAGCCTTGATGAGTGCAGGCTTCAAATTCCGCACGCGGCAAAGATCCTCGCCAGAGGGTTGGAGCAACACCGTGAACAGCTCGATCGCATGTACGTTCGAATCAGTTGCCGGACGGCGGACTGGCCGAGCCTACTTACCGAGCGATTTGCGCAGCTTTGGGGAAATGGTGCGCCAGCAGTATATGAGCTCCTGCCACTTCGACGACGCGATGTTTTACTTGCCGCCACTCATCTTGGATTGGATGCCGAGGACTTTGTAAGCCAAGTGACTCGCAGCGGCACGCAGCCGTTTGCAATCAAGCCGATTACACTCCAATTCCTACTGAATGTGTTCAAAGAAAATGGCGAACTGCCGGGCACACAAAGCGAACTCTATCAAAAAGGATGTCATTTACTGTGCGAGGAGATGAATCCTGCCCGACAAAGCGCTAGCCAGATTGGCAGATTCAGCGCATCTGAGAAACTCGCCGTTGCCGAGCGAATTGCTGCAGTTATCGTGTTCTGCAACAAAGCGGCCATCCGTCTCTCGCCGATAACAGCCGAAACTGCTGCGGAAGATGTATCAATCGCCGAATTGACACCTTCGCTAGCTACGAGACCAGATAGCGGAGAACTGGTGCGGGAGACATTGGCGACTGGTGTGTTTTCGGGGCGAGGGCATCAGCGGGTGGGATTTGCTCACCGGACCATTGCCGAATATATGGCGGCGTCATATCTGCATCACACCAGCTTGACAACGAAGGAACGATTGAAATTTGTCCAGCATGTTGAAGACCCGAATAATCGCATCGTACCCCAATTGCGTGAGACTGCTGCTTGGCTTGCAAGTATGGACAGAGAGGTGTTTCGCGCCGTTTTGGAATCAGACCCGCAGATTCTGGTTCGAAGCGACGCGGGCAGTCAAAGTGATGAGGATCGCCGGGCACTAGTCGGTCGGCTGTTGTCTTTGGCGCAGACGGATGAGTTGGACCGGCCTGACTGGAGTGAGCGCGATCAATACGAACATCTCTCGCATCCCACTATCGCCGAGCAGCTGGCCCCTTTTGTCACGGACCAACAGAATCCCGTGGCCGTCCGCCGATTAGCCATTGAACTTGCTCGAGCCTGTTGCCCTACGACGCTTCAGGATGAATTGGCGGACATAGCGATTGATGGCGCGCAAGATTATGAAATTCGTCAATGCGCTGCACGTGCGATCGCCGCTGAAGGCAGCGAAGCCGCACGGGTAAGACTAAAGCCACTGGCCCTATCTGTGGCGGCAACGCCTTCAGAACTTGAGCTCAAAGCCGCGGCACTGAAGTGCCTATGGCCGGATTATATCACTGCTGCCGACTTGTTCGATGCGTTGCCGATTCCGGCTAGTGATCGATTCGGCTCCTACGGTTACTTCTTAAGGCACGAATTACCGAAATCATTGAAGGATGACGACTTGCCGCATGCCCTCCGGTGGGCGGCGAATCTCAATGCAAATGAATCGAGGACGTACTCCGTAAGAGACTTGGTCGCAGTCATCGCGCGGCGCGGATGGAATTGTCTCAACGTGCCGGTTGTATTCGAAGCATTCGTCGAGTTTTCCCTGCAACGGCTCGGCGGTCATCGGGACATTCTTCCGCTCGTTGACAATGAATTCGTCGCGGAAGAAACAATGAGACGCCTATTGGTCGAATCAATTGTCCCACGCATCGACAACTTCGATCGACAAGGCTTTGGCCTCATATTCGATCAGCCAAGGCTTGTCCGGCACACGGATGTTTCTTGGATGCTCGGCAAGTTGTGTCAGGAAACGAATTCTGAGATTGCCGGATACTGGGCGCAGCTGATCGGTCGACTATTTGACTCAGCGTCTCCAGGACAGCTTGATGATGTCCTTGCCACGATTGAGATTAGTGAAGAATTGAGAAAGGAAGTTGAACCGAGGTTTGCGGTGATCGCACTCAATTCGCCGGAAGCACAGCGCATGAGAGAGCAGTTTCGACAGCTTCAAGAATGGGAACACGAGGATGAGAACGAGAGGAATCCTCTGCCGCTTGTCCCATCTCCGAGTGAGAGAATCGAAGATGCGCTACAGGCCTGTGAGAGTGGAAATATCAATGGCTGGTATCATGCAAGCCGCGAGCTTCAACTTGAAAACAATAGCACTCACTATGAGCATGATTTGGAGATCGACCTTACGAGCCTTTCAGGATGGCATACGGCAGACAACGTGATGAGGTCGCGACTCACGAATGGAGCGCACCACTTTCTTACCGAGAGCAGTGCTGGCGACGAATGGCTTGGAACTAATTCTACACCGTATCACGCCCTGTGGGGCTACAAAGCGTTGTTGCTGCTGAGGAAAGAATCTCCTTGCTTATTTGATTCGCTGCCGGACGAAACGTGGGCTGCTTGGGCGCCCATCATTGTTGAGTTCAGCGATCATGTTGTGCCACAGGAGAACAAAGAGCTGCATGATGAGATTGCAAGGAGATGTGCCGAACACGTGCCGGTTGCGGTCAATGAGTGCCTGCGAAAGATCTGCGAGCGCTATGATCGAGAAGACGGAACGTTCATCCTCCCGCAGTTCATCGAGCGTGCCTGGACAGACGGAGTAGAGACGACGCTTTGTGACGTCGCCGAGAATCCGGCCGTGCGGCCAACAGTCGTAGGACGCGTACTAGAATCGCTTCTCTCGCATAGCTCACAACGAGGCCAGGAAGTTGCCATGGGTTTGGCTGCCGCCGATCCCAGCGGTGGAGCGGATGTCGCTGAAAAGCGTATTGCGGCGGCGGTTGCATTGTTGGGCTACGCAGGGGATGCCGGCTGGTCCATCGTTTGGCCATTGGTCCAGCGCGATAATCAGTTTGGTCAAAGTGTATTCCTCAAGGTCGCGTATGCGGATATGCGCAATCCAGCAGTTGCAATGATGATCCAAGAGGCCGATGCCGCAGACCTCTACATTTGGCTGGAACGACAGTTCCCGCGAGCTTCGGATCCACAACATGAAGGCGGTCATCATGTAAGCTCCCGTGACGCAGTTGGCGAGTATCGCGATGGGGTGCTGCGCGCCTTAGAGCACCGCGGGACACGGGACGCAGTTCAGGAGTTGGCACGGATCGAGCGGGAATTATCACATCTCGATTGGCTGCATCGAGTGGTCGCGTCGGCTAGGGTTACTGTGCTTCGCAGGACATGGCGCCCCTTAGCGCCGTCAACTCTGTTTGAGGCTACGCAACAGGCAAATTCGCGATTGGTGCGTGGTGCGCAGGACTTACAGGACGTCATTTTGGAGTCATTGGCATCGCTCCAGGCATCGTTGCAAGGTGAAACGCCAGCAACCCCTGATCTTTGGGATGAAGTCGCGCCGGGGAAATTCAGGCCAAAGGACGAGAATCACCTTTCGGACTATATCAAGCGACATCTAGAGCGCGATCTAATCGGGCGAGGAATTGTGTCGCTACGAGAAGTAGAGATTCGGCGCGGCGAAGGTTTAGGGATAGGCGAACGGACCGATATTCATATTACAGGGCATGCCGAAGGCATTGTTCCCGATACCCTCGATCAAGTAAGAGTGATTGTCGAAGTGAAAGGTACTTGGCATTCGCAAGTCAATACGGCGATGAAGTCACAGCTCGTCAATCGCTATTTGAATGACAATGAATGTCGGCACGGCATTTACGTCGTAGGTTGGTATCGTTGTCCGCAATGGGACACAAGCGACGGGCGCAGGAGATCCTCACGGCAAGAATCAGCACAAGCATTATTCGATCGGTTGATGGTCCAAGCAGGCACACTTAGCAATGACAACATCACAATACGACCATTTGTCATGAATGCGGCTTTGCGTTAGTTGGCCACTATTTCAGTCGTTGTCAGATCGCGGATTGCCTTCCGGCGATTGAGAAGTTGCTGCAATACGGCACTCGCGTCATCGAGAAGCACGAACCAGCGCCGTTTAAAGTAGACGATTTCTTCAGTAAGCCCGTAACCGCGAAGCTCGTCACGATTGGCGGGAACGGCATTTTGCACAAGCTCAATGACTTGGTCGCCTGCAATGCGGGTTGCCATAAGCCTCCAACCGTTGTCGAGTTCGATAAGTGATCCGCCGGCCATCAAACTTAGAATCTCGTGGGCCGAGGCCTCGCCGAGCGGAGTTCCAATGCCAAGCCTCTGCTTCACCTGGGGAACGTCTTCCGAGCTAAGGTTGAGCCCCACGAGCGACTGTCCATCGGCAAGTCTCGCGCGAGCAATCTTGACGCTCCGGATTCCCGAGGACCCCATGATTTTATCGTAGATGGGGAAAAGCGCGCCGCTCAATACATAGAACCGATTCGGTTCAGTCGCCGGCGTGTTCGCATACTCAACATCCCACCATGCTTTGGCCTCTAGTGGGTCGATACGCTCGTACTTTTGGGTAAGTTCATGCGGCTCCAATGAACGCCGCGGTCCTTTGACGGCAGTAAGAAATTGCTCGCACTCATCCGGGTCCCAATGGTTTGAGACGGCATAGATGCGACCGCTCCGGAGATTTCGGTAGAAGCCAAGTTTTGCAGCGAGAGCGGCGACATCAAAGCTATTCCGCACCACATCCACATCTCCTTCCAGTTCATGCAACATCGTTCGCGCGCCGGAGCCTGGATCGACAAAGAGCGTTTCCGGTTCCGAAAGACGCCGCAGATTTTTGGCCCGAATCTCTTCCACGCCGAAGTCAAAGGCGCTCTGCCGTTTTGCAGCTTCAACAGCGCTAAGGTAACGCTCGTAGAAGAGGTCAAAGATTCGATTCTGAACTGCGACGTGCAGCACCATAATTCGATTTAGAAGTTGCTCAACATTGCTCGAATAGTTGTCGCGGACCGCCGTTTTCTCTTTGTTGAGAACGCCCATCCGGTCGAGGAGGTGACGGTCGATGCCGTCGCTGCTGTGCAGGCCCGATTGAATCTCCCGGTAGAGCTTTTCAAGCGCAGCTTGTCCGTATTCGTCCGTCACGTCTTCGGGTCGAAACAAATCGCTCGATAATGAGTGCCGCTCCCCCTTCGTGAGTGCGCCAAGCGCGGCGAGGCGCTTTGATACGGAGTTTACGAGCCGCTTCTGGCCGGCCAAATCGAGTAGCACCAGCCGAATGATGGGGGCGGAACTTTGATTCGACCGATGAACGCGGCCGAGCGCCTGCATTTGTTGATCTGCCGACCAGGAAAGCTGGAAGGCATAGAAAACGCGGCGCTCTTGATTCTTCGCGGCTATGTCGGCATGGACACTGATTCCGGTCGAGCCTGCTCCTGAGATGACCGCGATTCGCTTTTGTCCTTGTTGAAAGAGCCGTGTCTCATATTCGTTGAGCTGCCGCCGGGGAACACCATCGAGCTTCCGACGGACGTATTTGCCATTCTCAAAGCGATGAACGCGGCCGCTAATTTCGGCTACGTTCGCAACACCGAATCTGGCGATCAGAGCATCGAGCGGATTCTGTGGAAAGTCGAGGTCTGCAACCTTGTCGAGTAGTTCCTGTTGTCTCCGCACATTCTCACGGTTGATTTCGGGGTTTCCGGCCGCATCCTCGACACGCACGCGGATGACGTTGCCGGTGATAGGATCAGTCCGTTTATGGTACTGGTGAATCGGAAACTGATTTTCAATGAGTTGCACAATCATCTCGCGCGGCGTGGCGTCAAGTTCCGAAAGCTCGACTCCTTCCGCGCGGGCATCCTGCACTTTGCGATCGGCTTGGGCTTCGCCGGTGTTAAAGAGACTCAATACGATGGAGCGCCCTTCACGCAGATCTGCTTCGATTGCAGGAATCACGTCGGGAAGCGTATAGGCCATCATGAGTTGCAAGAAGAAGCGCTGCTGGGCCGAGTAAAACTGCGCGAAGCGATTCGCATTCCGCCGTTGCCCTGCGTTGTGCTCCGCTGATTCAAATGCGACGAGGAGTTCGGACCAGAGGTCCGCAATCTGGTTATATTGCCGCCGTTCATTCTCTGTGAGGCGATGAAGCAGCGGCTCGTATTCAACGGCGCTATTTGGCACAACTGTTCCGTCGTCGCGGCGCGTTGGGCCGTAGCTAATAGTGCGGGAGAGATACGTGCCAACGCTCTTAAGGTCTCGGCAGAGCATCTCCATCGCCGCAACGCCGCCGCGTTCCATCGCAATGAGAAAAGCGGGGAAGTCAGGAAAGGGTGCTCCCGCACCCCACAATCCAAGCCGTTCATAGGGAGCCATGTGCCGCGCTTCGGTAGCGCCGGTGGCACTGAAGTAGCGGACACGGGCCTGGGGAAAAAGACGTTGCAGCTCAATACCCATATTGCCGCGAAGCGTTCCTTGATCGACCGTGGCCTTTCCGCCGTGGGGTGTAGCGGCGGCATTCTTCATAAGATGGGCTTCGTCAAATGCAATCACGCCGTCGAAGTCCGATCCCAGCCAATCGGTCAATTGCTTGAAGCGCTTACGGTCGCCGCCAAAGTCTGTGCTCAGCATCGTGTATGTCGAAAACAGCACGCCTGAACGAGTCGGAATCGCTTCGTTTGTCTTAAACTTTGCTTGATGAATGATGGGCAAGGACAGACCGAGCGCATCCCGGTCGCGCTCGGCGTCGGCACAGAGCTGATGAGAAGCTGATATATGAACGTACTTTGTGCGCCCCTGCTGCAGTTCGTTGTAGATGAATCCGTAGATCTCTCGGCCCTTGCCGATTCCCGTTCCGTCGCCGTTCCAATGACCTTTACGCGAACCATCAGGCAATTGGACGCTGGTTGCTTGGCCTGCATAGATGATGTCTTCAAGTTGCAGATTAGAAAGCCTTCCTTCGGCAATCACGTCGGGTGGCAGATGATGGCGATAGGTTACATCCGGCGGTTCGACGCAAGCCATCGCAGTTGATTCGACGACATTTGCCGGATGGGGTAGGGAACCTCGGACGACGGCCTTTTGCACGCGATAGGTGGCAAAGACGGTGCCTTCTTCGATGTCGACCGCTTGCGGTCGGACCGTCGTTTCAAGCTCGCCTACATCGTCTCCATGCGTTCGAGCGTGCAAATGAGAACGCAGGCCGCCCATTGTTGGAGCAGGTCCCGACCCTTCGGAACATCCAACCACTCCTGTTCCATTACTCCTATCGCCATTTGAGCCAATTCGTTCGGCCGATCCGCTGCCATTTGGTGCCAAGCGAGCCACTGCTCCAACGTGATCGGAAAGTTCGGCGGCGGCGCTACGCCTCCGGCTCCGTCCTCCAAGAGGTAGCCGACGAGCTCTACGATTGGGTCCATCTCCGGTGTCGGACCCTGATTGAACACTCGGCGAATCGTCTCCGCCGCGCGCTTTCGGTTCATATCTCTGAACTCGTCCATAGACATCCTCCTTAGATATTGCTTCGAGCGAATCGAATGCCTCTCGCACTGAGAATCGCATACCTGTGATTGCCGCGGCGAGGTTTTTTGTCGGCCCATCGTGGTCGATGACGATGATTTGATTGTCGAACGTCGTGCCGAACTTGGCGTATTCGCGGCCATCGATTCCGATATTTGCGCGAACCTGATAGCGCTCGGCGATGTTGGACCACCAGTTCCGAAACGCTGGCCGGTCGAGCGCCATGCCTTGCCCGACGATTGCGACCAACCGGCCGCCGGACTTTAGGCGAAGGAGCGCCTGCTCGATGTGCCGTGCTCCAAAGGCCGTATTGTGGCCATTAACGCGCCCGCCCGTCGCCGAGAACGGCGGATTCATGAGAATCGCGTCGTAACTTTTCTCGAGCGGGAGGAGGTTATCGAGCCGTTCCGCATCAAACGCAGTCGGTGTAAAACCCTGCAGTGCTAAGAGGTCGCGTCGGCGAGAGTCGATTTCATTCGTGTCGACATCTGCACCGGCCAAGCGAGCGAGTGCTGCGATATTGCCAGTACCAGCACTTGGTTCCAGCACCTTCATGCCAATTGATATTGCAGCGGCCTTCACAACAAGAAACGCTTGGGCCGGTGGCAAACTGAACTGTTGGAAATCGACCTGAGTCTGGTCGCGACGGGTCTGCAGGGGCAACCGGGCCTGCTGTTCCAGCAGGCGATCGATAGCGGCTTTGGCATCTGAAATGTCGAAGGCGATGCGGTTCAAGTAAAGGTTGAATCCGGCTTCGGCTGCATCGTACGAATCGCGGCCATATCCGGCATTGCTTCCGAAAATCTCCCGAGCAAGCTCTGAAATAGATTTGTTATTGAAGCGCGCCGTCGCATCTGTTTCGAGTAGTGCAGCGAAACGAACAGCGAACCGTGCAACGGCGCTTTCAGCGGTCGAATTACTTGGGACAGGAGGGAGCGTCGCCGAGCCGTCGAAGTCAAAGCACAACTGCGTCGCATCATCTGCCTTGTGTGTGCCCGGACTTCTGCGCGGCGTACTTGCGTGATAACTCATCCTCATATCGTGTATCGAGGTTCCGGATACGCCTTTGGGACGTAACGGAATCCGAACGGTAGGGGAAAGAGCGTGATATGCTGAAAGGAAGGGTCGGCGTCGCCTAATATTTTGCGAGCACCGAAGGCTCGGTGGAATTGGCAAGTGGCTTACAAGAACTGCCACTACGCGATAACAATTTGATAGGCTTAGATAATCGCGGCTGCCTAAAGTTTCACCTCATGCCCCGCTGAAAGCGATCCGATTTTATCAGCACACACCTCCGTCCCAGGTGTGCGAGAGGCTTTGGATGATTGGCAAAGGCGCGTAGGTATGTACGCGCTGATGAAGCAACGCAGGATGCAGATGCCAATCGCCATAGGTGAATCGAACATAGGCACGGCGCTCAAACCCTGTTCTAAGCGGGGGGGGGGCGCTAGAACGCCTTTATGCTCCGCGCTCCACGCATTCCTGTGCTATTCGCACTCCTTAGCTCTCAACTCTGATTCCTTTGTTCATAGTCCGTTTGCGGCTTCAAGGGAGTCTTCATGCCGGTGACGCTCGGAAGCAATATCGCTTCGCTTCGCGGGCAGCGGCAGCTAAGCCGGACAAGCGAAGAACATGGCAGGGTATTTCAGCGCCTTTCGAGTGGGCAACGTATTAACAGAGCGAATGACGATGCCGCAGGCCTTTCCATTGCGGAGTCGCTCAATGCCCGAAGCCGCATTCTCAAACAGGGCGTTCGGAATCTCAATGACGGACTTTCGCTCCTGAGTATTGCCGATTCGGCAATCGAACACCTTTCAAGTATTGTGATGCGCCTTGAGGAGCTGGCAGCACAATCTGCTAATGGTGTTTATAGCAATAAACAGCGAACGGCTATGGATGATGAGGCACAGGCGCTGTCAAAAGAGTTCTTTAGAATTTCAAAGGCGACGGAGTTTAACGGGCAGCGGCTGCTCTCGGGCGACCTCGGCAGCGTCAACTTGCAGGCTGGAGCCGGCACTCTTGCGGTCATTGCCGCAAGAGTGGGCGGTACCGTCGGAACAGGGGCATTCACAAGAACGCATACGCTGGGCGACATCGGCGGATACCGTGATCTTGCGATGGCTGACTTAAACGGGGACGGGTTCTCCGACCTGATCAGCCCCGTCGGCGCCTCGGTGAAGCTCAGTCTCGGCAACGGGACGTTCGGCGCGACCGTAACGTACGCAGCGGGCACAACCGCATTTGCAATCAATGCAGCAGACATGAACGGCGACGGAATTTTGGATATTGTCGCCAGAAACAGTCTGAGCATCGGAGTTTTGCTTGGGCGTGGTGACGGAAGCTTCAGTCCAATGATTTCCAATGCGGCACCGGTAGGACGTGGTCTTGTCGTGGCCGATGCGAATAACGACGGAATAAACGACGTGATTTCAGGAGACTCATTGTCCTTAGGCGTGTACCTCGGGCAGGGAGACGGAACCTTTGCGGCGCGAGTATCAATCGCCTATCCAAGCATTGCGGAAACTCTTGTCGCAGCGGATTTCAACGGGGATGGCAATATCGACATCGCCGGTGTGAACTACCTTGATGAATCGGTCAACATACTGCTAGGAAGCGGCAGCGGAAGTTTTGGAACTGCGGCATCTTACCTTGCAAACACGCCGACCTCCCTGGTCACCGCCGATATGAACGGAGATGACGTGATGGATCTCGTTGTTTCGGAACAGCAGGCGGGGGCCGTCGGAGTTTTCATCGGCCTGGGGAACGGCGCATTTAACAATCATGTGCTGTACAGCTCGGGCACTTACTCAAGCGACGTGGTAGCCGGAGACTTCAATGGCGACGGTTTTATCGACATCGCATCAGCGGATTATGACGCGGACCAGCTTGGGGTTTTGTTCGGACGGGGCGACGGAACTCTCGGCGCGGTGACGTTCTATCAGACTGGGGAAGGAACAACGAATGTCGTTTCCGGCGATTTAAACGGAGACGGTGTCCTTGATTTGGTGACTCACGACGACTACAGCAATCAAATGAGCGTGTTCATCGGCCGCACGAGGGACGGAGTTGCTCCTCTGCTTCCATTCTCGCTCAAGACCCTTGCCGATGCCCGTCAAGCGTTGCCGATCTTCAAACGCAAACGCGAACAGCTCGCAACACAACGCGGTGAAATTGGAGCCTTCCAAAGTAGAATTGATGTAGCGCGGAACGTGCTGGAAGTATCGAGTGAAAACTTCAAAGCGGCCGAGTCGCGGATCCGTGATGCCGACATTGCCGACGAAAGCTCCCGGCTAGTTCGTCTCAACATCCTGCAACAATCTGCATCGTCCGTCTTGGCGCAAGCCAATCAGCAGCCCGCTCTTGTCCTCCAGCTTCTTCAGGGCTGATTAGAAAAATTCTAAGCCGGTCAGCACTAGAATTTTTCCAATGCGATGACCGCGAAAACAGTATTCTCGCTCCGCGAGGCGCTACTTCTTCTACATAGGCTACCTCTAATCATGAAGGTACTTGGCGCGGCGAAAAACAATCTGAAGCAACGGAACGGCGGTCGCAGAATTATTCAGTACAATGCAACACGCCTGACGAACGCCGCATAATAAACGAAATGTGCGCCAGGCAAGAACAAGCAGAGAGGAGCCGGTTGACAACACACCGAGCAAAATACAAATGCGAAGCAACCTCGCTGGAAGGCTTCATTCAGCAGTTGGCTGTTGCTTATGTTGCTCGCGGCTACTATTTCTACGTTACTGGTTGCGTTGCAAAGCGAATCTCCGCCTGCGAGCATGATCGGCGCATGCTCGCCAAGTTCGATGTAGCCATGAGCAAGTGGTCGCGTTATCGGCGTCGCCGACGGACGAGTCCAGGCGGTCAGCCGCTTGCATGCGTCCAATACCTCCGGCACGAAGACTTCTGGGTTTTGCTTGCGACGCACGGCGAGCACTACTTCTTTATTGAGCATGCTGCCGTTCAGGAAGGCCTGCGCTTATTGAAACCGCAGTACCGTGACATTCGCGAGCAGCCGATTCAATACGGTGGCTATTCGATCTCCTCGGCGAAGCGAACGTCCGTCCGTATTAGCGAACGTGCATACCGGGAGCTCAAATCTCACTTTGTCGGGATAGCACTTGGAACGACCTGTCAGTCGCTTGAGCGCGAGTTTAGCCGTGCGCCATTTGAGCCGTATGGCGGGGTGACACGGCAGATGTTCGCGATTCTTCGCGCCGTCAACCGCGTGCGCAAAACTGCGGGGCTTCCGCTCGTGCCGCGTGAGTGCATCCGAGTACGGAGGCAGGTGGTACGGCCCTTCGACGATTTCTCAATTCGGCGTATTAGTGTTGTGAACGATGAAAAATGTCCATTGGCAGCGTGATATGAGCACCAAAAAAGGCAACCGACTAGCCCCAATGGAGAAACCCTATGACACGTATTGCACTAGCCCAAGGATCGTCGACCGGAGAGGTCGTCAATCTATTTGAAAACCGCGCACCCAAGCGTGCTTCGGCGCTAAGGACGGACGAACAACGAGACCGGCTCGCCGAATTGGCTCAGAAACTGAGTACGATGCTGGACAAGCTCGATGTGGTACTTAAGGTCGATCGCGAACGGGCCATAGCATTACTCGCCGAATACAGTGGTCTCTTGGAAATTGCCGTAGAGGACATTAGTCGCATTCGGGAGGTAGACGAAACGTTTGGTGCTACCGGGCGACGAACTCCGCGCATCGCATCACTTGCCACCAATCTTGAGAAAGGCTTGGCTTACCTGCTGGGAATCTTTTCGGTGGTAAGCAGTGGAGACAACCTATCACCATACAATTGGAAGCTCGTCGAGCGCGACGTGCAAATGGTGCTGGGGATTTCACGTGCAATCGGAGACGAAGTAAATCCGCAGGAAGTAAAGGAAGCAGCGTAGCCCGGCAGCTAAGGTTTTGAATTTCGGTGCTCACGGGAAGCTCTGCGGCTCGACATGGCCGCAGGGCTTCCACTTTTACTCCGGCCAGCGGATTAAACATTGATCGTCGATCCGAAGCGTGCCGCCATCATGGTCGAATGTTGGAAGGACGTCTGGCTTTCCGGTCCATTCATAGCGTCCAACTATCCACTGCCCATCAAGATAGAGCTCCAGTTTATCGCCGCAATGAACGGGCTGGCCAGCCAGGTAGTGCCGCGTTTCGCAGGTCAGTGGTCGTCCAACCTCCCGTTCGAATATGTCGATTAGCGGGCCTCGCGGTATCGGCACACCGCGAAGCTCCAATTTGGTTATTNNCTCCAATTTGGTTATTGGTGTCACATTCATTGCTTTCTTCAGGTCTGCATCGTTCGGCATAGTATCAAGCATCTCACAGCTCCAAATGGTTACTCAACCGCTGCTAAGCGACGCGTTGGCGCCGGGTCGGCTTATTGGGCAGAATCCAGCGTGCTTCCATCGTGGTTTTACACGTATTGCATTGATGAACGGTCTCCCGATGGGAGTTTTCGCTAAACCCTACAATCTCCATGCCGNNGCCATGAACATCGACGCGAGCGAGACCCTTGGCTCTGAGGCCCACGATAACGCCCTGGGGGTCAAGAAATCGAGCATCGTGGCGTTCGCCATTGATTACCGGAAAGCCCCACCACTTGTTCGGAAGATACGGCCAGAAAACGACCGCGACATTACCTCCGCGGCCGATGACGTAGCTCGCCTGGTGCTTGCCGCAGGCATCGACGGAAAAGGTAAGGTGATAGTTTGACGGGAAAGCCCCGTCCAAAAAGCTAAGCATGCGTTGGTTGATCTTTGTGTAGTCGAAGAACTGAATCTCTGGAAAATCCGAGAACAGATCCGGGTCGAACCGCTCCCATAGGAGATCGCTCGTTCCGTTGAGTCGCACGGCGGGACGCAGACCAACCTGGAGCGCCTCGGCTTCTAACAGCGTAAGCTCTGCTCGCAAACGCTTCATGAACACGATGGGCCGCTCCAAATACAGCGCTGTTCGTGCATCACGGGCCGCAGCATGCGTAGGGAAACTCATCCGCCCGCTGGTGTGGCCTAGGCAGGTTTCTAGGCAACCCTCGGTCGCCGAAGGACAGAAGGCACCTGGCGTGAAGTAAAGAACCCTGGCCAAGATGCCAACCGATTCGCACTTATCGATCTTCGCCGAAGTGCTGAGTAGTCGTTGGGGAGGCGCTACCTCTTTAAGGACGTCGCTCGCCGACGCGTAGTGGAAGCGACTCTTCGGGTCGCCGCTACGAAGAAGTTTAACGTTGCGTTTTACTGCTGTGTTTGAGTCTGTCATAAAAGTTCCTCCTTTGGGTTTTCACCGGGTGTGGAACCCAAAGGAGGAACAGAACGCAGAGGACTCTCGGAAGCATTAAAGCGGCGGGCGAGAGCAAGGCACGTGACGGCTCCGCCGGCACGGGCCTTGCCGCCCACTCATTTCCTTAAGACGAACTAAGTAGGTTGTTTTGCCGCGAAGCGCAGGCTTTCACTAACTGGTCCTGCTTCCGCCGTCCGGCGCCGTCGTCCCTCACGGGCGCTGGGGACGGCGGCGTCCGGGCGGCGATGCCCGTACCGCACCTGCTTTTGTCGGACCTAAGCCGGAAGCCCTCGTCATCAGGAGGCGTCAGGGATCGATTGAAGTTGTGAGAGTTAGTGCCAAACGACTTCGCTACGGCATTCGCGTGCTGGTCCAATCGCAGAGCGGGAGTGGCGATTGTGTATGAGATGGGCACAAGCACGTTCGAGGTCCGTGAGAAACTGCACGTTCGGGGTCGGAACAACTTGCGCAAGCAGGCGAATTTGAAAACGTATGACAGCAAGCACATCGCGTGGTACTTCCGTTTCAAGACGCTGCAACCTAGCAATAACGGATGCATAGAGGTGTAACAGGTTTGCGTGCAAGTTGGCGCAACTGGCAGCGAAGCGCAGCAAGTCTTCAAGAATTTGGCAAAATGAAGCCAAGGGCGAGAGCATGGCCCGGTAGCAAGATTTTAGCGCTTCGACTTGCGGTATGGATTCCAGGTCAGCGCAATGGGAGAGGATCGCCAGCAGTTCATCGAGGTCGGCGAGTAAAGCCGCTCGGTAGTCCTCGGGAGGAAAGGGTAAGGACGTTTCCGCGGGTACGGCGGCCAAGTGGGCGTCGATATCGAGGCGAAAGGGATTTGCCTTTATCAATTGAGTGGCGATGTCGCGCATTGAATCGATTAGTCCGTGCTCCACCGTGCGGGCGACAATCGATAGGCTGCGTAAAGTTACCGCGAGTTGCACCAATAGTGTTGTAGGAAGAGAGTCGGCGAGACGGCGCTTGCCGAACGAAAAAGGATCTGTGAACGGCTGGACAACAATGGACTTACGGCAGCGGTCGGGCGAATTGACGAACACTTTGAGGTAACAGGGACCGCGAAACCACTGTGGCAATTGTAAGGGTAGCACGACTAGGGCGTGCGATTGGGCAGGTTGCGACGTCCGTAGGTGCGCCTTTAGTAGGCTCAAAAGCCTGGAAAGTGGCAGGCAATCATCGGGCTGAGCGAATGGATAGGGTTGAATCAGGCTTTTCCATAAACGCTTGCTGACGCAAATCGTTTCGTGCAAACCAATCAGTCGGGCATCTTGAGTTACATCGATAAGTTCACCTGCCGCTACTGCACGTCTTCGCTGTCGTTCGATCCAATTGGCGCCATTGAATAACCGCATAGTCCATAACCTCCCTTTGGACGTTCTGCGAGTTATGGCCAGGCAGAAATTCGGCGTGTCTTAAGCGCCGTTGTTCGGTAGTTCTTCAAGCGGCCTATCCACGGTCCGCCCCGCAACCGCATGGCAAGCAACGGGCGGATTTCGTCGCTGCCGGGCTTGCGCCCTCAGTCAGGCGACAAAATCCCCCGCTACTTTTTTAAGAGGTAGCGGGGCTTAACCTTGGAGAAACCCGCATGAACATCAAGAAACACGACAACACCGCATTTGACCTAGCGAATGAGAGCTTTGGCCAATACTCGGCTGAGTACACGTTCGAGGAGGCGCTATCAAACGGCCTGCTCGTCAACGTCACAAGTTGGGTACGTCACGAGATGGGCTTTGCAGAAAATCGCTACCGAGTCGAGGTTGCGGTCACAGCGAGGGTCTGGAAGACGATTGTTTGTGTTTCACCGCTTGCGAAGGTGTGGCAAACGGTCGTTGGACGCGGCAACGATATGTTGTGGCTAGCTTCGTACGCGCTGCACAAGGCCCGCCAAGTCGGGCTGGAGGCAGCGAACTTCGAATGCTTTCTGCCGACTGAGGATGACTTTGGAACCGAGTGCATCAAGCAGCTCCGCGCTGAGCGAAGGACGCAAGACGGAAGGCCTGTCATCGTAATTGGGTACGTGGAGGAGTTTGCGATGTTGTGACGGCGGTGCGGCTTATTCGTCACCAAAATCAAAACCGAAGTCGATGTCGAGTAGGCCGTTGTGCGGTCTCTCGGCATCGTCAGACTGGGCGCTGAGAATAGCCTCATCCGGCCGGTTTAAGCGCAGGTTGTCGTCAGGCGAATAGCCCGATTTTCGGAAGCCGAGCTGATACAAGGTAGCGAAGGAGTCATCCGGTAAATCAAACGCCTCGTCGGGCTTCGGGCAATGTTCGGAAACTCCATTTACTTCGGGCCAAAGGGCGTAGAACTTTTGCCCACTCCTTTCCGCCGCAACGTACTCGCTCAGAGATCGAAGGACCGTAGATTGGGGGAGCGTTCCCAAATAAGGATCATGCCGCGGAGCCAAGAAGTAACCGGTAATTTGTTTGGCATCATATGGCATGGGCAGATTGCGGATCTCATCGGGCAGGACGAGCTGTCGGGTCACGTAGTGTTCAGATTCGGATTCGCCGGATTGCCATGCGTCGCTGTATTCTTCGTCGCGTGTCGCAGACTGTTGGCGTGATGTACCTCGCTGAGTCGACTTTTGCTTCACCTTGACTTCGCATGCGCCAATCTGGTTGGAAGCCCACTCGGAAGTGCTGATCGTGCGGAGCTTTAGAAAAGCCTGAAAGTGAGCGTCGCCGAGGATGCCTTCGGTATCCGTGCCGTAGACGCTTTTCAACGTACCTAGGTCGTGGAATGCAAGCGCCATGTTGATCTTCAAATCGGCCCCCCTATGTGCGAGGCTTGTCATCATTTCAATGCGCCCAAGATGCTCGAATTCGTCAAGATAGAGAAACGTGCGCACGGGCGGATTTTTAGTGGACAGTAATTCTTGAGAGAGAATGTTGAGCAGAATGCGGTTGATCTCGCGGCTTGCCTTAAGATGCCTTTCGTCGTTCAAGAGAACGATGGTCTTGGTCTGAGATTTAACCCAGTCCCGAATGCTGACCCGCCGCGTAGCGTTTCGCCAGGTGGCGGCGGCCGGAAGCAGTAGCGCTGTCTTTGATCGGAGCGTTCTGAGAAGGTCTTCGACCGCGGGACTCGAACCGCGAAAGTAATTGGCGTAAAGGTCTTGTCCTCGTCGGGTGACAGACATGACCGATTCAATGTTTTCGAGTTGCAATGCGGACAATAGGTCGTAGAGCGTCCATTTGGTTCCGCTTTGCTGATTGAGGGCGAGCATGACTTCAGCCGCCACATCCCGCGATGCGGGGCTAAAATATCCTTCCTGGGCCGAGTCGCCCACGGGAAAGAGAATGGTTGCAATTTCGTGCGCGGCGGCGCGACTTGGCGCATCTTGTGCGATGTCCCACGCCGTACCTCGCTGNNCCGTACCTCGCTGATCAAAGGGGGAGAGTAGATGGAGGGCCGCGGCCACTTCATCATCCAACTGTTCGCCTTTGAGTGCTCCGGGCCTGAAAATGCACGGCAGTAATTTCGCTTTGGCGTCGTAGAACACAAAGCGCGGGGACGGTGTCAGATTGCTATGAAGGCTTTGGAAAAGGAGCCGAAGCAGCGTCGTTTTCCCCCCTCGGGCCGTCCCTGCAACGCAGAAATGCGAGTGGTTGACCGCGTTCTCGTCGTAAAAAAGCGGCCCCCACTGGATCGAACGAGTCGATGAGCGGCAATGGGCCATCTCCAGGGACTGTTGCTTTGTTAGGGAAGGACCACGTTGGTGTGCGATGCCTTCCGAAGACTCTGAGGACGACACGGATGCCTTTTCAGGTAGTGGGGAATTTTTTGAGACCGATTCCGCAGGTGGCGGGGGAGGAGCAGCTTTCAGGCGGGGAAGGAACTCCGCATGACGCCGCACGTTTCTGTCATCCAGCAACGCACACAGCAACTGAGCCGCAGCGCGCTGCCAAATATGCACCGAGTGCGCATGAATGTACTTGTAGTACAAGTAGACGTGGGAAAAGGGGCTAAACGTTGGAGTCGAGAAACCTATTCGAGCAATTTCCTTCATCTGCTCAGTTTCGTGTCGGATACACTCTTCGGCGAAGCGCCGCTCCAGCGTAAATTGCTTTGGAATCGTTATGTCGTCGGCGTTGCAGAGCCGAAGCAAAGTGTCCTTGTCAGCACGATGAGCCTCGGCGAGTTGGTCGAGGGATGCCTCCTGGCGATCGTTCAGTCGACGGTAGAGTTGCGCATCATTACGGGAAGCATTGGCGATCCTCCTTTTTGCATCGGCGGTATCCCAATATTCGGAGAAGCCACCCGCGATGTCTTTGGCGGTTTGATCATTGAGGCCCACATACTGCCAGGTTTCCGGGTGGTAAAGCTCGTAAGCAAAGCCATCCGGCGTTTTGAGGCGCACGTCCGTTTCGGACCGTTCAATCTTCAGGCCGTCGTTTTTTGGGGGCGATGGATCGAACACGACTAAATCCTGTATTGATAAAGTGTTTGTCGATGATCTGCAGGACCGACGAGTTGAGAAAGATACTGCTGTTGCTGAGTGTGCCAAGGGGAAGCTTGGTTCACTTGGGCCATCTTTTGCTGCCAGTCGGAAGCCATCTGCTGTTGCTGCGTAAACAGAAAAGAATTCTGTGCCTGAACGCCGTACGAGTTATTTGACGCCGGGATATCAAAAACGGTCGGCGACCATGTATGAGAATACTCGTAGTGAGTGGCGGAGTAGGGAGCGGTGGTGATGTAATCAGTGTCGGGCGGCAGGATGTACGCGTTTTGAACCTTACAGCGGGACGCTGCAGCCTCGTGCTGCGACATTGCTCTCAGTCGTTGCAGACGTTCAAGGACCTCGGCGTCGCTGGCGGAGTAGTCGTGTTCCTCGACGCCCGGCTTGGGCATGTCTTGCTGTTGGGCAACGGCGTGTGTTCGCTGTTGGTGCATCGATAGCGCCTGCTGCTCTTTCTGCAGTCGAGCGCTTTCGAGAAGAATTCGGTGCGGCGAGGTGTTGCGCTGCGTCTGCGCGAGCTTTCGCTTGGTTTCGCTGTCGACCTGAGCCATCGCGTAGTTGATCTCGTCGCAGCGTTTGTTGATCGCCGCGGCTTCGGCTGCCGTCGGGGTAATGATCAAAGAGCGGCCTTCCCCCGCCGCAAGATGCCGCACGGCGTGATCGAGCACTTGGTCAATAAGCGGCTCGCGGTGGGGAGCGCTGGCTAAGATTGGCGTAAATAAATCGGAAGCAAGCGACAGGTCGACTTTCCGCTCCATTTCGGACACGAGTGGCGAATCCTCGATATCCTGGCGGAGTTGGTCGTAAAGAGCGCGCTCAGTGTAAAAGCGTGTTGCAAATTCGCTGCGGGTTCCCTGAACGTAGGAAGTGGGAAGATTCTGGCCAGAGCCGCCGAGCAAGACGAAGACGACAGGGATCGTTGCGCCCTGTGCCCGATGCACGGTCGATGCATAGCCGAGCCGAATGTGCCTAAAGCTAAGGGGAACGGTGACAATAGAGCCGTTGTCGAGCCTCACTTTGATGGCAGGCTTCAAGACGCTCTTATAGTGAGTAAAGCCGACGACCGTTCCAGCGTTGCCGTTCCAGACGTTGTACGTGCGATTTGTTTCCGTAAAGACAACGCGGTCATTGATATGAACATTGCTTTTGTATGTTTTGCCAATTCGCTTGTTGTGGCTGAAGATGGTGTGGGAGTTCTTTGGGTCCAAGACTCCTTTCTCAATTCGCTTTTGCTGTGCAAGGTGATTGGCTTTTTCAACCTGCTTATTGGTCAGCGTGAGGATGGCCGCGCCTTGCGGCCAGTCGTATGCAAAATCGGCCCATTCGTCGATGAGTCGGTGCATCGCTTGGTCCATGT
>CXWJ01004491.1_pt1 | contig 19757 bp, 14 predicted proteins | sample 590841 | NCBI WGS metagenome assembly CXWJ01 (sample SAMEA3498367, study PRJEB10139) | wastewater metagenome | biome: wastewater treatment plant; material: activated sludge | place: Austria | collected 2015-01-21 | reverse complement strand
CGAGCAAGTTGCGCAGGCGATCGAACTTCCGGAGCCCGCGATGAGGCTTGATATGTCGTCACGCGAGGGGAACTCGGAGCGCCAATTCAAGTATCTACATCAGATGTGCACTCTGCATTCCGAGCATTTTGCCCAGGCGCACAAAGTAAAGTGCACCCTCCTGACCGATGGGTACAGGACTGTCGCCGAGGCGGAAAATCCTCTAGGGCCGTACCTGTTTGCGAGAGCTATTTTTGAACTCAGCGCATTCACGCACGATGTGTCCCGTCGGCTTCGCGAAATCATGCACAAGCCCGAAGCAAATTGGCGCAGCAACGGAGAAGAGTTTTTTTCGCTTGTTGTCCGGGCGCGATTTGCGACATCCGATCCGTCTAAACGACAGGCGCTAGAGGAAGCCGGTGCTCCTGCCAAGCTGCTTAAGCCGATAAACATAACCGAGAGCATTCGTACACTTCTGGCAACAGAAGAGGGGGCATCGCTCCACGGCGAGTACGACAAGCTATGCGATTTCGTTCATCACAATTTGTCCAGCCAGCTTGTCTCCAGCGCAGGGGTGCGCATCGGAGACTCAGCGTACGCAGCGGGGGGCGGCAGCGTTCGTATGTTGAAGCCAGCGCCAATAACTCGATACGAGTATCCGCTTGCGACGAAAGCCGCGCAGGCGATTGCCGAAACTTTACCTACGGTACTCAAATGTACCGAGATTTTCGTGCAGAGCATAAACCAAATGCCTCTTACACCGTTCACCGAGCATCAGCTGCGGACCCGCATAGGGTCACCGATTGGGTTCCGAACATTGAGCCAGTAGACCAATTCGGCGAAAGGTATCGATCACATTCTCTTTTTCCTTAGCGGCGGCACTCTGCACAGGCTGTAATGCTCATCCTCCGAAAGGTCACGGACAGTCGGAATGTTGGAACGCTTCGGTAAACAAAACAAACAAACTTATCCTGGTCTTCTATGCCTCGGTCCCGCAGGAATTTCTCGAGTTGCACTTGCAGACTTCCCGTGTGCGTCGCGCTAGTTAGCGCCGGCACGTTCCAGCGGCTCGAGATTGATGCTGAGTTCGCTCGAAATGCGCTTCAGCTCGTGCTCGGGCACCGTGCGTTTCAGGTGCTCAATGAGATCCTCTTGGCGCGGTTGGCCGAAGACCATGCGATAGACTGCAAGCGTGCCGCGCAGGGCGGGCAGGCGTGCAGCTTCGCGGCTTAATGGCAGCGTCGGCGTGTGGCGTTCGATAAAGGCCCCGTTCTCCAGCGGAAATACCCAATAGGGAATGATCTCTGAAGGCCGGTCGGGCCGCGCCTCTTCCGCCTGCCGGAAAAAGCCTGGCCAGGGGTTCGTGTACACCGCTGACGCTTGTCCGTTCATGCGCGCCATGCTTGCGACATTCTTCCGGACCGCATGCCCTTTATAGCGGTGAACCCGACCCTCGCGCTGCTCCAAATCCACAGGATTGCTCGGTAGGTTCCAGTGAACAACGGCGTGACAGTAGGGATGAAAGTCGAGACCTTCTTGGCCAATCGAGGTCGTGATCAGGACGAACGGCCAGAATGGCGAGTTGAATGCGGCGCGCACGGCTTCCTTGCGAACGGCCAACTCCTCCCGCTCGCCGCCGCGCTCGTCCCCGTAGCGCATGGCAAAGCGCGCCCGCGCACGGTGGCCGGTCTCAATGGTCATGCGTCCATTCGATACGCGAACCCAATCGATACCTGGCGTCGCCGCACGCAAGCCCGCCGCCGCTGCAAGTTTCTCGGCGAGCTTTCGCGACGCATCAGCCGATGGTTTGTCGGTGAGCCCTTCTGACTCAGCCAGCAGGTGGGCGTATTCGTCGAGCACAGCCTGAAGGCAGCCCGCCGCGCAATACTCAAGGACGCGGCGCCAATAAGGTTCATCTGCATTCATGCCGCGAAGCAGAAAGATGACCTCGGGCGTGTTGAACAGGCTACGGAAGCCCCATGCAATTCGACCAGCATCGTGCCGAACGCGCGGATCGGTCAGTGAGACTTCAAACGTGCGTGCCAACGCACGCAGGCCGCAAACTGCGGGACCGGCAATCGCCATCACTGCAAGAAGCTCAGCCAAGTCGCCAGGAACGCGCCCTTGAGGCTTTGTGGCTCCACGTGCGAATTCGGCGGCGTGTGTAACGTGGTCCAGCCATCCCTTTCTTTCTTCTGGATCAGAGGACCATTCGTCAGCCAGCCGTGCAGGATCGGCAAACCACGCCTCCGTGATCTCGCGGTCGTGTTCGCGATCGAGCAGGATCGGCGCCGCCCAATACCATGACGCGTCCTCAGGACCGCTTTGCGGCGCGTCCGCGATTATGGGTGCAAGGTTCTTGCGGACATTCTTGATCGCTTCGTTCAAGACGTCATTCCATTGCGCCCTGCCCTCGTTCGTCGGCAGAGATCCTATGCGTGCAAGCGTCGTACTCGGGTAGAGCAGTGAAAGCACTGGCATTCCGGTCAGGCGCCCTTCGGAGCGCGCGAACATGAGCAAAGGACGGCGGCGTTCTCTATCCTCGTTGGTGTTCTTCGCGTTCGCGTCGAAGCTCTTCATCATGCGCCGTTCTGCGTCATAGCTCAGCAGCACGGACAGTGCCCGCGGCACGACGTTCCAGCTTGAAAAGACAAGCCGTTTTGTCATGGATGCGGTCGCTGCGTCGCTGAACGGTTTGCCGAACTCGTAATAGGGATAGGACGGCGGCATCCAGAGCAGCCGCCACCATTCTTTTCCCACGGTCTCTTCAGCAAGGCGTTCAAGGCCCACGTGTCCCGGGTCGATGTCCTGGTAGGCGCGCCACGCGGCTTGGTCGAGGAGAGCTCTTCGCGAATTGGCGATTGTCCGAAGGTTCGTCTCGCTTAGTTCAGTTTCTGCTGCATCGCGGGCCAAACCTTTGAGCCGGTAGTTGTCCGGTTCCATGAAGTTCAGAAGGTACGGGCTTGCCTTCCAATATTCCACAACATCGGGATGGCCGAGCGCGCCGGCTATCCGCGACGCGGCAAGGTAGCTCTCGATATGCTTTGATGAGGGAACAAGTGGCACCGACGTCTCGCGCATCATTCCATCGCGATCCGGTGTCACGGCGAGCCGCTCTGTTCGGCACATAACGCGCCGAAGCTCGGCTTCGATTTTTGGTTTTGTCCGGTGAAGCGGCTCTACACCATCGACGCCCGCACGCATACACGCGCGGCCGTACGCGGTGAGCAATCCTTTGGTCGCCTCAGTGCGACCCTCGTCATCTTGAAGAAAGCGCAACGTCTCGACGAAATCCTTGTAGTGGTCGTCCGTCTGCGCCTCTTGGCTCAGTGTGTACATTTTGTAGGGCGTTGCTGACAGCAGAAGCACCCTTGCGTCGTCCCACGCGAAAAGGTGGCGCGCCAACTCCCCGGCGTCGTTGTCCGGGCGCAGTATGTCTTTGAAGCGCTGAAACTCATCCAGAATGATTAGGTCCGGTTCCATCGCTCGCACGCACTCGGCGGCCAGCAGCCGGCGCATTTCACCGACGAAGACGTTGCGGTCATGCCGATCCTCGGCGGGGATCGCCAGCTTGCTGCGGCCGAACCGAGCGCACAGGTCCCCAAACGTGTCCTTGTATGTCGGACTGCGGGTCCGGTCTTCCTCGAGCAGGCGGGCGCAAAACGCCGCTGCAAGCTCATCGTCGATTCCGGAATCTCTCGCGCTCTGATTGAGCCGCTCGCGGAAGCGCTCCGTGTTGGTCACGCTGCCTTGCAGCAGGTTCATGGCGCCCGTGCCCTTTCCCAATTCCGGCCACGTCCTTCGCAGCAACGAATACAAGAGCACGCGCTCATCCCTTCGTCCTGTGCGCTGGCCCAGGTGAAACGATGTCTGCGGCGTGAACGAAATGAAGTTCAGCTGATTCTTGGTCAGCTCATGCACGTGATAGGGCAGCAACGTAATTCGCGACGCCAACGCAAAATCATCCTTTCCGGTGACGTTCAGACGATTGATGTTCTGCCGGGCAATGTCGCCGTTCGAGCAGATATAGACGATGTCGATCCGCTCCTTGCGCAGCCCGCGCAGGCGCTCGATCACCTTCGCGATGACGCCGCGCGCGACCAGCGTTTTGCCAAGCCCTACCTCGTCGGCGAGAAGGAAGCGTCGCGTTGGGTTGGGGCCGTATAAGCGGTCGTAGACATAGTCCACCGACCGACGCTGAAAATCCTTCAACCCCTCCAGGATGCGCGCTGTGTCGATGGTGTCAGCGTTCGGCACCGGCACCTCGCTTGCGAGCCGCTGTGCCGGAGGACCTCACGGTGCGGATGGCGGTCCAGAGCGCTGAAAACTCTTGCGTCAGCAGCACCTTGCCCTCGTCCGTTTGCTCGAGGTCTTGAACGAGGCGTTCGATGTAATCGAGCCGCGCAGGGTCTTCCGCCAAGGCGCGCAGCAGCGGCTCCAGCAGCGGCAGGCCAAACTGTGTCGTCGAACCCCACGCCCAGCGTCCGACAGAGGCTTCGCCGGCCCCGAGCGTATCCAGGACAGCGTCGTCAAGCAGCATCAGAAGATAGCGAAGCAATCTCTCGGGACTCGATAAGATAGCCAGCAACAGGCGCTTGTCGCGATCCTCCGGCGCCCCAAGCAAGGGAAGTTTTAGCACGAATTCCTCGGTGCGAGCGTGACTTCCTTCTCGCGCTGTGACGCTGACTGCAAAGAACGCCGTCAAAGACTCAAACGCCACCGGTCCGAATGAGGCGAGGGCGCCGTTGCCAGTGGTCAACGTTGTGGCGGCATCCGCCGAGAGCGACACTGGACGGATGGAACATTCGATATTGGGGGGAAAAGCCGATCGAAGAGACACCGCATCCGAGGTGACTTGCACGTCGAAGGTCCGCTCTAGTTCGTCTGCCGGATTGCAGCGCGCGACCAGCTTCGCGTCCGCAAGCAGCCTGCGAACCTGATCAATCAAGCGTTCCAATCGCCTCTCGAGCTCTTCTAGTGCCGGATCGACCTGAGAAGGGGTGTATGGCACGAGCAAATCCCGAAAGCGGACGCGCTTGTCTGTCGGGCCGTCCGTCGACTTCTGCTCAAGCAAGGCATCGATACCCATCGCGGATCGCTTACCGCGCAACTCAACGAGAAACTCGACGTTGGAACCAAATGCCGCACTCGTGGCGTTCGCCGATCCCGTCCAAAGGCGCGCATCCCAGCCGCAATCGGCAACGAAGAGTTTTGCGTGCAATCCGCGCAGGCCGGCGGATGCAGGTTCGATCAGAATGCCGTCGTCAAGCGGGACGTCGGCGTCTGCAGACGTGGCACTGACCGGTTCACGGTCTGGCACATCCTGTTCCGCGGCATCAGAGAGGACATAGCAGGCGCCGATCTGTTCCGTGGCCGCGGGCGCAAGGCGGTCTAACTCTTCGGATCGCGAGATGATCGCGTGCAAGTTCGTTTGCTTCTTCAACCGGTCAAGGCACGCCTTATCGACAAAAGGCGAGATGACCAGCATGCGTTTTATGTTGTCGCCGAATGGCCAGGATTTTTTCCCGTTCAAACCGATCGGCCAGAATACAAGGTCTTCGGTGCTCTGACTGAAGCCTTCCGGGACTTGAAAGTCGACCCGCAGCAGTTCGTCTGCGATTTTTGCGATCGCACTCTCTCGGTCGGGATCGAGCGCATTGGTGTCGGTGGCAAGCGTTGGTAGCGTTCGGACGAATGTGGCGAGCGGTTCGTTGCGTCTAATGCTCCGCTGACGATCGGCGTCGAGATCTCCGTCGAGCACCAGCATCGTGTCCCACGATGCGTCAAAAGTCAGATTACGTGTCGCGCACAGCAAACGATACTTCACCGCATGCGGGTCGACCCCATCTTCGGGATGCGACCGTTCCTCAGCCGCGTAGCGGACTATGGTTACCTTCGGATGGAAGACGCCGCCTGTGTTGGGCGCTTTGACTTGGACGACGGCCTGCTCCAGAAAACTGAACAGCATTTGCCGTCGCCGCGGCGTGGCGATGCGGGCGGCCTGGCAAAACACGGACATGCGGCCGACATGCCGCCGCAGCGCGTCGAGAAGCGCAATGGGATCGACGCGTCCGTTCTCCTTGACCCCGTCACCCGCGGCAATGGTGAATGAGAGCGGAAGCGTCAGCAGAGCGAGCAGATCAAGCGTGTATGTCGTGGCGACGACATGATCGATACGGAAGCCCGGCGGCGCCCGCATCGCTTCGGTGAGCACAGTTCGATCGGCCGGATCCAGCATTCAGGCAGCCTTGGTACCGGCGGAAATGAGATCGTCGAGCATCTGCCGAACGGGCCTGTCCCAACGGTAGTTCAACTGTGCGGCCCCAGATTGTCCGGCCCATTGATCGAGTGCTTTCGGATTGAGCAGCCTTGCGCGCCCCCGCTTCAAGTTCTCTTCTCGCATGCGAACAAGGTCGCGCAGTCTTCCATCATTGATGATCGCTTCAGCGCGCGGTGCGTGCCTGACGGCGTCCAACCACATCTCGACGAAGTGACGCGTCTGAGGACGAACGCTCGCGTTCCATGCCGCAAGAAGGCTCCAAAAGCGTTGACGGTCCCAGGTGCCAATCGCGTCGACGCGGCGCTTCAAGGTTTCCCACCATTGCACGAGCCCTTCCTCGTAGCGGTCGGCAATTGCAGCGTCCTTCTTTGCTTGCGCGAGCATCAGGTTATAGAGGAGCGCTGCACCGTGCATCGTCTCGGAGAAGTTCTGCGCGTGCCCCATCTCCTCCCCAAGTGCAGGCGGGAGTTCAATGTCCGACGTGTGCTCCCAAGGAAAGCGCGTGTCACCCGGGCGCACACCCTTGTGAAGTAGATGCGCCAGCATCGAATCCGGTGCGACAGCGTGCACGCGATCGATCAGGTAGGCGCCTTCCTCGCTCGACAGTGTGAAGTCGATCTTGCTGCGCCACCCCTCCGGCGGCTCGGGCAGATCGTTGTCCCAGATGGCGTGCGAGCGATCACGGACCGGTTCGCCGTCATCGTTTCGCAGGCCGTCGCGGGGCGGCGACAAGTATCTAGCGTAGTCCGTTTCGGAGCCGTTGAAGCGCATGACGCCCAGCCGGCGCAGTCCCTGCCAGTACACGCTGCTCGGCAGACGCTGGACATTGCCGCCAGCGCGATAACCGATGACGCCGCGTTCTTGGCCGCCTTTCACCAGGCTTTGGCGAAGCTCGTCCTGCAGTTGGCGGACACGCTTGGCATAGCGCTCGGGCTCGCAATCCGCAGGTTTCAGCAGACGGAAGAGCCAGGGCACGAACAGGAAGTAGCGTGTCCGCGTCTGGATCGTGCTCGTTCCCGGAAAGAGGCGATCCGCGAATGCATCGCGAATGATTCCGAGACCGAGCTCATCACGGGTGTCTTCGTCGCGAAATTGATCGATGGCGTCGAGGGCTCGCTTGCGCTCCCGATCAGAACTGTCTAGCCACGCAAATGTGGACGCCATACCACCTCTCGCCGTTGCCCGGCTGTCTTGGTGCGCCGTGCATCCGGAACATCCAGCAACAGCGCGACAATGGAAAGACTGCACAACGTATGGCTGAATTTGCGGGCTTCCGCGTTGCGCGACCGCGCGATTCTCACGGCGTTCACGGATCGCAAACCCGATTTTCCCCCCGATTTCCATGAGCTGCATGCAAATGACGTTCGTGCCTTCGCGCGCAAACGAACGGTCATTGCCCCCTGCCCCCTGCTGCGTCTCCAGAAATGGGCGAGCGCTTTGTGAATCTTAGCCTCTGCGCGGGGCAGCCGGATGCCCACCATCACGGTGTTGTGGCCGACCATCACCGTAGGCGGCGTTCGGTCCCGCTCGCCCCCTCCGTGGGCGTACTGCGGTCTTCTGCGCAGATTTCATGCGCGCGGCGAGGCCGGCGCGGCGGCGCGCGTATTCCGGCGTGATCATGGGATAGCTCTCGGGCAGACCCCACTTCGTTCGATACTCAATCGGGGNNCATTTTGAACCGCATTTTCAAATATCGCGTCAACATTTGCATCCGACGGCCGTCTTCCAGGCAGATGAGAAAATCGTGGCCGTAGGACTTGCTGATAGGAACAGCCGGTTTGGGCCGCTTGAGCTTTGGCGGACCGTATTTGAGCAAGGTTAGCGCGGCATGCACGCTCTGAATGAATTGCGGAAGGTCAGCCGCGGGCACCTGGTTGAAGGACACGAAAGCGCGGACAAGTTTGGATGTCTCGGCGGCAAGCGCTTCTCTGTCCTTCGCAGCCGATAGCTTTCGCCGGTCCATGCCGATGCCCTGCCCACCGGGAACGATACATGCTGCATGGAAGAGCGCAAGATTACGCGAGGCGACACACATCTCGTGTGGCCAAAGGAATGTTATCTCACGCCTTGCGCCAGACGTTTGAGCACTGAGACCGGATCGATATGCAACGCACCGGCAATCGCAAGAAACTCCACCACATCGATGCGTCGCTCGCCATTCTCATACTTTGCGACAAAGGACTGTGGCCGATTGAGGGTGGCAGCGACCTGCGCCTGCTTGAGCCCTGCCGCTTTGCGCGCCTCGGTAAGCATCGCAATCAGCAGTTTGTGCTGTTTGGAGTGAAGTGACTTCCGCATGCCGCGCCGGCCGAATTACTGAAGGGCGGCAAGACAATTGATCCCAATGAGGGATTATCCCAAAACGGGTTTCCTACGACTGGCGAGAGAGCGCGGCATGCAAGGGGCGGTGCGCGCTTGGTTGCCCCTACATCGCCACCAAGAATCCCGGCGGCCACTCTTTCACACGTCGCATCGACGCTTCGATGTTCGGCTCGTGCCGAGGCTGGACTGCAAGGAGGAAAAACGCGTGTGGCGTCGCGAAGGTTAGGACCCGGGCTTGGCACAAATTGCCGACGAGGGAACACTTCTCGGAAACGAACTCAGTTCGCTTCTGCCTGGCAAAGTGCTGATAGACCAGAACGGAATGACCGGCGGCGTAGGTTTCAGCAATCTCGTCCAGGAAAACGAACTTCGATGAATGCTTCGCTCCCGACGGTTTCGACTTCACCTCGATGCCGTTGTCAGGGTCGAAGAACATGAGATCGACGCCTTGGAGCGCCGCCAAGGCCCTAGCGAAATATTCCCGGCGCAGGTCCTTCCGATCGGGAACGAGATCGTTGACGAATTTAGCGTCTTGCAGAAGCCCGCTTCGTTCGACGGACTCAAGCTTGCGCGTTTCGTTCGTTTGCGCGGTCGCATGAAGTACATCGAACACCTGCGGATCGTAGTGCCGCCACCGGGCTGGATTGCTCAAATATCCAAGCTTGTTGCCGTCGGGTCGGCCATCTGGCGGCGTCAGCATCCAGCAGATACCGAGCTTAAGTCCGGTCGCTGCTAAGGCGCGCAGCAGCGCATATTTCCGGTAGTCATTTTCGTCGCCGACATACTGCTCTTTCATGTTCGCCCGCCGCTGAAATCGGCTGGACGATAGCTTCGTTATCCGAATTTAGGATTATCCCGATAAGGGATTTTGCAGCGACAAACCGCCCCCACGCTGCTCACCCAAGCGGCCAATTGCGCCAAAGCGACGGTTTAATGCCAGCGTCGGCGCGACCCTTTTTGTCCACAGCACAGCAGCGGGCTGACGATGCAGAGTCTTGCAAGCCTCACGAGCTTGGGGGCTAGGCTCTTTACTCGCTGTGATTCGGGGCGCGCGAGAGCGGCCAACCGGCACGAGCACACCAGCATAGAGGATTGGAGGCGTAACCACCAAAACAAGGGCGGAATGATGAATCGTATTACTCGTCCAGATCGGCTCACTGAGGGCCGCGATCTGATGCGCCATCAGAGGCTTGAGCTGACGCCGGTCGGCTCGCTGAAGCCGCACCCGGCAAATCCGCGCCACCATCCGAAGGCGCAAATCCAAGAAATCGCAAACAGCATCAGGGAATTCGGCTGGACCGCGCCGATCATTCTCGACGAACAACGTCGCATCCTTGCCGGCCATGGCCGGGTCGAGGCAGCAAAGGTGCTGGGTCTTCGCGACGTGCCGACGATTTGCGTCCGCGACCTGTCGGAGGCGCAGCTCAAATTGCTGATGCTGGCCGACAACAAGATCGGCGAGAACGCCGGGTGGGACGACGCCGCGCTCGCCTTGACCTTCAAAGAACTTGCGGAGTGCGGGCTCGATCTCACGACCAGCGGCTTTTCGCTGCCGGAGATCGATCAACTTGTGCTGGCGCCGGGCGACGATGTCGACGAAAGGGCAAACAACGTCCCGGCGGCCGATCCTGACCGCCCACCGGTCGCACAGCACGGGGATACGTGGACATTGGGACGTCACCGGTTGCACTGCGGAGACGCGACCGACGCGACAGCGTACGCGAACCTGATGGCCGGAACGTTGGCGCAGATGGTGCTGACGGACCCGCCCTATAACGTTGTGATCGACGGCCATGCGACCGGTCTGGGCAAGGTGCGGCATCGGGAGTTCGCCATGGCGAGCGGCGAGATGTCCGAAACTCAGTACATCGCCTTCCTAACAACGGTGATGCGGCACCTGAAAACGAACAGTGCCGATGGGTCCCTGCAATACCTTTTCATCGACTGGCAACACCTGCACGCGCTGTTGACCGCGGGCCAAGCCGTGTACGCGCAACTGAAAAACCTGTGCGTCTGGAACAAGAACAATGGCGGCATGGGTTCGCTCTATCGCTCGAAGCATGAGCTCGTCGGCGTGTTCAAGGCGGGCCGCGCGCCACACATCAACAACATCGAACTCGGACGCCACGGCCGCAATCGCACGAATGTCTGGGACTACCAAGGCGTCAACAGCTTCGGCACCTCACGCACCGAAGAACTGGCGATGCACCCGACCGTCAAGCCGGTCGAGTTGATCGCCGACGCCATCCTGGACNNTCCTGGACGCGAGCAAGCGCGGCGGGATTGTGCTCGACCCGTTCGCCGGCAGCGGCACGATCGTCATCGCGGCGGAACGCGTCGGCCGTCGTGCTTTCGCGATGGAAATTGACCCGCACTACGTCGATCTGACGATCAAGCGGTTTCAGATTTACACAGGCGACGCCGCCCGGCAGGAAGCGAGCGGCCTGACGTTCGACGAAATTGCGCGCGGCGCATCAAGGGTTCGCAAACCGGCCCGATCGCATCGACCTCGCGCAAAGCGGTTGTCACGCCCCTCCAAGTCACGGAGGCGTTAGGTCATGCCTAAGAACACGAAGAAAGGTGTCGTCACGCCGGCCGTGGGCTACGGCAAGCCGCCCGTCGCAAGGCGCTTCAAGCCGGGCCAGTCGGGCAATCCCAAAGGGCGACCGAAGGGATCGAAAAACCTGAAATCGATCGTCGAGCGCGAGTTCGATAAGAAAATTTCGATGCGAGAAGGCGAGAAAACGCGCGAACTGACCAAGAAGGAGGCCATCGTCACCGCAACGATCAATCGCGGTCTGCAGAAGGGTGGCAAGGACGGCGATACGGCACTAAGGCTGATGGCACTGGTCGATCAAGAAGCAACTGATGTCACGGCCGAAGCTCCGTTGACGGCAGACGATCAAGAAATCCTTGCCGCATATGAAGCGCGCCGGCGCGCGCATTTCATGGAAGAGCTTGCGGCTTGCGCAGCGTTGTGCTGGCCAGCGCCCATTGCCATCACGGACGGCGAACATGAGTGACCGCACGCGGAAGGTCCTTTACGCCGTACTACGCAACGATCTGAGCGCCTTCATTCACAAGGTGTTTCAGACGGTGGCGCCGGGTGAGCGGTACTTGGACAATTGGCATATGGAGGCGATTTCGCATCGGCTTCAGCTTTGCGTCCAGGGTGAACTGACCCGCCTGATGATCAGCTTGCCGCCGCGCGCCGGTAAAAGCATTGCGATCTCGGTTGGGTTCGTCGCATGGATTTTGGGGTATGACCCGTCTGCTAAGATAATCTGCGCCAGCTATTCGAAGGATCTAGCCAACAAACACTCGCGTGACTGCCGGTTGGTCATGCAGAGTGCGTGGTATCGCGAACTGTTTCCGCAAACGCGCCTCGACCCTGAGAAGATCGCCGAAGACCAGTTCATCACGACCGCACGCGGCTCGAGACTCGCGACCTCCATCGGCGCCACGCTCACCGGCCTCGGCGGCAACTACCTGATCGTGGACGACCCGTTGAAACCAGAGGACGCTTACTCCGAGGCGGCACGGGCGCGTGTCGGCGATTGGTTCACCGGCACGCTGATGACACGCCTCGACGACAAGAACAAAGGCGTGATCATCGTCGTTCAGCAGCGATTGCACGAAGACGACCTCATCGGCAATCAGCTGATGAAGGCGGCATCCGTTTGGGACCATCTGTCCCTGCCCGCCATCGCTGAAACAGACACCAAGATACCAATCGGAGCCCGACGCGCTCATCTCCGGCGGACGGGCGACGTGTTGCACCCCGCGCGCGAGCCGTCAGCGAAACTTGAAGAGATGCGGACCTCGATGGGCAGCGCCGCGTTTTCCGCGCAATATCAACAATCACCCCTACCCGCGGATGGCGGCCATATGAAACGGAGTTGGTTCCCGTCCTACGAAATCCATCAGCGGCCGATACGATTCGATCGCATCGTTCAAAGTTGGGACACGGCGAGCAAAGCGACCGAGCTCAGTGACTACAGCGTCTGCACGACGTTGGGCGTGGTCGGTCACGAAATTTACGTCCTTCACGTGTTTCGCAAGCAACTGATTTTTCCCGATCTGAAGCGCGCCGTGCGCGAACTCTCTGAAATTCACAGGGCGACGGAAATCGTCATTGAGGACAAGTCCTCCGGTATTCAGCTGATTCAAGAGCTCCGCAACGAAGGCCTTGAGCAGGTTCGCGCGCACAAGCCGTTAGGTGACAAGCTCATGCGCCTCATGGCGCAAACGGCGACCGTCGAAGCGGGCTACGTATTTCTGCCGAAAGACGCGCCATGGGTCGATGCGTTTCTGCACGAACTCACGATCTTTCCAAATGGCCGCTACGACGATCAGGTCGACGCGTTCTCTCAGGCGCTCGAATGGATCAAAACCCATCGCATCACCGGCCAAGGATTTTTGGATTTTTACGCCGAGGAGATGAGGAAGAGGACTGGCTGAATTCCTCGCTCAAACGGCCAAGAAGCGCTGCCCTTGATAATGGAAGTCCACGTCGCGGGCGATCTTCGCAATGGCATTGCTCACCGGAGGCTCGACTTCCGGCCGACAGCACGCATGGATCGTCGTGGATCAAGGAGATTTCAAACATGACGATAAAAGACGCAGCGCCGATGCTCAAAGAGATGATCGGCCTCATTCACGAACGTATCGCGGAGGCGGCGGAAGCCGCGACTGCCGCCAAGGCCTGCGCGAGTGTCAACAATTTGGATGAGGCGATCCGCATAACGCTCGCCATCGAGCAGCCGTTGTACGAAGCGAACACGCTCATGAACGCCGCATCGCTGATCAAGCGGCTGTCGAACGACGACTGACGCCTCACGGCCCTGAAGGCGCCCTGCCCCACAGCGCGCTCTGCGCTGGTCGGGGCTCGCGGCGGTGACGGCGCTGTTGCCGTCAACCAGCCAGGAGGTCGCCATGACGAAACACAAAACAATCCAACGCAACGCCACCGCAACAACACCCCGAAACCCGCTAGCAGCACGCCCTGCTTCGAAGAAGTCCAGAGCGGCGGCTGCAACCAAGGTCGCAAACCACAATGACGGTGGCAGCAAGATCGCGACGGTCGTCGCGATGCTGCGCTCCAAGACGGGAGCGAGCGTCGATCAGTTGACGGAAGCAACAGGGTGGCAGCGTCATAGCGTGCGCGGCGCGATCTCTGGCGCGATCAAGAAGAAGCTCGGCCTCAAGGTGCGCGTTGAAAAGACGGACGGTGACCGTATCTATCGGATCGTGCGGTAGCCGCATGAAACCAACAAAGAAGGAGGCGCCCGGCTCTGCCGGGCGCGCTCAGCCCTCACCCGAGGATGCCGTCGCCCAGGAAATCGAAGCTCTGAACGGTCTCGGTGTTGCACCCTTGCGAGAGCTGTGGTCCCGGCGCTTCGCCGGCATCGTACCGAAAATTCAGTCGGCTGACATTCTGCGCCGCTTGATGGCATGGAAGGTCCAGGTCGAAGCATTCGGTGATCTCGACCCGCAGACGAAGGCGCGCCTGCGTCAACTGATGCGGGCGCAGGAGAAGGGCGCGAGTCTGATGGTCGAGAAAGCGCCGCGGCTGAAGGCGGGTACGACCTTGGTCCGCGAATGGAAGGGCGTGGAACATCGGGTGCTCGTCCTCGATGCCGGATTCGATCATGACGGCACGCGCTATCGAAGCTTGAGCGAAGTCGCGCGCGCAATTGCGGGCACCCGCTGGTCGGGTCCTCGCTTCTTTGGACTTGAGCCCACGCCCGGCGCGTCGGATCGCGGACGGGTGGCCAAGCCATGAAGACGTCCGCATCCGTTCGCTGTGCGATCTATACCCGCAAGTCCACCGAGGAAGGTCTCGATCAAGCCTTCAACTCGCTCGATGCCCAGCGCGAGGCCTGTGCGGCTTACATCGAAAGCCAGAAGCACGAGGGCTGGAAGATTGTCCGCGTGGCTTATGACGATGGGGGCTTCTCCGGCGGGACCATGGAACGGCCCGCCCTTACGCGGTTGCTCGCCGACGTTGATGCCGGGCTGATCGACACGGTCGTCGTTTACAAGATCGACCGGCTCACGCGCTCCCTCGCCGACTTCGCTAAGATCGTCGAGCGCTTCGAAAAGCGCTCAGCCTCATTCGTGTCCGTCACGCAATCGTTCAACACGACGACATCCATGGGACGGCTTACGTTGAACGTCCTGCTCTCGTTCGCACAGTTCGAGCGTGAAGTCACGGCAGAGCGGATTCGCGACAAGATCGCAGCTTCCCGCGCCAAAGGCATCTTCATGGGCGGCTGTCCACCCTTAGGCTATGACGCGCGCGACCGAAAACTTGTGATCAACGAAAAGGACGCGGCAACGGTTCGCCGTATCTTCGAACGATATCTGGCGCTGGGGTCGGTCGGCGAACTCGCGGTTGAACTCAACAAACAAGGCATTACGACGAAGCTCTGGGTCTCAACCGCCGGTAAGGAAATTGGCGGTGGGTCCTGGTATGTGGGCCCGCTGAACCACCTCCTCCGAAACCGTGTTTACGTCGGCGAAGCCGTCCACAAAGACAAGGTCTATCCTGGCCAGCACGAGCCGATCCTCGAACGACGCGTGTTCGACAGAGCTCAAACGCTCCTTGAACAAAACCGTGTCGCGCGCAAAGAAAAGACCGAACGCGAGAGCCCGGGACTGCTCACCGGCCTCATCTTCGACGATCGCGGCAATGCGATGACACCACAGCTGAGCCGAAAGCCGAGCGGCTTAAGCAACGTCTACTATGTGAGCCAGGCCCTGCTTCAGCATCGCAAAGAGGTTGCCGGCACCTTGCCGCGTGTCTCGGCCCGGGCGATCGAAGGATTAGTGATCGGCAAGCTTGAAGCCTTCATCGACACGGTCGGCTCCAGTGGAGCCGACACAGATCGGTCCGACAAAGCGTTGCGCGAATTGCTCCGCGCACTCGTGCGTCGCGTGACAGTTGGCAAGGAGCGCGTCGTGATCGAACTGCACCGGCACACGCTCGATGGCACGTCCCGCGATGCGCGCAAGCGTGTTGACGCCCTTGCTAAACGCCCCCTGCCAAACGAGCAAATTGAGTTAGAGGACGATGTCGTCCGCCTCTTGATCACGACCCGCCTGAAAACCTATGCCGGCTTCAAGCGGACCGAAGGCGGGAATCAATCAGCGTGGACTGGGCACAAAGCACGGCCCAACAAAGTGCTGATCGCAGCGCTCACGCAGGCGCATCGTTGGCGGGAAAGAGTCGAGCGGGGCGACGTTAGCTCCATCGACGAGCTAATCGCCCACGGCAAAACCGATCGGAAACAGGCGCGGTTGATGCTTAGGCTTGCCTTTCTGGCACCCGATATTCAGCGGTCGATCGTTCAAGGCCGACAGCCCGCGAACATCTCGCTGAGATTGTTGCTGGCGACGGAGGTTTCGCTGCATTGGACCAGGCAGCGAGATCAACTTGGGTTGCCAAGCCGACCGTCAGAGGTTCACGCGCATCGTGAACAAGCTTAAGAACAAGGGGGCCATTTGCATGATGAAAAACTAGCCGCCCTGGCCGCTGCCCCCGAGCACCGGCCTAGGATTAAAGCCCAGGTACCATTGCCTGAATTTCGACAATTCTGTTCGTCTGGAAAAGAACCGGGGGGCGCCCACGATCGAGAGAGCACAATGGCTGCGCCGAAGTTTAAGGCGGCGCAGTTTACGACAGAGAATTACTTCGTACACCGCCGTCGCAGGCAACGGTGCGCGCCCCACCGCACGCCGGCGACGTCCTGGTCTATTTGCTTTGTGGCGGCAGATTGAGTTTCTCGAAGAGGATGCGGTTGCGTTTCTTCGCATCCCCCAGAAGCTTCGTGTACGAAATGATCTCGTAATACGCGTTCAAGGTCTCGTTGTAGCCGTAGTAGCCTTGGTTGTCGGGCGTGCGCCTCGCGCCCATGTTCTGAACCCTGATCTCTACCGGCGGGGGCAGGTCACAGACGATGTAGCAGTACGCGGGAATATTATCGTGCGAGGGGCGGATGTGTCTTCCGTCCTTGCCCTTCATCTTTCCGTTCCTGATGTCGCGCACCATGCGGTACACCTGGCTGATCGGGTCTTCGTCGTACTGCGTCTTTTCCGGCTTCTTGAATTCGATCACGACCATCGAGGAAAGAGGCTGCGCATCCTCACTGAAGACCAATGGGCGGTCGAAAATGAGAATGTCAGGCCTGCTCTCGGCTTCGGTCTCAAGAGGCGCAAGCGTCTTGAGCGCAAGATCGGAAGACAGGAACGAGTGAAATGTCAGTCGCTCATCGAGTATCCAGAGATTCTGCTGTTCGAAGGGCACCTCTTCCGAAGTCGCTTTCATGGGAAAAACGAGGCTATGCACGGTGCGCTCAAGCGCGTAGCCGCCGGTCTCGGGATTGACGGATAAGTGCTTTTCAAGGAGTTCGAGGATGACCCGTCTGTGAACGACGTACTGAGCAAGCGACGTTTTGCCGAGTTCGTTCTCATCGGTGATGTACTTGTCAAAGCGCTTCCGAAATTCCTCGGAATTCTGCACATCGGTTGATTCCGCAAGGATGCGGCCACCCTCTTCCTTTAGCCGCGCCTGCTGATTGTGCAGCTCGCGATGCAGCGCAGCTTCAAGGTCAGACTTCGACGCTCCGGGCGCGATCGAGTTGATGAAGTTCTCGTTGCGCTTTAGCAGTACGCGGTACTGCGGCGCGTTGTTCTCAATGTAGTCGAGTACGGCGGCCTTCTTGGTCGCGTTGATTTCATCAAGGTACGTCTTGAGGTCCGCCGAAACCGCCTTGATCGCTTCATCGCGTATCGCCTTGAGGCTGACTTCCTGAGACAGGAGATCGCCTGCTTGATCGGCGCCGCCGGACGGGGCCTCGCTTGAGGGTTCCCTCAAGATGGAAAAATCCGAGCGCTCGCTGTTCACTTTCTCATCAAGGTACTCGCCCTGCACGAAACCAAGGTACCAGAATTGCCCTTGTGTCTTGCTGTCGGTCAGCCGGTTCTTGAGGTTTGGAACGTACTTGACCAGTCGCTCGGTTATCACCTCCCGATAGTGCGCGCCGAACACTATGTCATGGAGTTCAGTGGCAGCGCCTTGTAACCGAAAACCGCGAAGCTCGAATTTGCGACCTTGAACCGAAAACGGGTGACGCGTCGCAAGCGTCTCGTAGTTTTCGCGAAAAAGCTTGTTCAGGTCGATCTCTTCGTTGTCATCGCTCAGAATAATCGATGGACCCTTTGGGTCCATGAAGAGCGGCAAAAAGTGTGTGACGATGCGGTGCGCAATGACATCAAGATGACGCGGACACTGCTCGCCATATTGGCGCCGGTATGGGCTGAGCGTGACCGTTGTGAGAGGTGTATCTCGATCCGATTCAGACAGCGTGCACGGGCTATCTTCTTCCGCGACCTCGAAGGTGAAACGCCGACGCTGAAGTTTCTTAGCTCCGGCGACACTGTAGTGGCTATCGACCTCAACGCGCTCGAAGGCCTTGAGCCAGAAGAACCGTCCGACGCCCTTGCCACCCTTAGCCTGCTTGTAAACAGAATCGGCGGTGTTGAACGAGTCGTAATTGTCCTGCGTGAAACCTGCACCGGTATCCGAAATGACGAAGGCGTCGATCGGGCGATGCTTGTTGTCATCGAGACCGCGCTCGCGGCGCGCATGGACGCGGACCAGATGCCCGCCGCTCTGCCCCGTCTCCTCGATCGCGTGGGCCGAGTTCATAATCGCTTCGAACACCGGTACAAGCGGCTTGCTCGGATTGAGGACGGTGTTACGTATGCGACCTGCGAGGCTAAGCTTCATGAGGCCTCGCCACGTCGTGCGGGACGCATGATCTTGCCAGGCAGTAGTTTTTGGACAGCGCGAGTCATGGGTCGCTCAGCACAAGAGTTCACAAAAGCTAGGGTAACGGGCCATCTTAAGGCGTCAGTGACCGGGAACAAAAGGGAAACGCACTGGCATCCACATTTATCCACACGATAATCTTCCTAGACCCGGCACCCTTAGTGGACAGACGCGAGACCGGTGACCAGACCGTGGACGCAGCCCTACAACGGTGCGCTGGCGGCGATAGTGTGTTTGTTTCGAGCTGGCAAAGCGCAAGCAGGCGCCGGGGCCCCCAACCAAATGCGCATCTCTGGCATTGGTAGTATAGATATTGTATAGAGAGCATTTTGCTTAGTATTGTTGAATCGATCGCGGGAGAAGCAGTAATGCTCGGGCTAACACTACGCCAAGAGTTCAGCGGAAAACGACTTAAAGGCACGGCGATAGAGCTATCGAACGAGGCCTCCACTGGTGCAACCCAGGTCACGGCGCACGAGTTTTTGAAGATTACTTATCCCACGCTGGATTTGCTCAAAGCCGTGGAAGCCGTAGGCCCTGATCTCGGGCGTCCCGTCGTGGTCATCGGCGAGCGCGGCCTCGGAAAGTCGCACCTGTTGGCCGTCCTTCACCACGTCGCCGCCGATCCGGTTTCGGCATCCGCATGGCTGAAATCGTGGGCCGATACACTCGGCGAGCCCGCAGTCGGCGGCATCAAGTTGCGCGAAGGAATGCTGGTGATCGGCGAGAGCCTGCACCGGCAGCGCTATAAGTTTCTGTGGGACCTCCTGTTTGACAGGCATCCGCATGGCGAACGCATTCGCGGCAAGTGGGAGGGGATGGGCGAGCGCAAGACGGACATTCCCTCGGACAAACTGATTCTTGAACTCCTGCAGCACACGCCGGTTGTGCTTCTTCTCGACGAATTTCAAACTTGGTACGATGGGCTCACGGACACGAAACAGTATCCGTGGCGCAAGTGGGCCTTCAATTTTATTCAGCTGCTGTCGGAAATTGCCAAGGAGCATCCGGATCGGTTGGTGCTCGTTGTGTCCGTACGCAATGGCGGCTCTGACGCTTATCAGCAAATTCACAGGGTAAACCCTGTCTCGATCGATTTTAAGGCGGGCGGCAGCCCCGAGCGCATCCAGCAGGACCGAAGGCGAATGCTGCTTCATCGCCTGTTTGAGAACCGGCGAAACGTCAGCGTCGCAGACATCGAAAAACTGATCGGTCGTCATGCCGACGAATACATGCGGCTCCTGTCCGTAGCCCCCTCGGAACAGCAGCGCAAGCGGGGTGAGTTCGTCGAGTGCTGGCCGTTCGTACCTCACCTTATGCAGCTGTTAGAGGACCAGGTGC
>CXWJ01001982.1_pt1 | contig 19767 bp, 18 predicted proteins | sample 590841 | NCBI WGS metagenome assembly CXWJ01 (sample SAMEA3498367, study PRJEB10139) | wastewater metagenome | biome: wastewater treatment plant; material: activated sludge | place: Austria | collected 2015-01-21 | reverse complement strand
CCAAGGCTTCCTGCGCTCGACCGGTCTCACGAAAGACCAGCTGAAAGTCCAAAAGGACCCGAAAGGCGACTTCTACCTCGCCGTCACCGAACGCAAGGGCCGCCCGACGCCGGCCGTCCTCGCCGAATTGATCCCCGACGTGATCAAATCGTTCCCGTGGCCGAAGTCGCAACGCTGGGGTGCGGGCGACCTCACCTGGGTCCGCCCGCTGCATTCGATCCTCGCGACGTTTGACGGCGAAGTGGTCCCGTTCGAAGTCGGCACCGTCCGTTCGAGCAACAGATCCCGCGGCCACCGCTTCCTCGGCAACAACGAATTCGAAGCCCGCCGCTTCGACGACTATGTCGACAAGCTGAAGCGCGCCCACGTCATCCTGGCCGCCGCCGACCGCAAAGCGCAAATCCTGCACGACGCGAAGCAACTCGCGCACGCGCAAAATCTCGAACTCATCGAAGACGATGGCCTGGCCGATGAAGTGGCANNTTCCTCGACGTGCCGCAGGAGATTTTGATCTCCACCATGCGCGCAAACCAAAAATACTTCGCGCTCAAAGACCCGAAGACTGGCAAACTCGCGAACAAGTTCGTCGTCATCGCGAACATGATCACGAAAGATGGCGGCAAAAACGTCGTCGCCGGCAACGAGCGCGTGCTCCGCGCCCGCCTCTCGGACGCGAAGTTCTTCTGGGACAAAGACCGCAAAACCAAACTCGAAGCCCGCGTTCCCGCCCTCAAAGACATCGTCTTCCACGCCAAGCTCGGCACCCAACTCGAGCGCGTCGAACGAATCGAAACGCTCGCAGGCGAAATCGCCAAGCTCATCGGCGCCGACGAAGCAAAAGCCAAACGCGCAGCCCGCCTCTGCAAAGCCGACCTCGTCTCCGGCACCGTCGGCGAATTCCCCGAAGTGCAAGGCGTGATGGGCCGCTACTTCGCACTGAACGACAAAGAAGACGCCGCCGTCGCCGATGCCGTGCGCGATCACTACCGGCCGCAAGGTCAAAGTGACGACGTGCCCGCCGCGCCCGTCAGTATCGCGGTCGCATTGGCCGATAAGATCGACACCCTCGTTGGCTTCTTTGCGATCGACGAAAAGCCGACCGGCTCGAAAGACCCTTACGCGCTGCGTCGCGCAGCGCTTGGCGTCATTCGCATAATCTTGACGGCGGCAGTACGCGTAAACCTGGTTCGGGTCTTCGGGGCGAGCGTCGCGGCGGCGTTCAAGCAAGAGGCGTCGGCCGATCCTCGCGGCATCGCGACCGCGTTCTTCGACACGCTCGCCAAGAGCGGCGTCTCCGCCGACAAGCGGAGCGAACTCGGCCTCTACGCAGATCTCGTTCGCGCAGGTGTGGACAAAGGCTGGGACGAAGTGCTCGCGTCCGGCGACCAGGAGAACGAATTCTTCGACGGTCAGCGCTTGATGGAGCTTGGTTATTTCTTCGGCCCTCTATCGCGCGATCTGTTGGGCTTCTTTGGCGACCGCTTGAAGGCCGCCTTGCGCGAAAAGGGCATTCGCCACGACCTCATCGACGCCGTGTTCGCACTTCGCGGACAAGACGACCTCGTTTTGATCGTCCGCCGCGTCGAAGCGCTGCAAAGCTTCCTCAAAACCGAAGACGGCAAGAACCTGCTCGCAGGCTACAAGCGCGCCCTCAACATCCTGAAAATCGAAGAAGGCAAGGAGAAGAAGAAGGACGCGAAACACGCGGGCTTCGCCGGCAAGCCCGACGTGTCACTGCTCGAAGCGCCCCAAGAGGTCGAACTCTTCAAAACGCTCGCAATCGCGAACGATCTGATCGCCTCAGAGGTCAACCAAGAACGCTTCGAAGAAGCGATGCGCGCCATGTCCCGCCTGCGCGGCCCCGTCGACGCCTTCTTCGACAAGGTGACGGTCAACGCCGACAACCCCAAACTCCGCGAAAACCGTCTAAAGCTCCTCAGCGAAATCCGCGACGCCATGCACACCGTCGCCGATTTCTCCAAGATCGAAGGGTAAGCGCTACTCCCCGCACAGGAACGGGATCACCTTCTTCATCGTCTGCTTCACCGCGCCCTTCACAAGTAGCCGCGCGGTGATCTCGATCTCGTCGCAGCCCGTGTCGTACAGGAACAACGGCGCGAGGAACTTCGTCGTCTCGTCGTAGATCGAAACGTCCATCGTGCGCTGGCCGACGATCTTGCGCTTGTACCCGCGCGCGGTGATCTGCACCTTCACAGCGCCGATCGGCACGTCCTTACCCACGACCTCGACGGTGACGAGCGTGAAGTTCGACGGCGCGCCCGCACCCCCTTCGCCGATGATCGTGTTCCAAAGCGTGTTTTCGCCGCTCGCCAAGATGTCGTCGGACAACTTGCCCGACCCTTCATAATAGAGCTGCGCATGGATGGCCGCGATCTTCGGCGTCTCGGCGGCAAACGTGATGGAGCTCGCGGCAACAACGGCCACGGCCGCGGCGGAAATCAAAGAGAGCAGCTTCACGGGATCATCCTTGGCATGAGTGCATCGCCCCGCGATCAAATCGAACGATTGCGTCGCCGGAAAGGCACAAACCCGCCACACCTGCGGCGATTTTGACCTAAGCGCCGCGCTTGACCCTCCAGCCGCGTGAGGCCGCATGCTGCCGCCCATGACGAAGAAGCGCACATTGACGGTGAAGGACGTGAGCGAGCTGACCGGCGTGTCGGTCCGCACGCTGCACCATTACGACGAGATCGGCCTGCTCGCGCCCGACCGCTCGCGCGCCGGGTATCGCCTCTACACGGACGGCGACCTCATCCGCCTGCAGCAGATCCTGATCGGCCGCTCGCTGGGCTTGGCGCTCGAAGACATCCGCCGCACGCTCGACGACCCGAACTTCGACGCCGCTGACGCGCTCCGCCGCCAACGCGAACAGCTCATCGCGCGCGTCAGCGAAACGCACCGCATGATCGCGTCCATCGACGCCACCCTGAAACACCTAAATCAGAAAGACGAACCCATGACCAACAAAGACATGTTCGACGGCTTCGAGCCCGAAAAATACGAAGCCGAAGCGAAAGAACGCTGGGGCGGCACCGACGCCTACAAGGAAAGCGCCCGCCGCACCCGCAAGTACGGCGAAAAGGAATGGGCCGCGATCAAGGCGGAAACGAACGCCATCTTCGCCGACGCCGCGAGCGCGATGAAGGCGGGTAAAGCGAGCGACAGCCCCGAAGCCCGCGCCCTCGCCGAGCGCCACCGCCAACACACCGAGCGCTGGTTCTACCCGTGCTCGACCGCGATGCACGCAAACCTCGCCGACATGTGGGAAGCCGACGAGAGGTTCAAGGCGAACATCGACAAGTTCGGCGAAGGTCTCACCGCCTGGCTAGCTTCCGCCGTCCGCGCGGCGGCAACATAGTCGACGTTGCCATACCAGCCGTAGCTGAAGGGTCGGCACTTGCGTCGATCGATTGGGCGTCGTTTTATCCTGGACGAGTTGCTCCGATGGATCACAACAAGGCGGGCCACGATGACGCAGGCAAAAGATGTCAATCACGTTCAGGGCGTCCTACTTGTCTCGTTCTTCAGTCTCTTCTTTTACGTCTGGGGAGCTGCAAATCTCGAAGGGCTCATGAACTACCCGTTCTGGCGGGACATGGGGCCTATGATGACGGACGAGAACTTCATCAAGTTGCGAACCGATCACCTTTGGAAGATTGCGCCGCTCTTGGTCATTCCGTTCGCTGCGCTCGTGCTCGTCACGGCAACGCTTGTCTTCGTGGCCCCGCCGTTCGTCCCGCGCTGGGCGTTGCTCGTCATCTTGGGGCTGGAGCTTGTTAATGTGTTGTCGACGATCTTCATCCAAGTCCCAATACAACTTCAGCACAACACACAAGGGTATGACCTTGCTGCTTTCGACCGGCTCATTGTGACGGACTTCTGGCTGCGCAAGGTGCCGCGTTTTGTCGAAGCGCCGTTCGTTGCGCTTATCCTGTGGCGCACAATTTTTCGCTGAGACCCATGCCCACCGAACTCTACCTCGCCTTCGTCGCCGCCTCTGTCGCGCTCGCGCTGATGCCAGGCCCGAATGTCGCCGTCATCGTCGCGAACGCTGTCACCTACGGCCCGCGCTATGGCCTCCTAACCGTCGCCGGCACGTCGAGCGCGATGATCCCGCAACTCGCGGTCACCACGCTCGGCCTCTCCGCCGTGCTGAGCCTCATGGCCGAGTGGTTCGAAGTCCTGCGCTGGATCGGCGTCGCCTATCTCGTCTATCTCGGCATCCAAGCCTGGCGCGCGCCGGTCGCAGACCTTGGCGGCGCACCGCCGCAACCGAAATCGGCCTACGCGATCTACTGGCGCGGCGTGCTCGTCTCGCTAACGAACCCAAAGACGCTGCTCTTCTTCGGCGCCTTCCTGCCGCAGTTCGTCGATCCGAAGGCAGACGCGATGACCCAGCTCGCGATCCTCTCGCTCACGTTCTTCGTCATCGCCGCCGCGATCGACGCCGGCTGGGCACTCCTCGCCGGCCGCGCCCGCGGCCTCTTCGCCCGCCTCGGCAAATGGACGAACCGCATAACCGGCGGCGTCCTGCTCGGCGCAGGCCTTGGTCTGGCCCTCGCGCGCAAGCCCTAAAGCACACGAAACAGCGCCTGCCTCGAAATTGCCCTATCCTCACACTACGTCCAACGCCGGAATCAACGGGAGCGGCACGTGCGGCGCCTTACATCGATCATTGTCGTGAGCCTGCTCTCGGCGATCCTCACCGCTGCGGCGCCACGCGCGCCGCAACCGGTCGAAGGTGCAAAATCCTTCGTCGCCCGTCCGAAACTCGGCGCCGCCGTATTCGAACTCCCGTCCGCCGTCCGCTGGCGCGCGACGCCGACGCCCGACGGCCGCTACCGCATCGACCTCACTGCCGACGTGAACGCACGTACTGTGCTTGCAAACGTCCCTCAACTCTCAGCCCGCGCGCTGAACCGCGATAAGCAGTGCGACCACATCGTGCGCGTCAAGTCTGCAGCCGCAAAGCTCACCGGCCCGCGCACGCTCACCTACGACGTGCGCTTCCACTACGCGAAGCGCCTCTGCGTGGGCATGCCCCTCGAATACCCGGCCGACGTCGCCTGCTCCGCAAAGATCGCGATTGCGGCGCAACGATCGGTCATCACGATCGACGTACAGGGCGCCGCAAACCCGCCCTGCCGCATTGAAGGCCTCTCGCCAGGCTTCAACGGCCAGATCGCCGGCCTCGTCGGCACGGACATCTTCAAGCGTCACATCGTCGACGCCGCCCGCCTGCTCCCGAAAGAATTCCAAGGCGTCACCATCGACATCCGAACGCTCGCCATCGACCCCGCCACCGCGATCCTCCACATCGAGGGCCAAGGCACGATGACCGCCCCGCAGTTCACGCTGATGACCCGCCTCAACGCAGCACGCATGAGCTACTAACTTCCCCTCGCTTGCGCCGCCGCCGCACGCGTGAGAAATAGCTGTGTGACAAGCACGGTTGAAATACTCGAAGGCCAAGCCGCCGCCGCGCGCATCGCGCCGGGTGAGATCGCAATTCTCACCGAAGCCGCAACCAACGCCACCTTCTACCGCGACGACCTCACCCCCGAGCAGCGCGCCGCGAACCGGCGCATCGTGGACGTCAGCGAAGCGACCGCGCGCATCGCAGCCGAAAGCGCAAACCAAAATTTCGCCGCAGCCTTCGCCGGCGATCGTTTCGCAGGTTTCGTCATCGCCACGCGCCACGGCGAGGCCGACTTCGAACTCGACTGGCTCATGGTGCCCCCCGACTTCCACGGCACGGACGTCGCCGCATCGCTGATGCGCCACGGCATCGCCTGGCTCGGCGAGACGAACCCCATCTGGCTCAACGTCATCCGCCACAACGAACGCGCCATCCGCTTCTACCGCCGCTTCGGCTTCGAAATCGACCCCGACGCGCGTATGGATCACGTTGTCCCGCATGTGATTATGCGACGGCGCTGAGCCACCGCCTTGCAATGCTGCACCGCACATGAGAAGTAGCCCGGACGCTATTGGAATGGGCATCGCGCATGACGAAATGGGTCTACGGCTTCGGCGGCGGCACGGCCGAGGGTGCGGCCTCGATGAAGGACTTGCTGGGCGGCAAGGGTGCGAACCTGGCCGAGATGGCGAACCTGGGCCTTCCCGTGCCACCCGGCTTCACGATCACGACCGAAGTCTGCACCTATTACTACGCGAACGACCGCACCTATCCGGCGACGTTGAAGGCTGAAGTCGAAGCGGCGCTCGCCGCCGTGGGCCAAAAGGTCGGCCGCAAGTTCGGCGACCCGAAGAACCCGCTGCTCGTCTCCGTCCGCTCCGGCGGTAGAGCATCGATGCCGGGCATGATGGACACGGTCCTGAACCTCGGCCTCAACGATGAAACCACACGCACCATCGCCCGCGAAACCGGCAACGAACGCTTCGCCTACGACAGCTACCGCCGCTTCATCTCCATGTACGGCGATGTGGTGTTGGGCGTAGACCACGACCATTTCGAAGAGATACTTGGAATCTACAAGGAAGAAAACGACCTCGCGCTCGACACCGACATCGACGCCGCCGGTTGGATCAAACTGGTCGATCTCTACAAGGCCAAGGTTGAAGAAGAGCTCGGCCAGCCCTTCCCGCAAGACCCGCATGTGCAGCTTTGGGGTGCGATCGGCGCCGTCTTTGGCTCCTGGCAGAACGCGCGCGCCAACACCTACCGCCGCCTGCACAACATCCCCGACAGCTGGGGCACGGCCGTGAACATCCAGGCAATGGTGTTCGGCAACATGGGCGACGACAGCGCGACCGGCGTCGCCTTCACGCGCAATCCGTCCACAGGCGAGGCGGCGCTTTACGGCGAGTTCCTGGTCAACGCCCAAGGCGAAGACGTCGTCGCCGGCATCCGCACACCGCAACCGCTGACAAAGCGCGAGCGTGAGGCGTCCGGCGGCAAGGAGCCGTCGCTCGAAGAGCGCATGCCGAAAGAGTTCAAGGAGTTCGTGGGCTACGTGCACAAACTCGAAGCCCACTACCGCGACATGCAGGACATCGAGTTCACGGTCGAAAGGGGCCGCCTGTGGATGCTGCAAACCCGGAACGGTAAGCGCACTGCTAAGGCCGCGCTGAAGATCGCCGTCGACCTCGCGCATGAAGGCAAGTTGACAAAGGAAGAGGCGATCAAGCGCATCGACCCGGCCTCGCTCGACCAGCTGCTCCACCCGACGCTCGACCCGAAAGCCCACCGCGTGGTGCTGGCGACCGGTCTGCCCGCCTCGCCCGGCGCGGCGTCGGGCGAAGTCGTGTTCGACGCGGGCGAGGCCGAACGCCTCGCGGGCGAGGGCCATGACGTCATCCTGGTCCGCGTCGAGACGAGCCCCGAAGATATCCACGGCATGCACGCAGCCCGCGGCATCCTGACCGCCCGCGGCGGCATGACGAGCCACGCGGCCGTCGTCGCCCGCGGCATGGGCCGCCCCTGCGTCTCCGGCGCCGGCGGCCTGCGCATCGACTACGGCAAGCAGTTGTTCACGGCGACCGGCCAAACGATAAAAAAGGGCGAGATCGTCACCATAGACGGCTCGACCGGCCAGGTCATGAAGGGCAAGGTCGCGATGATACAGCCCGAGCTCTCCGGCGACTTCGCGACGCTGATGGGCTGGGCTGATGCGGTGCGCCGCATGAAGGTCCGCGCCAACGCCGAAACCCCCGCCGACGCCAAGCACGCCCGCGAATTCGGCGCGGAAGGCATCGGCCTCTGCCGCACCGAGCACATGTTCTTCGACGACGAACGCATCGCTGAAGTCCGCCGGATGATCCTGGCCGACACCAAGGGCGGCCGGGAAGCGGCGCTCGCCAAGCTCCTGCCTTTCCAGCGCGCCGACTTCGTGGAGCTGTTCGCCATCATGGCGGGCCTGCCGGTCACGATCCGCCTGCTCGATCCCCCGCTGCACGAGTTCCTGCCCAAGGAGCACGAGGTGGAAGACGCCGCCGCGACGCTCGGCCTCGACGCCAAAAAGCTCCGTGAGCGCCTGGAAGACCTGTCGGAGGCAAACCCCATGCTCGGCCACCGCGGCTGCCGGCTCGGCATCTCGTTCCCTGAGATCTACGAAATGCAGGCCCGCGCCATGTTCGAGGCGGCGGTCATCGCCGAGAAAGAGGCGGGCAGGGCGGTCACGCTCGAGGTCATGATCCCGCTCGTCGCCATGAAGGGCGAACTCGACTTCCTCAAGGGCCGCATCGACGCTGTAGCCAAGGCGGTCGAGAACGAGAAGGGCGCCAAACTCGCCTACCTCGTCGGCACCATGATCGAACTCCCCCGCGCCGCCCTAAAAGCGGGCGAGATCGCCGAAACCGCCGAGTTCTTCTCCTTCGGCACCAACGACCTCACCCAAACCACGTTCGGCCTCTCCCGCGACGACGCCACCAAGTTCCTGCCCGACTACGTGAGCCGCGCGCTCCTCCCGAACGACCCCTTCGTCACCCTCGACACCGAAGGCGTCGGCGAACTCATCAAGATCGCCGCCGACCGCGGCCGCAAAACAAGGCCCACCGTGAAGCTCGGCATCTGCGGCGAACACGGCGGCGACCNNTATGTGTCCTGTTCCCCGTTCCGGGTGCCGATCGCCCGATTAGCAGCCGCACAAGCCGCTTTGGGCTGATTCAGCTCGAAATCGCGAAATTAAGCCATTTTCCCCTGAGAAGAGCGGCCGGACCCGGCCGCTTGCGCCCTGCGTGCGCCCGATTTTCTGCCAATCCACATATTAAATCGCCGTCATGTCTAGGGATAAATGTCGCAGAGACACAAGATATAGACGCTTATGAATTCAGACCAGTTTCAGGGAAACATTTCGAAACAATAGAGCAAGTGGCATCGAACACTACAGAAAGACTGAAAAGCTCCAGTAGAGCGTACAGTTAACATCAAGAACAACCTGTCGCAGGGCGGCATGGCCTATTTTGTCGCCCCCCAGATGACACGTTAGGACTTGGTCCCTATACAACCGCGAGTTTGTTGCACCGCACCGGGACAGTTCGTACCCGTGCAATCCCACCGTGCGACGGGAATACCCGCGCAAGTTGTTCTGCCTACCGGCCCAGGTTTACCGCGTTCCGGCCTGATCTGAGCCTCACCGATAGTTACTGGCCCGATGGCTGCACCGTCGGTCCTTGAGAAACGATAGAGGCCCCGCCAAGGGGTCCGGCCCAATAGGGGTGTGAAGACGCCACTAACCATGGAGCTTTCATGGCGAAGACGTTTGGACTTGTTCGACTGCTCAGCCGCAACGACCGCATTATGCGCGTCGGTCTTGGCGGAGCCCTGCTTTATGCGTTGACGATTGCGCTCGTCAGCCCCGTGGCCTCGACCGCGGCGACCGCGCCCACCGCCCAAATGGGCGGCGGCAAAGCGGTCGTCCTGCGCCTGTCGAGCCTGAAACCGACCCTTTCGGCTCTCGAAGCCCCCGGCTCGAAGCCCCTGCCGGTCACCGTCGTTCGCGACGAAGTCGTGAACCGGCCGGCCTACCAGGCCTACCTGCGCGAGAAAGACTGCCTCGCGACCGCGATCTACTTCGAAGCCCGTGGCGAAACGGCGAAGGGCCAGAAGGCCGTCGCCGAAGTCGTCCTCGCCAGGACCCGCGTCCCCGGCCGTCCGAAGACGGTCTGCGGCGTGGTCTATGAGGGTTCGCACCGTCGCAGCGGCTGCCAGTTCTCGTTCACCTGCGACGGCATTGCCGATCGCGTCGTGAACAGAGAAGCGTGGCGCCAGGCCAGCCGCATTGCGGCCAACGTCATGCGCACGGGTGGCAGGGTCAACGCCGTCGCCGGCGGCGCCACCTTCTACCATGCGGACTACGTGAACCCGCGTTGGGCCTCGAAGATGGTCAAGGTGGCCGAAATCGGCACGCACATCTTCTACAAGCCGCCCCGCGGCCGGCACCTCTAAGCCGCAGCAGAGTCGAGAAATTGAAGAGGCCGGAGAGCGATCTCCGGCCTCGCTCATTTCTGAGGTCGTGCAAGCCCGGGAAGCAGCTTCATGATCCGCGACCGCATATAGTTCGGCGCGAACCCTTTGATCCGGTCGATCCAGGCGATGTCTTTCGGCACGTAGTAGTGCAACTTCGGCTTGGCTGACGTGTAGGCCTCCCAAACACAGTCGGCGACGCTGGAGGCCGGCATCAGCCGGAACATCCCCTTCTTTGGCGCATTCGCATAGAACTGCTCGTCCGAAGGCCTCGGCGCGTCGCCGGAGCGGTTCGGGGTCTCGCGCAGGATGGCCGTATCGATCAGCCCCGGCAAAACGTCCGCGACCCGGATTCCGTGCCGCGCCCACTCTACCGACAGTGCCTCCGTCAGCCCCTTCACGCCGTGCTTCGTGGCGGCATAGACGGCGATCCGCGGCATCCCATACGTCGCCGACGAGGACGACGTCGTGAACAGCATCGAGTTTGCCGTCTTCTTCAAATAGGGCAGGGCCGCATAGGCACCGTTCAGCGCACCCACGAAGTTGATCTGCACCACCCGCATCGCGGCCTCGTAGGGCACATCTTCGAACCAGCCCGATTCGCCTACCCCCGCGTTGTTGAAGAGCAGATCGAGCCGCCCCGCCTTCGCATCGAACTCGGCCAGCGCTTGATCGAACGCAGGCTTCGACGTGACGTCGAGCTTCATCGTCCAGCAGTTATGGCTCCCAAGCTCCTGTTGCAGAGTGGCGAGCCCCGTGCTGTTCACGTCCGCCGCCCCGACGAACCACCCTTTTGAAGCGAACAGCTTCGCCGTTTCTCGCCCCATGCCTGAGGCGGCGCCCGTGATAAAAATGGCTGGCCTGGAACCCATGATTTGCGCGCCTTCGTCGTTGCCAATGTCTGGTACGCCAGCGTCCTATCACATCCCCCTTGCAAGTCGCGCGTCCCTCGGGGCAGTTTCCCGCCTCTATTTCAGCTTCGACCCGACTGGGAGTTCGTACATGTCGTTCGGCCGCATCGCCGCAGTTTCCGTCATTGCCTTGGGCAGCCTCGCGCTCACCGGCTGCACGTTTTCGTTGGGCGGCGGCGACGACGATGACGACAAGCCCAAAATCCGCGCGGTCGACGCCTGCCCCGAACGCGATCAAGCGAACTGGGCCAAGATGAACGCGTTTCTCGATGCCAACAAGAAGGTCGACGGTGTAAAGTCCACGCCAAGCGGCCTGCAATACAAGGTTCTCGCGCCCGGCAAGGGCACTCGCCAGCCCACATGGGCTTCGACCGTGCAGGTCCGCTACAAGGGCACCCTGATCGACGGCTCGGTGTTCGATGAAACGAAGCCAGGCGCGGCACCCGTGGAGTTCGAGGCCGGTGGCGTCATCAAAGGTTGGCAGGAGGCGCTGACCATGATGACCGAGGGCGAAAAATGGAACGTCGTCATCCCCTCCGATCTCGCCTACGGCTGCAAAGGTAAGGGTGACCGCATCAAAGGCGACCAAGTCCTCGTGTTCGACATCGAGCTCTTGAAAATCAAGTAGCTCAACACACACCGCCCCGCTGCACGAAATCGCCGCTACGCCGCTACATTGGCGCTACACAGCCACGACTCCGGCGTTACATGTAGCGCCCGGCGCGACGCGCGTTCGCAGCGCGCGCTCGCGGTTGACGCGACCTCGCCCGGTCGTCCGCCGCGCCGGTTAGCGCAGGTGCGCGCGCTCGTTCAGGCTGACCACGCTGCGCTGGCCGCTGCGCGCGCAGACGAAGCGGTTGATGCTCGTATAGTCGGCTTCGAAGAAGATGCGCGGCGTCAGCCCAAGCACGTGGGTCGCCCACATGTTGATCACGCCGCCATGGCAGAAGACGGCAACCTTGCCCCCCGGATGCGCCGCCACAATTTCCTCCAACCCGGCGACGACGCGCGCTTGGAACGCGTTCATGTCGACGCCGTGCGCGCCGGTCGCCATTGCCTGCCAGAGGGCAAAGTTCTCGCGCTTCAGCTCCTCGGTCGGGATGTAGGTGGCGGCTGCTTGGTCGAACTCGACGATACCGGCGTGCTCGCGGATCTTGTGGCCGGCTTGTGCCGCGAACGGTTCGGCGGTCTGGACGGCGCGACGCATCGTGCTCGACCAGACGCCGTTGACCGGTTCAGCTTCGAGCCAACGGGCGACCTTGGCGGCTTGTTCGTGACCGAGCGGACTTAGATGCGGGTCAGACGTCGCGTGGCTACGTTCGGGGCGGCCGTGCCGTACGAGGATCAGTTCCATGTGACATTCCAATGGCGGTAAGCGGCTTCTATAGCGCATTTCCCGATTGCAGCCAGGCGCGGATTGGCATCATCTTTGACGAAACGACACAAGCGAACGGGACGGCGACCATGGGTTACAGCGGCACCTCACTTCAAGACGCTCGCCGGCACGCCTATTCGATGCCGCTTGTCGACTTCAATCCCGGCGATCCGGAGCTGTTCCGAACCGACACGCATTGGCCCTACTTCGAACGCCTGCGCGCGGAGGAGCCGGTGCACTGGTGCCGCGACAGCGAGTTCGGGCCCTATTGGTCGGTGACAAAGTACCAAGACATCATGGCGGTCGATACGAACCACCAGGTGTTCTCGTCGGAGGCGGCACTCGGCGGCATAACGATCCGCGACTCCAGACCAGACGTGCGGCGTCCAAGTTTCATCGCCATGGACCCGCCGAAGCACGACGTGCAGCGCAAGGCGGTCAGTCCGATCGTTTCGCCCGGCAACTTGGCGCTGATGGAGCCGATCATCCGCGAGCGTGCGGCGAAGATTCTCGACGCGCTGCCGGTGGGCGAAACGTTCAATTGGGTCGACCGCGTGTCGGTCGAACTCACCACGCAGATGCTCGCCACCTTGTTTGACTTCCCGTTCGAGGAACGGCGCAAGCTCACCTACTGGTCTGACGTGGCAACGACGTTGCCGATGAAGGGCGCGCTGGTCGAGACGGAGGACGAGCGGCAGGCGGAATTGCTGAGGTGCTTGGAATACTTCACGCGGCTCTGGAACGAGCGCGTGAACGAACCGCCGCGCGGCGATCTGATCTCGATGATGGCGCACAGCGAGGCGACGCGGAACATGACGCCGGACGAGTATCTCGGGAACGTCATTCTGCTCATCGTGGGCGGCAACGACACGACGCGCAATTCGATCTCGGGCGGGGTGCTCGCGCTCAATCAGAACCCGGGCGAGTACGAGAAACTGCGGGCGAACCCTGACTTGATCCCGAACATGGTGCCGGAAATCATCCGCTGGCAGACGCCGCTCGCGCACATGCGGCGTACCGCGCTTTCGGACATTTCGCTCGGGGATAAGACGATCCGGAAGGGCGACAAGGTTGTCATGTGGTACGTCTCAGGCAACCGTGACGGCGAGGTCATCGAGAATGCCGACGCTTTCCTTATCGACCGCGAACGGGCGCGGCAGCATTTGTCGTTCGGCTTCGGCATCCATCGCTGCGTCGGCAATCGCTTGGCGGAACTGCAGCTCAAAATCGTGTGGGAAGAGATCATGAAGCGCTGGCGCTTCGTCGAGGTCGTCGGCGAACCAAAGCGCGTGCGCTCGAGCTTCGTGAAGGGGTACGAGACGCTGCCGGTCAGGGTGCATTCGCGGTAGAGAGGCGCATGCCCGACCTTCAGATTAGCCCATTGCTTGTTGCGCTTGTCGCATCGGCGCTTGGAAGCATCTTGTTGGTGTGGCACCGGCATGGCGGTGCGAGATGGATGTTCGCGCTCGGCGGCTTCTTGTTCATACTGGGCCGCGTCGTGATCGCCGCGATTTGCGCGCTCCTGATTGTGTCAATCGCAGAGTCGGTGCTCCAAATGGGCACCGAGGCGCTCGGCGTTGGTGCAATCTTCGCGATCGCGGTTCTTGCTATCGGCGGTTGGTCAGTCTTGGTGGTTGTCCGTGCCATTCGACGCGACGCATTTGGCAGCGCCGAGGCGGCGCGTGTTCGTTCTGCCGAGCGCCAAGAGTAGAGAGCGCCTAGCTTGTCGCCGACCGCCCCTTCGCGGTGCGAAAGGCTGACGGTGCAAACGAAAGGCCGCGCGCACGCGCAGCCTTTCGCGACAACGCTGAACCGGCGCCGCCTAGTCCAATTCGCTGAACACGCCGGCCGCGCGCAGCGGTGTGGAGGGTGTGTCCAGCGAAGCGCCGTTGCGGTCGTTTTCCTTGAGGTTGTTCGTGCCGAACAAATACGAGAACGAGACCGCGACCGTGCTCACGTCGCCGTCGTCGCCTTCCGTTGTCGCGTCGTAGTTGCCGCTGCGATAGGAGAGCGTGCCGTAGATGGGGGCGTCGGCGAGCCGCGCTTGTACCGAAAGCCCCCATTCGAACGCTTCGCCGTCGTCGTCTCCGTCGATCACGTTGCTGGCTTCGAGATAGGCGACCTCGGCTTCGACCTTCACGTCGTTCGTCACGAAGTAACGGCCCACGGCCCGCAGCAGGTAGGCGTCGTCGTCCAAGCCTTCGTCGTCGCCACCGTTGTACTCGCTGATGTCGAGCAACGCCGCTTGCGCGGTCAGCGTGATGTCCTCGAGCCAGAACTGGCCTTCGAGGCCCACCCACCCGCCGGACCACGTCTCTTCATCCGTCGGGCTGCCGCTGCCATAGCCTGCGAACAAGCCGATCATGCCGCTTCCCGGCATGCGATAGGAAATGTGCCCGCCCACGCCTTGCATGCTTGAATATTGATCGGACTCGCTTCCGGCCGTCACCTGCTCGCCCAGCACGTCGAACTGCGCCGACCACTCCTTGCCGAAAGCAATGGCGAGCGACGCTGCCCCGCTGATGACGAGATCGGTCGAATCGTCGCCGTCCGTCGTTTCATAGTCGAAATAGCCGCCGCCCACCGTGAATGTGCCGGTGACGTCTTTGTTTTGAATGCCATCCGCGAAGGCCGGTACGGCCACAGCGCCGATCAGCGTCGCAGTGAGGGCGGCGCGTAGTCCGATAGTCATGTCGTGGGGTGCTCCTGGATAGCCGCCGTTGCCGGCGGCCGTTGATACGGTCGCCGCGCCGGTGAGCCTTCAGCGCATACCGGGCATGTTCGGAGCGCTCGGTTAATGAAGACCTAACGGCACCACCGTCACCTGTGGGACTGCAGCAACAACACAAGGCGTCTGACATCGGTGTCTTATTCGGGTTAGTGTGTGCTTCCGCTTCCAGCTTCCGAGCCCGCGATGCTCCGCACCCTCGCCGACATCCCGACACTGCAGATGCCCATGCCAGCGGGCGCCGACCCCTACGCGGTCTTTGCCGAGTGCCGCGCCAACGTGCCGCTCGTGCGCGTGGAGATGGGGCTCGTGCTTGCGTTGCGCGCACGCCACCTCGACGCTGTGATGACCGACGCCACGCGCCAACTCGAGACCGAGACGAAGATGATGCAAGGCATCACCTCGGGACCCATCTACGCCTTCACGGAAGCCGCCATGTTGTTCGCCAACGGCGAGGCGCACCGCCGCCGGCGCGCGCCTGTGCAGCGCACGTTCGCCTTCAAGCTGATGGACGCGATGCGCCCGAAGGCCGCCGAACTTGCCGCCGAACTGGTCTCCACGCGCCTGAACGCCGGACCGATCGACTTCGTGAACGAGATCGCCGCCCAGATCCCTGCGCGCATCATCGCCGACATACTGGGTATCCCGCGCTCCGATCTGCCCATCTTCTTGCAGTGGATCGCTGACACGGCTGAAAGCCTGGGCTTCATCGATGTCACGCGCCGCGCGCAGATCGAAGCAAGCCTCACCGCCTTCGACATGTACGTGAGCGCGCTGCTCGACGATCGCCGGCGCAACCCGCGCGAGGACTTCCTCACTGACTATGTCGAGGCGACCGCGCGCGACAGCGAACTCAGCGACATCGAAATCCGGACCCAAGTTCTCGGCCTCATCCTCGCCGGCTCCGACACCACGCGCGGCTCGCTCTGCATGACGCTGGCCGCGCTGCTGCAGCACCCGGCGCAATGGCGCGCATTCTGCGAGAACCCCGATCCACTGAAACGCGGCGCGGTCGATGAGGGCTTGCGCTTCGAACCCGTGATTTCCGGCATCCCCCGCGTGGCCGTGAAGGACTTCGAGCTCGACGGCTATTTGATCCCGGCGGGAACGTTGATCGCCGTCTCGCTGCTTTCGGCCCTGCGCGACGAGGACGTCTTCGCCGACGCGAGCCGCTTCGACATCATGCGCAAAGACCACCTGCGCTGGCACATGATCTTCGGCGCCGGCGCCCACCGCTGCGTCGGCGAAGCCTTGGCCCGCGCCGAGATGGAAGAAACGCTTGCCACGATCGCCCGCTTGAGCCCCAATACGAAACTCGAAGGCACGCCGCCGCGCCTCAAACCGGGCGCCATCCGTCAAGTCGATCAAATGCGCGTAAGTTTCGCCGCCTGATCTGCCCTACAACGTTAAGCCCCCTTGGGATCCTAGTTTGTTAATGTCGCTTCTCCTTAACTCGTGACAGATCGCAAGCCGCGGGCGTAGAGTGACCTACGAAAGACCGGACGGAAGGCTGAGCCATGGCTGACGTCACGTTGCGCTTCGCGCAAGCTCTGGACCACGTTCGAACGGCTCCCGCGATCGCCCAGATTTGGACGGCGATGAGAGAGTTCGCCAAGGAGGCTGGCTACACTCACCTTGCGGGCGTCGATGCCGCGCGCTTCGCGGGCGGCGCCGCCGACGCGCTCTTCTACACGGATGCGCCGGAGGTGCCCGCGCAGATCGACAGCGCCTACCTTTCATATTCCTCCCTTCCGTACGTGGAGCGAGGGCTGCGGTCGCCGGAGATGTTCCTGATCTCCGACTTGCGCAACGACCCGAAGGTGCATGGTCCATGGGCGGAGTTGATGGCAGACGTCGTCAAGCGCGGCGACGGCCTGGTCGTCCCGGTGTACGATGGGGACGAGCCCGTGGCGGGCTTCTTGTTCGGCGGCGAGACCATCGACGCCTCGGCGTTGACGCGCGCGATGCTACAGATTCTCTCCCACGCAGCCTTCGCGCGCTATCGCGCCCTGAAGAGCGGCAAGCGCCCGTTCACGCCCCACGCGCTGACCACGCGCGAGATTCAATGCCTGCGCGCCGCCGCCAGCGGCAAGAACGACGCAGAAATCGGCGCGGACCTCGGCATCTCCTCCCGCACTGTGCGCTTCCACGTCGATGGCGCCAAGTCGAAACTCAAAGCCAACACCCGCGTCCAAGCCATCGCCAAGGCGCTGCAGGAAAAGATCATCACGGTCTAAGAAAAACGCGAATCTTACTCGCGCGAACGGCGAGTAGATTCCACGTTCGCTCATCCCGCGGGCGTAGCCTGGACAGGACGTCGAATCTGAAATTGAATCGCGCGTGCATTGGGGGTGAAGGTGATACGAGCGTCATTCATTGCTTTACTGCTGTTCGTGGCCAGCTCCGCTTTGGTGCAGGCGGCAATCCCGATCGAGGAGTTCGTTGCCCATCCGACCATTGCTGCGCCAGTGCTGTCGCCGAGCGGCCGGTACCTGGCGGTAGCCCGTCAAGGCGACGACAAGACAACCCTCGTCGCAGCGATCGATGTCGATACGCCCGGCGCAAAGCCCGTCGGCATTTCCTTTCCGGCCAAGACAAGGGTCGATTGGATTGCCTGGGCGAGCGAGAACCGGATGCTGGTTGCGATCACGACCGAACATCGGATCACAATGAGCGGCTCCTCTGCACCCGCCGTGTACACTTATCAATCACGGATCGTTGCGATCGACCGGGATGGGAAAAACCAGGTCATCCTGATGCAAGAGGAACGGCGGGTCAGAGGTCGCGCCGACCTCACGCAGATCATTCACCCGCTGCCGCAGGACCCGGATCACGTGTTGATGGCGGCCTATGGGGGCGGCACCAACAATCTCTACCGCGTCAACGTCAACACCGGCGAGTCGGTGATTGACATAAAGGGTAGCTGGCGCACATTTCAATGGCTGACGGATCTCAATGGCAAAGCGCGCGTGCGCTGGGACGGCTCAACCTACGGCGACATCAAGATGTACGTTCGGCGCGGCGACAGCGACGATTGGGATGTCGCGGCCGCCTATGGCGTCAATGACTATCCGGCACTCAAGATCGTGGGCTTTGCCGACGATCCATCGATCGCGATCGTAGCGAACCGCGGTGGCGGCGACCGCTTCGGCCTCTACGAGTACAACGTTGCGGCGCGCACGTTCGGCCGCGCGATCCTCCAGCATCCCGCGGTCGACGTGGGCTGGCCGGTCGGCGAGATGATCTATGATCCCTACACGACGGGCCTGGTCGGCACCTGCTACGTCGACGACGTCTGGTTCTGCCGCTACTTCGATCCGGCACTGCAGAGCATTCAACGGGCATTCGAGGACGCCGTCGACGAAGCCGGGCTTGTGCAGCTCATCTCGTGGTCGGTCGATCGCAAGCGCTTCATTGTGAAGGCAAGCGGACCGCGGAACCCGGGCTCCTACTACCTCTACGACCCGGCGAAAGGGCCCTCGTTGCTCGGTCGCGCTCACCCGCGCATTCCCGCCGCCGAGTTGGGCGAGATGCTCGTGATCAAGTATCCGGCCCGCGACGGCACGAAGATTCCAGGTTACCTGACGCTCCCGCCGGGCAAGGGAAGCAAGAACCTGCCGATGGTTGTCATGCCGCACGGCGGCCCGGAGCTTCGCGACTACGTCACGTTCGACAATTGGGCGCAGATGTTTGCGAACCGAGGCTACGCGGTTTTCCAGCCGAACTTTCGCGGCTCCGGTGGTTACGGCAAGCGGTACCTTGAGGCGGGCTATCGTCAGTGGGGCCGCTTGATGCAGGACGACATCACAGACGGTGTGAAAGCGCTGATCAAGGACGGCACCGCCGATCCAAGCCGCATCTGTATCGTCGGCGCGAGCTATGGCGGTTATGCTGCGCTCGCCGGCGGCGCGTTCACGCCCGAACTCTACAAGTGCATCGTCAGCATTTCGGGCGTAAGCGATCTCGTCGCCATGATCGAGAACGACCGCTTCGAAGGCGGCGGACGCGACTCCTTCCGGTTCAAATATTGGAAGACATGGGTTGGCGATCCGCGCACGGATGCTCAAGAGATGAAGGCGTTTTCGCCCGTGAACCACGCGGCGAAGTTCACAGCCCCCGTGTTGCTGATTCACGGCCGCGAAGACGACAACGTGGTGCCGACGCAGAGTTTGGCGATGGAGAAGGCGCTCAAGAAGGCGGGCAAGCCCGTCGAGTACATTCTGGTGGACTACCAGGGCCATTCCTTTGTGGGCCCGGCGAGATTGGACCTGCTGAAGAACATGGAACGCTTCGTCGCCACCCACATCGGCAAGTGAGCTTCAAACCCTCACGACCTTGCCCGGGTTCATGATCCCCTTCGGGTCGAGCGCGCGTTTCACAGCGCGCATGGTCTCAAGCGCGGCCGCGCTTTTGTAGCGCGTGATCTCGTCGACCTTCGCCTGCCCGATGCCGTGCTCCGCGCTGATCGAGCCGCCGAACGCATGCACGATGTCGTGCACGACGCGGTTGACCTCATCCGTGCGCGCAAGAAACGCCGCCTTGTCGCCGCCAATGGGTTGGCTGATGTTGAAGTGGATGTTGCCGTCGCCGAGATGCCCGAACGGCACCGGCCGCGCGCCCGGCACGGCGGCGATCACCGCGCGCGACGCCTCCGCGATGAAGCGCGGGATCGCCGAGATCGGTACCGACACGTCGTGTTTGATGCTGCCGCCTTCGGGCTTCTGCGCTTCGGACAAGCTGTCGCGCAGCCGCCACAAAGCTTCGCGCTGCGCGAGCGACTGCGCCACGACGCCGTCGACGATCT
>CXWJ01001602.1_pt1 | contig 19812 bp, 22 predicted proteins | sample 590841 | NCBI WGS metagenome assembly CXWJ01 (sample SAMEA3498367, study PRJEB10139) | wastewater metagenome | biome: wastewater treatment plant; material: activated sludge | place: Austria | collected 2015-01-21 | reverse complement strand
CTTGAAGCTCGTCTCGGCCAAGGTCGAGTACGTCAATCCGCCGCCGATCGGTACGGTGCGGGGACCAGCAGGTATCCGCGCGGTGCTCGAGCCGTTTTTTGCGCCGACGCTTGAGAACGAGTTCAAGATCGTGCGCGCGTCCGCTTCGGGGCCGGTCGTCTTTCTGGAACGCGTGGACCGGCATCGCCTCGCCGACAAATGGGTCGAGCTGCCGGTAACCGGCGTGTTCGAGGTGCATGACGGGTTGATCACGTATTGGCGCGACTATTTCGACGCCGCCACGATCATGTCGCAGTGGCCGAAGGGCTGAGTGCGCCTTGACCTATCCCGCACGCGCGACGATGGCGTGAACCTTCTCTTGCGCTTCTTCCAGTGTTGCGAGCAGCCGGTTTCAGGGTGCCCGATTGTGCGAGCCCGGACAGCCGACTTTGTCCGGCATCGCTCCGGTTTTTTGGCGGCCTCCCTTGGTTCTGCGGCGCCGGCTTGATGAAGGTCAATCGAGATGTGGCGCACAGAAATACCGCTGCTTGAGGCTGTTGCGTTCTGGTGACGGTGCACGTGACGGTGCAGGTGACGGTCCCTTAAGCGTCTTCCTTGATCCTCCCGGTGGGTGCAGTATCTGCACACTGTAGGAGAATCCCCATGTCGATTCGCGCTCGTCTCGCTTTGACGGCTTCGTTCCTCGCCTTCGGCGTGGCGAACCCGGCTTTGGCGGCACCTCAGTTCTATGCCGGTGTAGGAATCGAGTACGGCGACACGGAAATGACCGACGCCATCCCGACGGACTACTCCGGTGACTTGTGGTCGGGCTCCGTGATCGCGGGCGTGCGCTTCGGTCTGCCTGGCAATTTCTTCCTGGGCGCGGAAGGCGAGACGACGCTCTTCACCAGCTACGAGACGGATTCGTTTACCGGCGACGATCTGGACCGCGTGTGGCGGTTGCGCGGCATGGGCGGTTACGATTTCGGGGACATCGCGGCCTTTGTTGCCGTCGGCGGTGTATGGGTTGACGGTGCACTCTCCGGACCTGCGCTCGAAGATTCCTCAGACGGCATTACCTACGGCGCCGGTGTCGAGTATGCCGTGAACGATCAATTCGATCTGCGGCTCGAAGTCATCCGTGACGAAACGGAGTTCGAGAACGGCACTTACGAGTGGGACAACACCGCCGTTCGCGTCGGCGCGTTGATCAAGTTCTAGCGGCGTGACGTTCAACGGCGTCCTGGCGGAAGCCTTCGCGCGCCACGCGACGGCGCAAGCTCTGCTGACGCAGGACGGCCAAATCCTCACCTTCGAGCGGCTCGAGCGCACGGTCGCGGTCTTCGCGACGCGGCTGCGCGATGAAGGCGTCGGTCCGGGGCAGTGCATCGCTATCCTCACCGACAACAATGCCGTGCGCATCGGATTGTTCCTCGCATTGGCGCGGCTGGGGCCTGATATTGCGCTCATTCAGGCGCCGGCGCCGCTTGCCGCATGCGGGCAGAAGATCGACGCGGTGATCCGGTTTCCCGATCAAGGCTCCGGCGGCGTCGATCGTTCGATCCTGTTCGGGCAAGATTGGTTGAGCGGTTCCGCCGACCCTGCGCTGCGTCACCGCGAGCCCGGCAGAATGATCTTGAGCACGTCGGGGTCCACGGGTGCGCCGCGCTACATCAAGCTCCGGCCGCAGGTCTATGTCGACATCGAGCCCAGCCTTGCCGACGGGTCGGGGGCGAGCCTTGGCCCCGTGATGTCGTCGATCCCGGTGACGGCGCCGTTTTCGATTTATCTGATGGTGCGCGCGTTCCGGAACGGGCACGGGTTTTCCGGCATGAAGCCCACGGGCGCCGAGACTCTTAAAGAGGCGGCGCGCTTCGGCGTGCGCGAGATGATGCTGACGCCGCTTGCCCTGGCGGAGTTGGTGGCTGCGGCGGAAGCGGGCGCGCCGAAAGGCGAAGTGGTGCGCGTGGCGGTGTTCGGAGCGGTCGCGGAAGGGGCGCTGCTTGCCCGCGCGGAGAAGGCCTTCGCTTGCGACGTCTATATCTGCAACGGCGCTTCGGAGATCGGCCAGACGTCGTTCGGGCGTTTCGATGGCGCGACCTATGTCACGGGCTGGTGCGGCAGGCCGCTCAAGAAACTAGGCATCCGGATCGGCGACGGATCAGCTTCGGGCGAGAGCGGACGGCTCTATGTGCGCCCGCCGGTCGAGGATCGCTGCGAAGGCTATATCGGCGGGCCGCCGGCCTACGACGCGGACGGCTGGTTCGACACGGGCGACATCGCACGCCTGTTGCCCGACGGCGCGCTCTTGATCGAAGGGCGGGCGGATAATTTGATCAATCTCGGCGGCTCGAAATACGCCGCCGAACGCATCGAGGCGCTGGTCGCGCAGATGCCGGGCGTCGACATTTGCGCGGCGACGCGCATCGACCGGCCCGGTGCGCTGGCGCCCGAACTCGGCATCGCCGTCGTCGCCGGTTCCGGTTTCGATTTGGAGCGGACGCTTGCTCATATGGCATCGAAGATTCGCACGACGGCGAAGACGCGGATCGTCGTCTGCCCTAAGCTGCCGATGCTGCCCACCGGCAAGGTCGACCGCAGCGCGCTTGCCGCACTGTTCGGTTGAGCGCGTCAAGCCGGGCTCAAGATCATCACATTGACGTGGGTGCGCAGCTCGAAGCCGAGTTGCTCGTAGAGGCGGATCGCGGGCGCGTTGCTGGCGTAGGCGTGGAGCATCGGTGTTTCGCCACGCGCCATAATCTGCGTGGCGACAGTGCGGGAGAGCAGGGCGGCGTAGCTCTTGCCGCGATGCGCCGGATCGGTGCACACGCCGCTGACCTCCGTGTAGCCGGGGAGCTTCATGCGCTCGCCTGCCATGGCGACGGGGCGGCCGTCGACTTTGACACCCCAAAATGTTCCGAGCTCGTGCGTGCGGGCGAAGAACGGACCGGGCTGTGTCGCGGTTGCGAGCGCCAGCATCGCAGGCGCGTCGGCGGCGGTGAGGCGCTCAACCGGCGGCGCGGGATCGAGCGGAACGATCTTGCGCGCGACCATTTGCACGCCGAGCATTGTCGCTTGGGCGGTGGTTCCGGGCGGTACCGGGATCTCGCCCACTTGCAGCAGGCCGATGGGACCGTGCGTGCGCACGAGTTCGGCCAGGTCGTTCAGCGACTCGGGCGCATCGTCCCGCGTGGCAGCGAAGACGCCGACTTCACCTACGAATCGGCGGGCGCGGTCGGTGCCGATTGCGAACGCGGCTTGACGGCCGGCAAGTGCATGCCAGATGGGTCGGTCGAGCGGGTTGGACATGGCGGTCATGGTTGGTAGGGAAGGTTAGCTTCCGGTGCGATTCGATCAATCGGCAATTGCGTTTCGATTTCACGTCGCGTCCTGCATCTTTGCTACGGGGAGGGTTGAGATTCGAATGACGGTCTACGTTGCTCTGTTGCGCGCGGTAAATGTCGGGGGTACGGGCAAGCTGCCGATGGCGGCGTTGAGGGCGATATGCGAGCGCTTTCGTTTGGGCGGGTGCGCACCTATGTCGCAAGCGGGAACGTGGTGTTCGAGAGCGCTAAGTCTGCGGCGGCAGTAAAGGTGGCCCTCGAAAAGCAGCTTCACGCCTATGCGGGCAAGCCCGTTGGTGTGTTGGTTCGCACGGCGACCGAGATGGCGGCAGTGCTCAAAGCCAATCCGTTTCCGAGGGCGGCGCCGAACCGGACGGTTGCGATCTTTCTCGACGAGACCCCGCCGAAGGATGCGCTCAGACAGGCGCGTGGCGTAGCGAATGAGGAGATGCGCCTGGGTGTGCGGGAAATCTATGTGCACTACGGGGACGGGATGGCATCGTCGAAGCTCAAGATTCCGGCCGCCGCGACGGGCACGATGCGGAATATGAATACGGTGGCGAAACTGGCTCAAATGGCTGCGGTGTGAATATGGCAAAGGACGTGACGATCTACGGCATCAAGAACTGCGACACGATGAAGAAGGCGCGCACGTGGCTCGACGCGCACAAGGTGGCGTACGCTTTCCACGATTACAAAGCGGCAGGCATCGAGCGCACGATGTTGGAGCGGTGGGTTGGTCAAGTCGGGTGGGAAGTCCTGCTCAATCGGGCGGGGACGACGTTTCGCGCGCTGCCGGAGGTAAAGAAGGAAGGCTTGACCGAGCGCAAAGCGATTGCGCTGATGCTGGAGCAGCCGTCGATGATCAAGCGGCCGGTGCTTAGCGTTGGAAGCAAGCTGTTGGTTGGCTTCAAGCCGGAGGCCTACGAGGCAGCGCTGGGCTAGCGCGGATCTTTGCCAAGCGGCATGCGCGCGGCGAGGAGTCCTGCGATACTGCCCCTGCGGACGACAGCGTGGTGTTTTCCGGTCGCGCTCTTCTGCAGGGATGGATACGCTCGGGCGCTTTGTGTCACGTGTGGGGAACCGTTCTAGATGCTCTCAATGACGCAGTTGATGCTGGGTGCGGCGACCGTGCTGTTGGTGCTGTTTGGCGTGCGCGTTGCGCGGATGCCCCGGTCGCTGCCGTTCGTGGTCGCCTACTTCGTGTTCGTCGTGGTGCTGGTCGGCGGCGGCATTTCCGTGTTTGTTGGGGCCAGCTGGGCGGCAGTGTTGCTCGGGCTCGGCAAGGAGGCGGCGCTGGGCGCTACGTTAAGCGTGACGCTGGTGAGCCTCTTCTTCCTGTGGTGGGTGGCGCGGCGTTCGATCCGCTGAACCGTGCGAACGTTCTCATCGAAGACGGGCGAACATATTTCAAGTCGGAAGCTCCGATCCGGCGCGCGCTACCGCTTTCGTTGCGCGATCGGACGATCGCGACCGCTTCTTGTAACGTGCGAAAACAAAAAGGGCCGCGATATTGCGGCCCTCAAAACACCGGAGGAGGAATGCCGGTTAGTTCAGCAGGAAGTCGAAACGCAGTGTCACGCTTTGGTCGCGCTCGTCGTCGCGCGGCAGCGTGTTCTGCTGAAGCAGCGGATTGTTGAGCTGCTCCGAGTAGCGGTACTCGATGCCCAGCGTCATGGACGGCGTGAACGAGTAAGTGACGCCCGCCATGCCTTGATACGCAAACGTGCCGCGCGGGAATGCTTCGTTCAACAGCAGCGGTTCGTCGCCGAGGTTCGTCTTGCCGAAGCCACCGCCGACATACGTATCGAGCGACCAACCCGGCGAGTAAACGTAGTAGCCGTTCGCGGTGATCGAGTCGGCGCCTTCGTCCAGCAGCGGAAGTTGCAACCCAGCCGCGGTCGGCGCGACGCCCGTGTCCGCTCCCAGACCGGAATGCAGGCCAACGAAGAACCCGCCACGCTTTTGCGGTTCGTTTGCTTTCGCCGTCATGCCGAGGTCGGCATAAACCGAAGCGATGATACGGTCGGCCGCCGACTCATCGGCGAGCGCCGGCGTCGACGCCGTGAAGGCACCCGCCGCTGCAACCGCCAGTATGGTCATCGCACGCTTCATCGTGCTTCAGCCCCGTTGTTTGGCTCTGAGCCCCAAGGACCTTTCGGGTCCACCGCTTTCGAGCCTTTCGACAACCGTAATGTCGAATGACTCGTCCTTAATCGCAATTGTCGCCGGGAAAGATTGTCGGACCCTTGCAGAGAAGACACATGTTCTTGCGCCGTGGCATGGGGGACACATCTATAAGTAGCGATCCGTCTCGAAATGCCTGCCGCGTACCGGTTGCGGAACCTGTGGAGAGACCAGTGTTTTTGCGAAAAAAATGGTTAGCGCGAGGCCCGGTTCCGCAACCCGAACAGATGGCACTCCACCAACACATGGGACCGCTTGCACGCCCAAAGTGAGGGCGGGAACGCGTCAGATTGGAAGGGCGGGGCGTCTCGTTAAGAGGTTGGTAACTTTTGGAGCTTGTCTCGGCCGGCCAAATCAGCCGCTCGGCGCGCTGCTTTCGAATCGAGTTTGGGGCTTTTTCGCCAAGTTGCGACCCCAGACCAACATAGCTAATGTCCCGCGCTCAATTCCAGCCGACGGCGGCCGTTTCCGCCTTTTTGAAGGCCTCGCGTGAGCGACATATTCCAAGAAGTCCAGGACGAGTACCGCCAACAGCAATTGGCGGATTTCTGGAAAAAATACCGACTCCCGATCATTGCGGGCGTCGCAGTTCTCATCCTCGGAGTGGCCTGCTATCAGGCCTGGTCCTATTGGCATGGGCTGCAGGTCGAAAAATCATCCCGCGAGCTTGAAGCGGTGGGCGAGCTGTTGCGCAGTCCGGGCAATGAGAAAGCCTCTGCAGATCGACTTGCCAAGCTCGCGGCCGAAGGCGGCGGTGCCTATCCGGTACTGGCGAAGCTGCAGGAAGCTGCGCTGCGCGCTCAGGGTGGCGACGTGAAAGCGGCTCTGGTGCTCTACGATTCGGTTGCCAAGACCGAGCGATCGTCACTGTTTCGCGACTTCGCCGTCGTGCGCGCCGGCGTGTTCTTGGTCGAGCTTGAATCGTACGACAATGTGAAGAAGCGGCTCGAACCGGTCGCGAATGCGAGTGGCCCCTGGGCGACACAAGCCAAAGAGCTTCTCGCCTATTCCGCCTGGCGGTCGGGCAAGACCGAAGATGCCAAGAAGCTCTACGAGGATGTCGAGAAGGCCCCCGGCGTTGCGCCTGGTGCGAAGCGGCGGGCGTACGAAATGCTCGCTCTCATTCGCACGGGCTTCAAGTTTTCCGACATGAAGGCACCGGCTTCGTCGTTGCTGTTGCCGCAGCCGGGTACTGAATCCGGTCCGCTGCTGCTGCAACCTCTGGCGCCGTCGCCTGCGCAACCTGGGTCAGGTTCGCTGCTCGGCCCCGATCCTATCGTCCCCGCGCCTGCCGTGCCGTCGCCTACACCCACCCCAACGCCCCAGTAAGACGAGATCCGAAATGACGCTCCGCCTATCCCCCTCTTCGCTGGCGGCCGTGAGCCTGATTGCGCTTTCCGCGTTCTCGCTCAGCGCTTGCGAAACGCTCGACCAATTCATCACGCCCGGCACGAAGGTCCAGGTGAAGGGGGAGCGCGTTTCGGTGCTCCCGACGTCGGCCGCGGTCGAGGTCGACCCGAAGCTCAAGAACGATCCGGTCGTGCTGCCGAAGCCAGTCGTCAATACCGATTGGCCGCAGCCCGGTGGCTACGCGGACAACGTGATGCACCACTTGTCAGCCTCGGGAAAGCTCAACGCCGACTGGGGTTCGGGCATCGGCTCAGGCTCGTCGTCGGACGCGCGCCTGACCGCGTCGCCGGTGGTTTCGGGCGGCAAGATCTTCGTGCTCGACGCGCAGGTCAATGTTTCGGCCTACGATGCGAAGTCGGGCGATCGGTTGTGGCGGGNNCGACAAGCTCTTCGTGTCAACCGGCTTTGGCTTCGTGGCGGCGCTGAATACGAAGAACGGCAAAGAGATTTGGCGGCGCGCGGTGACGGTGCCGTTCCGCGCGGCGCCGGTTGCGAACGGCGGGCGCGTGTTCGTCGCCACGCAGGAAAATCAGCTGCTCGCGCTCGCGGCCGATGATGGCCGCGTTCTTTGGGATCACCGCGGCATAGCAGAGTCGGCTGGCATTTTAGGCTCCAACAGCGTCGCAGTTTCGGGCGACCTCGTCGTCGTGCCGTACACGTCGGGCGAACTCTTTGCGCTGAACGTTCGCAACGGGCGGCCGGTGTGGAGCGACACGCTGGCACGGCAGGGCGGTCTGACGCCGCTGTCGTCGCTTGCCGATATCTCGGGGCGGCCGGTGATCGACCGCGGCCTAGTGTTTGCAAACAGCCATGCGGGCCGTCTTGTCGCCATCGACATGCGCACGGGCGAGCGCGCGTGGACGATCGACGTCGGCGGTACGCAACGGCCGTGGGTCGTGGGCGACTACGTCTATGTGATCACCGACAACGCGCAGGTTCTGTGCGTGCGGCGCGCGGATGGCCGCATCCGCTGGATCCGGCAACTGCAGGCGTATCGCGATGCCGAAGGGCGGCGCGGCGCGATCGCATGGTCGGGGCCGGTGCTGGTGTCCGATCGCCTGATCGCCGTTTCGTCGGAAGGGTATGCGATTTCGATTTCGCCTTACACGGGCGAAGTGCTGGGCGAGATCGACATTCCGGACAAGGCGTTCATTGCGCCGATCGTTGCGAACAACACGGTTTATGTGTTGACAGATGATGCGAGGTTGACGGCGCTTCGCTGAAGCGCCGCCTCGATGCACCTATGCCGTTCACTGTCGCGATTGCCGGACGCCCCAATGTGGGCAAGTCGACTCTCTTCAACCGGCTGACGCGCAGTCACGCGGCCATCGTGGACGATACGCCGGGCGTCACGCGCGATTGGCGCGAGGCCCAAGTACAGTTGCTCGACTTGTCGTTCCGGCTGCTCGACACGGCGGGTTTGGACGATGCCAAGAGCGACGATCTCGGCGCGCGCATCCAAAAGCAGACGATTGCGGCGATCGAGCAGGCGGATGTGCTGCTCTTCGTGGTCGACGGGCGTGAGGGGATTACGGCGGGCGACAAGGACGTTGCGCAGCTGCTGCGCAAGTCGGGCAAACCGATCATCCTTGCCGTCAACAAATCCGATACGCGCGAGGCGGAGGCGACAGCTTCGGCGGCCGAACGGTTCGGCTTCGGCGAGCCGGTCGAACTGTCGGCGGCGCACGGGCGCGGGCTCGACGACCTCTATCGTGCGCTGATTGCGGTGGCTCCGGACGAAGCGCGGGAAGAGACAGGAGACGACGATGCCGAACGACCGCTGACGATCGCGATCACCGGGCGGCCGAATGCGGGAAAGTCCACGCTGCTCAATCGCCTGATCGGTAAGGAACGTTCGATTACGGGGCCTGAGGCCGGGATCACGCGCGATGCCGTGATCGCCGAATGGGTGTGGGACGGGCGCAAGGTCAAGCTTGTAGATACCGCCGGATTGCGGCGCAAGGCGAAGGTATCGGAGGAGCTCGAGAAACTCTCGGTCGCGGATGCGATCGAAGAGATCAAGATGGCGGAGGTCGTGATCCTCGTCATCGACGCCGACATTCCGTTCGAGACGCAGGATTTGCAGATCGCCGATCTGGTCGAGCGCGAGGGCCGCGCGATGGTGGTCGCCGTCAACAAGTGGGACCTCGTCGAGGACAAAGCGAAGCGCTTGAAGATATTGCGCTCGCGGGTGGATGAACTGCTGCCGCAGTGGAAGGGTGTGCCGATCGTCGCGATCTCGGCGCTCTCGGGCGAGGGCGTCGATCGGTTGATGCCGGCGATCCTCAGGCAGCACGAGATTTGGAACAAGCGGGTCGCAACGAACAAGCTGAACGATTGGCTTGCGATGATGATCGAGCGGCACTCGCCGCCCGCGCCCAAAGGGCGGCGGATCAAGATCCGCTACATCACGCAAGCGCGCACGCGTCCGCCGACGTTCGCGATTTCGTCAAGCCAGGCCGGCGAGTTGCCGGGCGACTATGGGCGCTATCTCATCAACGGGTTGCGCGAGCATTTCGGGTTCACCGGGGTGCCGATCCGGATGAAGGTGAAGTCGGGCGCGAACCCGTTCGATAAGGGCAAGCGCTGAGCGCTTGTCGCGCGTTGCGGCGTCCTGATAGGCTTCTCTACGCGAAGAGGAGGCACCATTCATGACGATCACCGGCGGCTGCCACTGTGGTGCAATTCGCTATTCGGCGGAGGGTGAAGCGATCACGCACGCGCTTTGCCATTGTGTCGATTGCCGGCGTCACGCGGGTGCGCCGATGGTCGGCTGGACGATGTATCCCGAGAACGCCGTGAAAGTGACGAAGGGTGCGTCGAAGGTCTACCAATCGTCGGAGCATGGGCGGCGGCACTTCTGTCCCGAGTGCGGCACGGGGTTGTTCTACGTGAACCAGCAGATGCTGCCCGGGATCATCGATATCCAAAGCGCAACGTATGATGATCCGGGCGCTGTGCCGGCGCAGGCGCATATTCAAGTCGCGGATCGCATTCCGTGGATGGCGCGGGCGCATGAGTTGCCCGCGTTCGACCGGTATCCGCCGCAAGGGTCGTAAGTAGCGGCCACTTCCGTGGCCGTTGCATGTGCGTTGCCGCTTTCCCGCGGCATGCCTCCGGTCGGAGAATGGCCGCGTCATCGGGGTTGCCGCGCAAGGAGAATTTCATGCCGCCCAGAATTGAGCCGATGAGACGCGAAGAAGCCGAGCCCGAAGTGGCGACGCTCTACGCTCGCATGGACGCGATGGGTAATTCGCCGCCCAACATGCACCTCACGTTCGGCAAGAACGCTGCCCTTTATGCGAAGTGGTTGCCGTTTGCGACATACATCATTCCAGCGTCGTCGTTGGCGCCTCGCGATAGACAGATATTGATTCTTCGCTGCGCATACAATTGGCGTTGCGGCTATGCCTGGGCGCAGCATGTTCGCATATCGAAACGTCTCGGCCTCCTGAACGATGCCGAAGTCGCCGCGCTCGACGGCAGCGGAAAGCTCGATTGGCTTCCCAAGGAAGCAGCGCTGATCGCGGCTTGCGACAGCGGAGCCCGTGCAATGCGCATTGACGATCAGTCCTGGGCGGTGCTGGCTGAAAACTACGTGGAGCGTGAGTTGCTCGATATCGTTTTCACGATCGGTCAATACGCATTGATATCGTTCGCGCTCAAATCGCTCGAAGTTCAGCTCGATGAAGGCCTTACGCTGCCTGTTTGGGCAACGAACATCGCGCCTAGCGCTTGAATGCAATGCCTTGGCCGTTGCGGGTTTCGGCGGGCATGGCGAGTTCGATCAGTTGGGCGGCGACGGCCTCGGGCGATGGGAGCGTTTCGGGATCTTCGCCGGGGACGGCTTTGGCGCGCATTAGCGTGCGCGTCGGGCCGGGGTTGAAGAGGTTCACGCGGACCGGCGTTGAGGCGCACTCGGCAGCGTAGGTGAGGACGAGCGCGTCGAGGGCCGCTTTGCTGGCGGCATAGGTGCCCCAATAGGCGCGTGGATTTCTGGCGACGCCCGAAGTCACGAAGACGGCGCGGCCTGCGTCGCTCGATTTCAGCAGCGGATCGAAGAACTGGATCAGGCGCAGGTTGGCGTTGACGTTGACGTCGAACGCTTCGACCCAGTGTTTGGGATTGATGTTTGTCACCGGTGAGAGGCCGTGCAGAACGGCGGCGTTGCCGATCATGATGTCCAGCTTGCGCCAGCGCTCGGCGATGGCACCGGCGAGGCGCGGGAAGGCAGGGCCGTCTTTCAGGTCGAGTGGCACGAGCGTCGCTGCGCCACCCGCATTCTTGATCTCGTCGTCGAGTTCTTCGAGGCCGCCGACCGTGCGCGCGACGGCGACGATGTGGGCGCCTTCCTTGGCGAGCGCCAGGGCGGTCGCGCGACCGATGCCGCGCGAGGCGCCGGTGACAAGGGCAATCCGATCCTTCAAACGCATGGCAACAATCGGTGCGTTAGACGGCGAGGAGCGAGAGCTGCGTGTTTTCGACCGTGCTGTCGCGGTCGGTGAGCGCTGTTGGATACTCGCCGGTGAAGCAGGCGTCGCAGTAGCGGGTCGTGGTTCCGTCGCGGCGGTTCTGGCGGAGCGCACGATAGAGGCCGTTGATCGAGATGAAATGAAGCGAGTCCGCACCGATGAAGCGGCACATCTCGGCGACCGTGTAGTTCGCGGCGAGCAGGTTCTTCTTTTCCGGCGTGTCCACGCCGTAGAAGCAACTGTCCGTCGTGGGCGGGCTTGCGATACGCATGTGGACCTCGGCGGCGCCAGCGTCGCGAACCATCTTGATGATCTTCTTTGAGGTCGTTCCACGGACGATAGAGTCGTCCACGAGAACCACCCGCTTGCCCTTCAGGCGAGCACGGTTCGCATTGTGCTTCAGTTTCACACCCAAGTTGCGGATGTGGTCGGTCGGCTCGATGAACGTCCGGCCGACATAGTGGTTGCGGATGATGCCGAGTTCGAACGGGATCTTGGATGCTTCCGCGTAGCCGATCGAGGCGGGGACGCCGGAGTCGGGGACGGGCACGACCATGTCGGCGTCGACCGGTGCTTCTCGGGCGAGTTCGGAGCCGATCGATTTGCGCACCTCATACACGCCGAGGCCGTCGATCATGCTGTCGGGGCGCGCGAAGTAGACGTATTCGAAGATGCAGAAGCGTTGGCGCTGCTGCGGGAAGGGCATGTAGGATTCGATACCCTCATCCGAGATGACGACGACTTCGCCGGGCTTGACGTCCCGGACGAATTCGGCACCGATGATGTCGAGTGCGCAGGTCTCTGACGCGAGCACATGCGCGCCATCGACCTTGCCGAGGACCAGCGGGCGCACGCCCAAGGGATCGCGCACGCCGATCAGCTTTTTGCGCGTGAGGCAGACGAGGGAATAAGCGCCTTCGATTTGCTTCAACGCATCGACGAGGCGATCGACGATCTTGTCGTATTTCGACGTTGCGATCAGATGGACGATGCACTCCGTGTCGGACGTCGAGTAGAAGATCGAGCCCTTCTGTACGAGTTGCCTGCGCAATGCGAGCGCGTTCGTCAGGTTGCCATTGTGCGCAACGGCAATGCCGCCGTTCGCAACGTCGGCGAAGAAGGGCTGAATGTTGTTGTTTAGCGTTCCGCCGGCGGTCGAGTAGCGGTTGTGGCCGATCGCGTTCTGACCCTTCAGCTTCGGGACGGGGCCGCCAACTGCGAATTGATCGCCGACCAGGCCCTCGCGCCGTTCGCGGTAGAAGTGATCGCCGTCGCTGGAGACGATGCCGGCCGCTTCCTGGCCGCGATGCTGTAGGGCGTGCAGGCCAAGCACCACGAAGGCTGCCGAATCGGGTTTGCCCCAGATGCCGAAGACCCCACACTCTTCATGCAGTTTGTCGTCGTCGAAGGGGTTCGTCGATATTTCGTTGTCCATCACTCTTTCGAGGTGGATTTTACGAGCTCATCCAAGGCGCGGCGTTGGCCGGCACTGTAAGACTTGCTCTTGTTCCCACCACCGCCTTCGGTTGAGTTGCCGGTGTCTTCGTCAGCCGCCGGCGTTGGTTCTTTCGCCGGTTCCGTGCTGGTGTTGTCTGCATGTTGCGCTTCGTCCGCAACGGCTTCTTCCGCCGGTGCGTCATTCTGCTTCTTCTTTTTGTCGCCGAGCGAAACAATGACCTCGGCTGTGCCCTTGACCACGGGGAGTAAGCGCGCCTCGCGCACCCAATCGGGATGGTTCTCTTCGGAGGCGAGCGAGGTGAAGACGACGTAGCCCAAGCCCACGACCACGAGGCCGCGCGCAAGGCCAAACACGAAGCCTAGGGAACGGTCGAGCGGGCCAGCCCTGCTGTCGCGCACGATTTCGGAGAGGCGGAAGCTGATGAACGAGGCCGGGATTAGGATCAGAAAGAAGATGCCGACCAGCGCCAAAATGTCGGCCAGAATTTGGGGCTCCAACAGCGCGCGCGCGAAGGGCTTGGTGACCGGCCAGAAGAAGACGGCGGCAAGGGCGGCGACGAGCCAGCTGCTGACGGAGAGGGTCTCTTTGAGGAATCCGCGATACGCCGCGATCAAGCCGGAGATGAGGAGGATCCCCAGCACGACATAATCGACGATCGTCAGCTCGCTCTCCATGGGCTCCAGACACCTATCACCACTGGTGTCGACCTTTTGGGTTAATGAAGCGTTTTCAACAAGGCAATCAGTGCGGCAACGGTCGGTACGGGCGTGACTTCTAGTCCCTTCGGGGGCGAAACGCCCGGTGGCACAAAGGCGCGCTTGAAGCCAAGCTTTTGCGCCTCTTTCAGGCGGGCGTCGGCCTGGCCGGCGGCGCGGACGGTGCCGGAGAGGCCGATCTCCCCGAAGAACACGCAGTCGTGGGGGACAATCTCGCCGAAATGCGAGGAAACCAGCGCGCCGGCTACCGCCAGGTCCGCGGCTGGCTCGCCGATGCGCAGACCGCCCGCGACGTTGAGATAGACGTCCTGTGCCGAAATTCCAATTTCAGCGCGTGCGTCCAGGACGGCGAGGATCATGGCAAGCCTGGCCGAATCCCAACCGACGACGGCGCGGCGAGGGGCGCCGTAGGAGGCCTCGGCGACAAGCGCCTGGATTTCCACAAGCAGGGGCCGCGTGCCTTCGATGCCTGCAAAAACCGCGGCGCCGGAGGCGCGCGATTCTTTGGGACCGAGGAAGAGGGCAGAGGGGTTCGCGACCTCGGAGAGGCCTTCTTCGCGCATTTCGAACACGCCAATTTCGTCGGTCGGGCCGAAGCGGTTCTTGACTGCGCGCAGGATGCGGAATTGGTGGCCGCGCTCGCCTTCGAAGTAGAGAACGGCGTCGACCATGTGTTCGACGACGCGGGGGCCGGCGATCTGGCCGTCCTTCGTGACGTGGCCGATGAGGATGAGCGCGGTGCCTTTGCGCTTCGCGTAGCGGATGAGTTCCTGCGCGCAGGCGCGGACTTGGCTGACGGTGCCGGGGGCCGCTTCGATCGCGTCGGACCACAACGTTTGGATCGAGTCGACAACAAGGGCGGCCGGCGGGGCGCTGGCATCGAGGGTCGACAGAATATCGCGCAGGCTGGTTTCGGCGGCGAGCTTGACTTGGCTATCCTCAAGCCCGAGGCGCTTGGCACGCAGGCGCGTTTGGTCGATGCCCTCTTCGCCGGAGATGTAGACGGTGGGCCTGCCGCCTTTGGCGAGCGCCGTCATCGCCTGCAACAGCAATGTCGATTTGCCGATGCCGGGGTCGCCGCCGACAAGAAGCGCGGAGCCCGCGACGAGGCCGCCACCGCAGACCCGGTCGAATTCCGCGATGCCGGTCAGCATGCGCGGCGGGGCAGGGGAGTTACCTTTCACGGGTTCCAGCGCGATGACTCGTCCGCCCCGGCCGCCAGCCTTGGCGCCGGGAATTGCGGTCGTGTCCGCTTCTTCGGTCAGCGAATTCCAAGAGCCGCAGGATTCGCAGCGCCCGCTCCATTTCGGATACGCGGCAGCACAGGACTGACAAACGAAGCGGGGGGCGGGGCGGGCCATGGCGCGCGGAATGTAGGGGCGCCGAGCGATTCGGACAACCGGCCTAATCCCGCGCGGAAAGGCAGGCCGGATGCATCTCTTGCAGCATGACAAGCGTCAGCAAATAGAGCGAGGCGGAGTAGTAGTCGTCGTGTTCGCTCAGGCGCAGGTCTGCGGGGATGGGGTAGCCGGTGAGCGCGCAGTCGACGGCGCGTTCGATCGTTCGGAAACCGGTGCCGTTGTTGCGGGCTTTGACGGTGCCGTCGTCGAGGTCGAAGACGATGCCGATCTCGCGGTCTTTGCGGCTCTTCGTCCAGGCTTCGGCGAAAGGACGCATCAACTCTTCATCTGCAAGGTTTGCCCACATCAGATAGAGCGGGATGCGGACGGCCTCGTAGCCGGCGACGCGGTCGTAGTTCTTCTCCGGCAATGCGAACGCGCCATCGTCCTGTGCAATCAGCCAATCTGGCGGTAACCGGTGCGGGCCGAAACGCGCGGCTTCCAGCAGGCGCAGACCGGAATGCGTGAGTTGGCCCCAAAGCCAGTCGGGGTCGATCACGTTGAGATCGCGAAACGCCGGAAAGACAATGTAGGACGGGTTCACGACGATGCCTGCACCGTGTTCGGGCTGGCTGATGTCGGGGGCGAGGTAGAATTTTTGTTTGATCTCGCGGGCGAGCGTGTCGAAGCTGCGCATTGATTTCGCGCGGTGGATTGCTTCATCGATGAGAGTGTGGTCGTTCCACTTCTGCCCAGCACGAACGAGCGCCCAAGCGATAAGTAAATCGCCGTCTGTCGCGTTCACCGTGTCGGGCGCAGGCGTTTCGTCGGGCTTCCATGTCCAGATGAACAGGCCGTCTTGGCGCTTGCCGAGGTTCTCCTTCGTCCAGCGCCAGAGCTTGTCGAAGGCGATGCGGTCGTTGTATGCGGCGGCCAAAAGCATTCCGAAGCCCTGGCCTTCGCTGGTCGAGACGCCGCCGCGGCCTTCATCGACAATGCGGCCATCGGTGCTCATGAAGCGGTCGCGGTAGCGTACCCACTCAGCATCGAGCGGCGCGCCACCGCCGCGCCAATAGAGCCAACCGACGGCGAGGGCTGCAAACAAAACAGCGGCGGCAATGATTGCCGCCGCCGAGTTTTTGACGTGAACTGCCATAAGCCTCGCGCTTAGTAGCCGAGACCGATTTCGACGCCGACATAGGCGCCGTCGTCGCCGCGCCCGTCGCGGACCGCGTAGCCCAACTTGGCGCCTAGCGATATCGTATCGGTCGCGACGTAGCGAACGAAGCCGCCGTATTCCTGCGTGTCGTATTCGTCCGAGCCGTGTAGTGCGATCTCGGGGCCCACGACGATGCCCGCCAAGCGGAAGCCTGCGCGCACGCGGCCGTAGTAGCTTTCGGCATTATCGAAGTAGCTGCCCAGCGCGGAGAGATCGAAGATGTCGTTGTCGTAGTAGCCTTCGATCTGGCCTTTGAAGGCCGTGTTCTCACCGTTCGACTGGCTGAACGGATCGTTCGGACGCGATTCGATGTCGCGATGACCGATGCCGGCGTAGAGCGCGATCTTGCTCGCGCCGCCAAGCATGAATTGATACCCACCCATAATCGAGCCACCCCAACCGTCGGCGGCGACCGGCGTGCCCAGACTGGAATAGTCGTAGTTCAGCAACTCCGCCGTGACATGGACCAGGAACCCGTTGCTACTCATGTTGCCGTTGATAGCGTGTACGGCGCCTAGGACCGCGTAGGTGCTGTCGTCGCCCATGTTGGCGGCGCCGAAGACGACGCCCTGTTGAGCTTTCGCTCCGCTGTTCGGAAATACGTCGGCGTTCGCTGCGGTGGCGAAGCACATCATCGCGGCCGCAGAGGCCGTCAACTTCAAGTTCGTGTGGCGCATGTGTTTTCCCTCAAGCGATCCGCTACGTGCCCGACAATCGGCCCCGCACCTGACGAATCAGTCGGACGTCAGTTTATGAGCGGTTCGCTTGAAGTCTATTTGGGTGACGCGATGAGTGGTGGCGTGTTGCATGTTGGCTCCATGCCTTCGCGACAACACTGCCTGAGAACGTTGCGATCCAGATCGACCAGAACATGAGCGCGAGCGTGGTTCCCGACGAGTCGCTCACGGGAAAGCCCGATGCGAGACGCGCCGCACCGTTCGCAAAGGCGAGTGTGTTCAACAGCGCAAGCGCCAGCGGCCAGGCAATTGGCCACAGCGCGAAGCGGCCCTCCGCTTCCTTCGGCGTGACGATGAACCGGCGTGCGGGCGCAATGAGTGCGCTCAATGCAAGCACGTAGGGCGCGGTCAGGACTGCGTTGAAGTGCTCGCCCGCGAGAAAGCGGCCGTGGCCGCGTGAGAAGAGAGAAAACGTCAGTGCGCCCGCAATCAGGTTAAGCGCAAAGAGCGGGAACAGTATGCGCGCGTCGGCGGCAAACGGCACAACGCCCGCAAAGAGGCCGATCGCAGGCGCGAGTGCCAGCACGATGTATTGAAGGCCGGCAAAGTAGTGCGTGGCGCTGGCGAGATAGCAGAGGCGCTGGCTCCAAGAGAGGTTCTTTGCGCGCAGGATGGGTTCGAGGCGCCAGACGTGCATTTGGCCGCGCCCCCAGCGCAGCCGCTGGGTGAAGAACGCCGCGGGCGTGTCGGGGGCGAGGCCTTCGGCCAGAACCTCCGGATGGTACACCGCCGACCAACCTCTTTTGTGTGCACGGATCGAAGTGTGCGTGTCCTCGGTGATCGTGCCGGTCGCGAAGCCGCCGATATCATCGAGCGCTTTGCGGCGGAACACGGCGGGNNAGCGTCTGTTCGTTCCACCGATCGGTTCCCGGGCCGACGTTCAAGTGAAGAAACGAACCGGTGTTGTCGAAGGCTTGCGGCGTTTGCACGAATGCAACGCGCTCGTCGCGAAAGTAACCGAGCGTACTTGCGATCAACGATTTGTGCGGCGCGTGGTCGGCGTCCAGCGTGACGACAAAATCGGCTTTCGACGCGGCAAGTGCATTGTTGAGGTTGCCCGCCTTCGCATGGGTGTTCTCCTGCCTTGCGATGTAGCGGCAGCCGAGCTCGCCGGCGAGCGCCTTGCAGGCGGGCCGATTGCCGTCGTCAAGGAGCCAGGTTTCGTGGGGGTAATCCATTTCTCGCGCGGCGGCGGCGGTCTTGCGCACGAGGTCCAGAGGTTCGTTGTAGGTCGCTATGAAGACATCGACGGTCTGGCCCGGCTCAGGCGCCTGCGAATCGCGCTTCGGGAAGCGCCAGGTGGAGAAGACGAACAGAGAGAGCGAGATCGCGATGAAGATCTCGGCCGCAAAGAAAACGGACGAGTACACCGGAGCGGCGCCGTTCAGTGTCGTAAGGCGGAAGCCTAGGTAGGCGGCCGCAGTGAAGACCCAGAAGACGAGTGCAGCGATGCGCCAGGCGTGCCGGCGCGCGTCGTCGGGATCGGGGGCGGGGCGGGCCATGGCGCGCGGGACTGTAGAGGGCGCCACCGATTCGGACAACCGGCCCAGTCCCGCGCGCAGACGTTACGGACGCCCGTGGAAAGCAGTCGGGCGGATTGGGGTCTAGCGATTCAGTTGGTCGTGGCGGGGCGGTGGCGGGTGACCGTAGGGAGCGGTATCGGTCGCTTCGCGTTTGCCGCCGCCGCTCACTGTGTCACCGTTGAGTATCGAGCAGAGATCCTGATGGATACGCTCGGCGGCCGCCGCCGCGCGCGCCGGATGCTCGGTGCCGATCGAGACGAAGAAGCCGTCGGTTGTCCAAACCAAGCGGTCCTTTTTGCGCAGGATCCTCTGCAGCCTGTGCTCGATCGTTTGGCGCGCTTGCTGAACGTCATGCGCGGTCATTCCCGGCGGAAGCATCAACCTTAGATCGAAGAAGAACGATGACGCTTCGTCCTGTGGCGTGACAGCGTGGTCTTCGAAGCGCTGGTGGCTGTTGGAACGGTGATTGCGGCCTTTTCCCATGGCGATCTGCCTTTGAGCGATCTTTGCAACAAAGCGATCATCACGTGCAGCGTTCTAATATCGCGCGAAGTTGCTCGGATGAATTTTATGAAATGTTGATTCAACTTTGAACGAAGCTGCGATCTCCGATTACAAATTCGTCACGGCCGTGCCGAACGTCCGCCGATTTCGTAGCGTTTGCGTATACCTGTCACTTTGACTGTGACGCGAACGCGAGTGGTTCGGGCGGATATGACGATGTACCTGCCCGCCTCCGAAATTCGGAGGACGATGAATGAACCGTTTGATTTACGCTGTTTTGGTTTCCGGGGGCTTTGCGCTTCTTGCTGCACCGCTTCATGCGCAGACGGAAGGCTTGCCTGCGGATCTTGGCGCGAAGATGGGGCTCTTTGAGATGAAACCCGGCGTGATCGCGATGGCGCCGATTCCAGATAGTGCCGGCGCGCCGTCGGGCACGGTTGCGGCGGACGAGGTGGGTGTTGAGTTGTCTTCGGGCAAGCACGCGAACGCAAAGGCCTGTCTCGCGACAGCTATCTATTTCGAAGCGCGCGGCGAAAGCGTCAAAGGGCAGCGCGCAGTCGGTGAAGTCATTCTTGCGCGCACGCGTCAGCCGGGCGGGCCAAAGTCGGTTTGTGGTGTCGTCTATGAAGGATCGCACCGCTCGACGGGGTGTCAGTTCTCGTTTACCTGCGACGGGATCGCGGACGTGGTGCGCAACAGCGCGGCCTGGGCGCGCGCAAGCCGCGTTGCCGCGCTGGTGCTGAATTCAAGCGGGCGCAAGAAAGTGTCGCGCGGCGCCACACACTATCATGCGACGTCTGTCCGGCCGTATTGGGCATCGAGCATGGTCAAGGTCGCGCGCATCGGCTCGCACATCTTCTATCGGGATTAAGCGAATGGCCGGCGCGTGTCGCCGACGGTCAGATCAGTGTTTGTGCGGCGC
>CXWJ01015428.1_pt1 | contig 19813 bp, 15 predicted proteins | sample 590841 | NCBI WGS metagenome assembly CXWJ01 (sample SAMEA3498367, study PRJEB10139) | wastewater metagenome | biome: wastewater treatment plant; material: activated sludge | place: Austria | collected 2015-01-21 | reverse complement strand
GATAGCTAAAGTCGAGAAGAGAGAAAACGGAACAAATGAAAATAGTCATCACCGGCTCCATCGCGTTCGATTACCTCATGTCGTTTCCCGGCAGGTTCCAGGACGCCTTTGTGGCCGATAAACTGGAAAAGATCAGCCTCAGCTTCCTGGTCGATTCGCTGAAGCGCCAGCGCGGCGGCACCGCGCCCAACATCGCCTACACGATGGCCCTGCTGGGCGACCGGCCGACGATCATGGCCACCGCCGGGCAGGATTTCGTCGAGTATCGCGACTGGCTGGAGAGCCACGGCATCGACACCTCGGCCATCATCGCCATCGACAACGAGTTCTGCGCCTCGTTCTTCGTCAATACCGACGAGGAGAACAACCAGATCGCCAGCTTCTACACCGGGGCCATGGCCCATGCCGGCAAGCTGAGCTTCGCCCACTACGCGCCCGATGCCGACCTGACCATCATCACCCCCAACGACCCGGGGGCCATGCTCAGCTACATCCGCGAGTGCAAGGCCATCGGCCTGCCCTACATCTATGATCCCAGCCAGCAGACGGCGCGGGTCAGCGGCCAGGACATCTGCGAGGGCATCGACGGCTGCTATCTGCTGTCGAGCAATGAGTACGAGTTCCAGCTGATCCAGGAGAAGACCGGCCGCAGCGAGGCCCAGATTCTGGACAGCATCGGCGGGCTGGTACTGACGATGGGCGCGGCCGGCTCGCGGCTGATCATCGACGGCCACGAGGAGATTGTGCCCGTGGCCCCCACGCGCTGGGTGGCCGAGCCGACCGGCGCGGGCGACGCCTATCGCGCCGGTCTGATGCGCGGCATGCAACTGGGCCTGCCCTGGGGCGTGGCCGGGCGCATGGGCGCGCTGGCCGCGGCCTACGTGCTGGAGCAGTTCGGCCCGCAAAACCATCATTTCACGCGCCACGAGTTCGTGGCCCGCTACCGTGAAAGTTTCGACGACGAAGGGGCGCTCGACGTGCTCCTTCAGGAATCTGATGCCATCAACGCGCCTCTGCCCGTCGTCCGCTAGGCGGCCGGGCCGGAGGTCATTTCAAGGAGAACAGTATGGATTTCGACATTAAAAATATCGATCTTGCGCCCGGCGGCCGCCATCGTATCGAATGGGCCGAGCAGGAGATGCCGGTGCTGCGCGGTGTCCAGCAGCAATTCAATAGCGAACGGCCGTTTGCCGGGCTGCGTATCAGCGCCTGTATGCACGTGACGACCGAGACGGCCAACCTGATGGTCAGCCTGCAAGCGGGCGGGGCCGACGTGGTGCTGTCGGCCAGCAACCCGCTGAGCACGCAGGACGACGTGGCCGCCTCGCTGGTCAGCCATTACGAGATTCCCGTCTACGCCATCAAGGGCGAGGACAACGAGACCTATTTCAAGCACCTCAACGCCGCGCTCGACCACAACCCCCACATCGTCATGGACGACGGGGCCGACCTGGTGAGCACCATCCACAAGAGCCGGCGCAACCTGATCGACAACATGATCGGCGGCACGGAAGAGACGACGACCGGCATCATCCGCCTGCGGGCGATGGCCGCCGACGGCGCGCTCCAATTCCCGATGATGGCCGTCAACGACGCGCTGACCAAGCACATGTTCGATAATCGCTACGGCACGGGCCAATCGACGATTGACGGCATCGTGCGCGCCACCAATGTGCTGGTGGCCGGCAAGAACGTGGTTGTGGCCGGCTACGGCTGGTGCAGCCGCGGCATCGCCATGCGCGCCCGCGGTCTGGGCGGCAACGTGATCGTCACCGAGATCGACCCGCTCAAGGCGCTGGAAGCGGTCATGGACGGCTACCGGGTCATGCCCATGATGGAAGCCGCGGCCATCGGCGATATTTTCGTCAGCGCCACGGGCGACATCCACGTCTTCGACGAGCATCACTTCATGGCCATGAAAGACGGCGCGCTGCTGTCGAACTCGGGCCACTTCGACGTGGAGATCAACAAGCCGGCGCTGGAGAAGCTGTCGGTCAACGGCCCCAAGCGGGTGCGGCCGTTCGTGGAACAGTACACGATGAAGCACAACGGCCACCGGCTGAACCTGCTGGGCGAGGGTCGGCTGATCAACCTGGCCGCGGCCGAGGGGCATCCGGCCTCGGTCATGGATATGAGCTTCGCCGGGCAGGCCATGGCCGCCAAATACCTGGTCGATAACAAAGACCAATTGGAAAATCGCGTCTATACCATCCCGCAGGAGGTCGATCAGGAGATCGCCCGCATCAAGCTCGACGCGATGGGTATCTACATCGATACCCTGACCGAAGAGCAGGTCGCCTATCTGAACTCCTGGGAAGAAGGAACCTGATCGATCAATGAATTAAACACGGATTGACACGGATAGGACGGATTTAACGGATAGAAAGCATATTCAATCCGTTAAATCCGTTTAATCCGCGTCCAATCCGTGTTTAATTCTTTCCCCCCGTCCGTCAATGACCGTACCACGCGATACAAACAAAGCCGACCGCGTTGGGATGGTGGGGGCGGCCCGCCTGATCTCCAACGTCATCAGCCCGCCGATCATGTTCGCGCTCACCGGGCTGGCGTTGGGCGTCCACGCGCGGCCGGTCTGGCCCGGTCTGGCCTGGGGCGCGTTCTATAGCGCCCTCATCGCCCTGACGCCGATGCTGGTCGTGGCCTACCTGATGCGCACCGGCCGCGTCACCGACCTGCACATGAGCGCCACCAACGAGCGCCACATCCCCTATCTGACGGCGGTGATCTCCGGCGTGGTGGCTTTGGTCATTATGCGCTTCTTCAACGGGCCGGAGTTGTTGCGCTGTCTGGCAATCCTCAGCGTCATCACCCTGGGTATGCTGGGTCTGATCAACACCCGCTGGCTGATCAGCATCCACGCCACGGCCGCCGCCGCCACCTGGCTCATCGCGGCGCTCATCTTCGGCTGGGTTGTCGGCCTCGTCCTGCTGCCGCTGCTCATCCTCATCGCCTGGATTCGCCTCTATCTGAAGCGCCACACGCCGCCACAAGTGCTGGCCGGCATCGCCCTGGGGCTGTCGACGGTGCTGATCATGCGCGCCCTGGGTTGCTTCCTGCCCTGATTGGCGTACCATTTCGCCGTTATGTTCGAGCAAGAGCGATTTGTCGGCCGCCTGCAACGCCACATCCTGGCCGAGCCGGGCGTGCTGGTCTGCTTTCTCTATGGCTCATTCGGCCGGCGGGCCGAAGATGCCTTCTCCGACGTGGACATCGCCCTGGTCTTTGCCGGGGCGGCCGAGCGCGACGCGGCCTGGGCCGGCCGTCACGAGTTCGTCAAGGCGGTCATGCCCTACGTGGCCGTCCGCTCCTTCGACGCCGACCACGTGCGGCCCCACCTCCACGTGGCCCTCTACAGCAACGGCACCAAGGCCGACTACTTCTTCGCCACGCTCGACGGCCTGTCGCCCGATCCCATGTATCGCGAGATTCGCATCCTGAAGGACGGCGACAAGTGGGCCGAGCGGCATCAGGCGGCCTCAGCCCGCCTGGCCCCGGCCCAACCCTACATCAGCCCCGATGAGTTGTCGGCGCTGGATAATCGCTTCTGGGTCATGTTCTGGGACACGTTGCGCCTGCTGAAGCGGGGCGACGCTGACAAGCCGTTCGCCACCTATTTGAAGCTGCTCTATTTCACGCTGCCGCCGCTGCTGGAGGCACTGCCGCTGGAAGAGCCGGCCCGCCGCGGTCTGGTGCGGGCCACGTATGATCGCGATCTGGCGGCCACGGGGCGGGGCATGGGCGACCTGCTGGAAGCCTATCTGGCGGCGCGCGCGGCGGTCATCCGTCGCCAAAACCTCATGTTCCCCATCAATACTGCTTTTGAGTCGGAGATTCGCCGGCTGGTTGAGCGGCTCACGCGGTAAGAGGAAACCAACCTGCCAGACCTCTGAGGTTTGCCGCAAACCTCAGAGGTCTTATTGTGTCGGTTCGAGGAGCGCCCAATTTTTCGATACAGCAGGTTCAGAACATAAATTACGGTTAAAGCAACACGGTCTTCTCATGCCTTTGTTGAGTTTATCGAGCGCAACTTCTATATGTTTTTGACGGGTCTCCGGTGTTTTGACAGCCCGTATCCAACGAATCCAATCCCAACGAGCAAGTGGCGTAATATCTTCCCATAAAGCCTCAGCTTTTGGGGAAGTAGACAGCGCTTTTTTTAAGTCTTCAGGAACTTCCGGCTCTATCCACTCTATGCTCGGTTTCATCGAAACTTCTACACTGTCGCCGGCCGTGGCGCCGGCATCATCAAGCAGCTTTTTGTCAGGTCTAAACCAGTGACTCGATTGTTGCCCTGGTGCATACCTTCCATCTGGTTCGAGCAAGGTATTAAAAGGGATGCCGTTCATAGTCCCCGAAACCATTGTCATTCCTCTTGATGGAAGCTTGGTTGAGGCATCTTCAGGTAGTCTGAGAATGGTCCATGAATTAATATTAAATAGTTCAGCTTTAAAACTGATTGTCAGCGTATCCTCTTGATCCTTAGCTGTTATCATAGGATGTATATTACTAAATCTCCCCGTTTTAGACGAAGAGGTATAGTTGCGTTGCTATAGAACCATCAGGCCTTCATAGCCATCTTTTGACAAAGGCGATGATCTCCTCTTCGTCCATTGTTCCCAGATCGAACCAGGCGATGCGCGGATCGTCGGCGCGGAACCACGTCGCCTGCTGCCGGGCGAAGCGGTGGGTCTCGAACTTGATGCGCTCCACGGCCGCGTCCAACGTCATCTCGCCCGCCAGATAGGCCCACAGTTGGCGATAGCCCAGCCCGCTCAGCGACGGCAGGCGGCGGTCGTAGCCCGCGTCGCGCAGCCGGATCACCTCGTCGAGCAACCCGGCGGCCATCATCCCGTCCACGCGGGCGTCGATGCGTTCATAGAGGGAACGACGATTGCGCCCCAGGCCGACGATCAGCGGTTCGTAGGGTGGCGGCGACTTGCGTTGCAGGTCCGACATGCGCCGGCCGGTGGTCAGCGTCACTTCCAGGGCGCGGACGACGCGGCGCACATTGCGCGGGTCGATGCGCCCGGCGGCGATCGGGTCGAGCGCGGCCAGCCAACGCGCCGCTTCCGCCTCGCCCAGTTGCTCCAGCGCCGCCCGCAGCGCCAATTGTGGAGCGACTTCGGGGATGCCCCAGCCCTCGACCACGGCCCACACGTACTGCCCCGTGCCGCCGACCAGAATGGGCAGCCGGCCGTGGGCGTGGCAGTCGTCGATGGCCCGGTAGGCCAACCGCTGGTATTGGCCCAGGCTCAGCGTCTCGTCCGGCGCGCACAGGTCGATCAGGTGATGGGGCGCGGCGGCCCGTTCGGCGGCCGTCGGCTTGGCCGTGCCCACGTCGAGGCCGCGATAGAACAAGCGCGAGTCGGCCGAGACGATCTCGCCGCCGAACTGCCGGGCCAGACGCAACGACAGGGCGGTCTTGCCCACGGCGGTGGGGCCGACGAGGACCAGCAGCGGCCGGCGGTTCTCGCTCATCGGTCGGCCGTCAGGGGTTGCGGATCAGTGGCCGCCCTCTGCCCCAGCGCCCACAACTGTTCGGCCACGTCATAGGCGGCGCGCGGCCGGCCCAGCCGCCGGGCGTTGTCGGCCATGGCCGCCAGCAGGCGGCAATCGTTGGCCAGAGCGCCGCGCAGCGCGTCGACCAGTTCTGCTGGGTCTTCGGCGCGCAGGCCCGCGCCGCCGGCCACAACGTAGGCGGCGTTGCCCTGCTCGTGCATGGGCATGGACTGGATGATGAACAGCGGCGTCCCGGCGGCCAGCGCTTCGGCCACGGTCAGGCCGCCGGCCTTGGTGATGACGGCATCGGCGGCGCGCAGCCGCAGCGGCAAATCATCGACGTAGCCGTACAGGTGGGTGGGGAGTTGCCAGTCGATGCCTTCTACGTCGCGCAATAGCTCTTCGTCGTCGCCGGTCACCACGGCCAGTTGGATGGGCAGGCGCGCCTCGTTGAGGGCCAGCAGAACGCTCATAAAATCGACCACGCGGCGGCTGCCGACGGCCAGGATCACCGGCAGCGCCGCGTCCCAGCCGTATTGGGCGCGTAATTGTGGGCGCGTGGGGACAGCCTCGGCCAGCCGCAGATCGACGGGGATGCCGGTGACGTGGACGCGCTCCGGCCGGATGCCGCGCTGGGCGGCCAGGGCGGCGGCCTGCTCGGTCGGCACCAGGTAGAGATCGACCTCCTTGCGAAACCACAGGCGTTGCAGGCGGGCCAGATCGGTGACAAGCACGGCCAGCGACCAAGTTTGGCGCTGCCGCTTGCGGTAATCGACGAGCAAATAGATGTAGGTCGGATGGGTGGCGACGACGATGGCCGGGCGGGCGCTACGCAGGATGCGGTCGATCGTCTCGCCCAGCAGGCGCGTCTCCAGCCGTTCCATGAGGCGCGTCGGCAGATAGCCGTTGCCGACCTCGTGACCCAACGAGTAGAGGGCCGGGGCGCGCTGCACCAGCCGGTTGAAGTCGGATTGCAGATTGCGCAACGTCGGCGGCGCGCCCGGCTCTTCCAGCGGGTTCACCAGCACCGGCCGCAGCGAATCGCCGCCGCGCCGTTCGAGCGCGGCCACGGTCGCCTGCGCCGCCTGCCGGTGGCCCATGCCGGCGTCGTTGGTCAGGATGAGGATGTTTTGTCCGCTCGCGTTGGTCATGCGTTGTCTCGCGTGTTTCGGCCCGCCATTACCAGCCCAAGACGGCATTGGGAATATGGTCGCAGCGCAACAGCCGGCCGCGTTCGTCCAGTTCGACGGCCACCAGATCGATCCGCCAGGCCACGCCGTCCAGATCGTGGGCGGCCACGTATTGCTGCCCCAGGTCGAGTAACTTTTGCGCCTTGTGGGGCGTCAACGCCTCTTCCGGCGCGCCATAGGCCCGGCCGCGTCGTGTCTTCACCTCTACGAAAACGACCGTCTCGCCGTCGCGGAAGATCAGGTCGATCTCGCCGCCGCGACAGCGCCAGTTGCGGGCCACGAGGGTGTAGCCGGCGGCCGTCAGATGGTCGGCGGCCTGGTTTTCGCCCCAGCGGCCGAGGCCGCGGCGCTGGTCCGTGTCCGGTTCGCTCATCGCGCCCCTGGCCGGTCGCGGGCCGGGTCGGCTTCGTCGGCCGGGCGAATGATGTCGGCCAACTGATCGAGCAGCGCGCCCCACTTCTCCGTGCGGCGCGACCAACGGCCGTGTTCCTGGTCGCGGCTCAGATCGGGACGCGCAGCCAGCAGTTCTTCGTAGAGTTCCACCGTGCGGGCCACGGTGCGGCGAATGTCGAAGCGCAGGCTGACGGCGCGCGCCGCCTCGCCCATGGCCCGCGCGCGCGCCGGGTCGGCCAGCAGGGCCACGATGGCCGCGTCCAGCCCGTCGGGCGTGTCGGCCAGATAGCCGGTGACGCCGGATTCAACCGTGTCGGCGATGCCCGGCGAACGGACGGCGGCGATTGGTTTGCCGGCGGCCATGGCCTCGATGACCGTCAGGGGGTGGACTTCGCTGGTGGAGGCGGTGACGAAGGCATCGGCCGCGGCCAGCCAGTCGCCCACCTCGTCGTAGGCCACGACCCCGCGAAAATGGACGCAGTCGCCGAGTTGTTGCTCCGCCACCAGCCGCTTTAGCTCGGCTTCCTGTGGCCCCTGGCCGATGAGGGCCAGATGCAAATCGGGCAACAGCCCGCGGGCCACGGCGAACTGCCGGATGAGGGCGGCCACGTCCTTTTCGGCGGCCAGGCGGCCGACGTAGAGCAGCAGCCGCGCCGTTTCGGGCAGCCCAAAATCGGCTTTGGTGCGTGGCCGGTGGGGATGGAGAAACGGCTCCAGGTCGATGCCGTTCTCGATGATGACGGTGCGGGCGCGCACGCCGAAATCGACCATCACCTGACGCATACCTTCCGACGGGGCGATCACCACATCGGCCAGATCGGTGAATTCGGGCCACACCTGGCGCATGATGGCGTCGGCCGCCGGTTGCGGCAGCGCAGTATAGGCCCCGGTGTAGAGGTCGTAGCGGGTATGGTTGGTGTAGACAATGGGGCAGCGGGCGTAGCGGTGGGCCATCTCCACGCTCATCAGCAGGTGGTGGCAATGGACGATGTCCATCCGGGCCAGCAGCGCCTGCGCCTGGCGGGTGTAGCTCATGCCCAGATAGTAGCCATAGCGCCCCAGGCGCAAGCCGGGCGAGCGAATGACCCGCGCGGCCTCGTCCGTCTCGCTCGCCTCGCCCAGGGTGAAGATGGTGACCTCGTGCCCCAGCTCCTCCAGGTACGTCTTGTAGAGCGTCACCATTCGCACGGCCCCATTGATGACGGCCGCATCGTAGGTGGCCGACACCATCCCGATACGCATGAACCCTCCCGCGTGAAGAATTAGCTACGGATGGAACGGAAAATACGGATTCTTGCGGATAAATCAATTAAACACGGATCAACACGGATGAAACGGATCAGACGGATAGAGTGTGGGTTCAATCCGTTTCATCCGTTTTATCCGCGTCCTATCCGTGTTTAATTTCCTAATCCATAAATCCGTCACTGTCCGTTACCATCCGTTTAATCCGTAGCCATTCTTATCTTCTTACCTGTTATCCACTTCGGATTGCAGCCGCAACTGATATTGCCGCACCAGCCAATCCGTATTGCGGATCTTCGTCGCCAACTCGGAAGCCAGATTGCGCATCAGTTTGTAGCCCAGCACCGGGTACGTCTCGCACAGGCGCATGAGCTGATCGCGTCGCAGGCGCAGGAGCAGCGTCTCGTCGCGGCTGACGCGAATGGTGGCCGAGCGTACCCCCTGATCGACCAGGGCCACCTCGCCCACGACCTGCCCCTGGCGCAACTCGGTCAGGACGACGGGGGCCACACCGCCCGGCGCGGTCGCCGCGCCCACCGCGCCGGGATTGACCAGCACCTCGACCCCGCCCCGACCGATGATGTACATCTCGTCCGACTGGTCGTTCTCCGTCAAGAGCACGTGGCCCTGATTGTACGTCACCGGGGTGCAGAGCGCGGCCACCAGCGTCAACTGGGCATCGTTGAAGTTGTCGAAAATTTCGGTGGTCGCCAGAATGGTGCGCGTGCTGGGCTGCATGGGGCGTTACTTCTCCCTCTGATCAGGCGGGCGTCTCTTCGCCGGGCGGGCGGCCATAGACCACGCTCGCGCCGCGCAACCGGCCCAGTAGCCACTCCAGCGGGGCGATGACGCCCATACAGATCAGGTCGATGGCGATGGCGATGGAAAAAGCCGTGCCCAGATAGCCAAAGAGCACAGCCACCGGCCGGGCCAGATTATCGAACAGGGTCGTGCCCCGCGCCAGAAAGGCCACGGCCAGAGTGAAGATGAACATGATCACGAAGAACGCCGGCCAGGCGTGGCGGTCCGACCGGCTGGGCAGCATGGCGTTGCTGACGGCGAAGATCAGATAGATCCACACCAGGACGTTGGGCGTCGCCAGCAGTTGGGTCACGGCGTCGGCCAGCACGTTGACGTCGGCGCTGACGATGGCCGCGGCCAGATCGGTGACGCCGAAGACGTGGCGAGCGATGAGCAGGATGACCGCCGTGCCGGCCAGCAGCGGGGCCGCGCCGATGAGGCTCTCGCGGATGGGGTCGAAGGCGCGGGTCTTGTAGTACTCCACGTAGCCCAGTTGCAGCGTGCCGTCGGGGTTGCGGCGCGGCAACAGCGACATGCCGCCGGTGCGCACGCCCAGCAGGTTGGCCGTCAGCCAATGGCTGACCTCGTGGAGCAACACGCCAGGAAACAGGACGACGGCATAGACGATGATGGCCGCTTCCGGGCGGCCGACCAGCAACAGGCTGACGCCATGCAGGTGAGCGTGAATCCAGCGCTGCATGAACAGCAGGATGATCAGACTGACGGCCGCCCAGAGGAAGGGCATCAAAGGATCATTCATAGGCTAAATGACGGCCGAGCGCACCAGATCGACGAACGTCGGCTTGAGCGACGCGCCGCCCACCAGCGCGCCGTCGATGTCGGGCTGGCTCATGTAGTCGGCGATATTGCCCTCGGTGACGCTGCCGCCATACTGGATGCGGATGGCCTGGGCCGTGTCGGGGCCGAAGAGGTCGGTCAGCACGTCGCGCACGCTGGTGCGGATGATGTCGCCGGCCTGTTGGGCGCTGGCCGAGCGGCCGGTGCCGATGGCCCAGATCGGCTCGTAGGCGACGACGCAGACGGCCGCCTGCCAATCGCTTAGCCCGGCGAAGGCGGCGCGCACCTGGCCGCTGACGAACGATTGCGTCTCGCTGGCCTCGTTCTGGGCCAGGCTCTCGCCGACGCAGACGATGGGTGTCAGGTTGTGGGCCAGCGCGGCCAGGATTTTCTTGTTCACGCCTTCGTCCGTCTCGCCGAAGNNGTAGCGGCACAGCCCTTGCAGCATGGTGGGCGAGATTTCGCCGGTGTAGGCCCCGCTGGTCTCGAAATACATATTCTGGGCGCCGACGCCGACCTTCGTCCCGGCCACGGCCGCGGCCACGGCGGGGATCGCCAGATAGGGCGGGCAGACGGCGCTGTCGATGCCGTCGATGGCGTCCAGGAGCGGGGCGATCTCCCGCACGAAAGCTACCGCCGCGTCGGGCGATTTGTTCATCTTCCAGTTTCCGGCAATAAAGGGGGTACGCATGATGTCTCCGTCAAGTGTTGGCTGCATCCGGCCGGCCCGGCGCATCGGCTCGAAGCGCGGATCGGACGGGTGATTTAGTTGGCGCGGGCGGCGCGCAGCGGCCCGTGGCGTGGATTGCGCCCGGTTCGTTTGTCAATCCGCCCGGTTCTCACTTGGGATTATATGGGAGGGCGGGCGCGGGGGCAATCTAGACCACCTAAACCTGACAGGTGGGCGGCGAAGGACACGCTGATTACAACGAATTTTGTTCGCCGCCCACCTGTCAGGTTTGGCAAAAAGCCCTAAGCCCTATGCAGATACTCCTCAGGCTTGATCGAGATAACCTGACTGGAGCTATCCGGCTGCATACTGACGCCGTAGAGGGTTTGGGCCGCCTGGACGGTGCCGCGGTTGTGGGTGATGAGGATGAATTGCGTGCGCAGCCCCAATTCGCGCAACACGTCGCGGAAGCGGTTGACGTTGGCCTCATCGAGCGCGGCGTCCACCTCATCGAGCACGCAGAAGGGGGGCGGGGCCACCTTGAGCAGCGAGAAGATGAGCGCCGCGGCCGTCAATGAGCGCTCGCCGCCCGACAGCAAGGCCAGCCCCTGCTCGCGCCGGTTGGGCAGCCGGGCGATGATCTCCACGCCGCTGCTCGTGGGATCGTCGGGGTCGGTCATCGTCAGCCGCCCCGACCCGCCGCCGAACAGTTGCCGGAAGGTGTCGTCGAAGATGCCGTTGACCTGTTCGACCGTCCTGGCGAACGCTTTGGACGTCAGCTCATCCAGTTCGGCGATGACGCCGCGCAATTGAGCGTCGGTCTCGGCCAGATCGACTACCTGGCGCGACAGGAAATCGAGCCGTTCCTCGGTCGTCGCCAGTTCTTCGGGCGCGTCGGGATTGATCGGCCCCATGCGTTGCAACTGGCCGCGGAAGTGGTGGATGTTCTCCTCGATGTCGGGCGGCAGTTCAGCCACGGCCGGCAACTCCTCGACCACCTCGCGCATGGGCAGCGGCGGCGCGCCGGTCTGCTCGGCGTCGTAGCTGAGGGCCACCAGCCCCAGGTCGGTGCGGATGCGCTCCTGCAAGCCCTCGATCTGGTTTTCGTGCTGCGTCTGGCGGATGCGCGCCTGGGTCAATTGGGTCTCCAGGTCGTGGGCCTGCCGCTGCCGGGCGGGCGAATCGACCTGGAGGCGGGTCAACAGCCCCCGGTCGGTGTCCATCTCGCTGAGGATGGGCGCGAGCGCGGTCTCGATTTCGGCCAACTGGCCTTCCAGCGCCAGGGTAGCGGCCTCGTCCCCTTCGTCGGCCAGCCCGTCGAGTTGTTCGCGCAACCCATCCAGCCGCCGCCGCAGGCGGCCGAGTTGCGTCTCGCTCTGGTTCAGCGTGGCCCGGCGGCTATCGACCACCGCCTGCCGCCCGGCCAGAATCGTCTGCGCCGCAGCCAGCGCCTGGCTCAGTCCTTGCTGCTGCTGCTGCGCCTCGGCCACGGGCAGAGTCGCCAGCCGGGCGCGGGCCGTGCTGCCGTCGGCCTCCAGGCGGGTCAAGCGCTCGGATTGCGCGGCGATGGTCGCCTCGGTCTGGGCCGTGCGCGCGGCGATCTGCGACCGGGCGGCGGCGCGCTCGGCGTCGCGCCGGGCGGCGAAATCGCGCTGGCGGACGGTTTGTTCCAGTTGCCGCCGCGCCTCGTTGAGTTGACGGTTGGCCGTTTCCAACTGCCGGCCCCATTCGCGTTCCCGCTCGGCGTCGTCGTCGAGTTGGCTTTGCAGCGCGTCGATGGCGGCCTGGCGTTGCTCGGTCTCGGTCTCGCGCTGGGCCAGGGCGGCGCGGGCCTCGTCCAGCCGTGCGGCTTCGGCCCGGCGGCGCGTCTCGCGGGCCAACACGTCTTCGCCGGCCGCCGCGCCCACTTCGACCAGTCCGCCGCCGTGGACGATCAGCCCATCGGGGGCGACGGCGGCCCAGCCGGGCGGCCAGCCGGCGGCCAGGCGGTAGGCGGTGGCGGCGTCGGCGACCAGCAGGGTTGCCCCCAGCAGCCGGGCGACCACGTGGGCGGCCGGATCGGCGGCGGCCACGTGGTCGTCGGCCCAGCCGATGACGCCCGGCTCGGCGGCCACGTTGGGCCTGTCCATCGCCGCCGGAGTGCTATCGAGAGCGGCCAGCAGCAGCCGGGCGGCGGGGCCGGCGGCGCGGGCCTCGGCCACGGCGCGCCATAGGCCGTCGCTATCGGTCACCAGCCACGTTGCCAGCCGCTCGCCCAGCGCGGCGACGATAGCCGGGCGGTGGGCGTCGGGAATGCGCAGCAGCGCGGCCAGCCGCCCGGCGACGCGCTCCGGGGCCAATCGGATGGCGCTCTGGGCCTGGCGGTCGATCTGGGCCAGCCGCTCTTCCTGGCGGGCCAGTTCACCGCGCAGGCGATTGAGTTGCCCCTCGGCGTCGCGGGCCGCGCGGCGCAGTTCCTTCAGGCGGGCGAGTTCCGTGCCACGGGCGCGGGTCTGGTCATCGCGGGCGGCCAGCAGCCGGGTGGATTCGGCCTGGGCGGCGGCGACGGCTTCTTGCCGCGCGGCAATTGTCGCTTCGTCCGGCGCTTCATCTCCGGCCGGGGTCGTCTCGCCGCTCAGCTCGTCCCGCCGCAGGCGCAATTGGGCCAGTTGCCCCTGGGCCTGGGCCAGCGCGGTCTGGGCCTGGCCGCGTTCGGCCTCCACGCGGGCCACTTCGCTCTGCCGGGCGACGATCTCCAGCCGCCGCTCCTCATAGGCGACGGCGAACTCCTGGAGNNGCCATCTGGCGCTGGTAGGCGGCGCGGCGCTCGCGCTGCACGGCCTGGGTGCGGCGGGCGGTCTCCAACTCCTGGCGCAGCCGATCGCGGGCGGTCTGGAGTTCGGCCGCCCGCTGCTGGGCTTCGGCCAGACGGCGTTGGGTGTCGTCGATGCGCCCCTGGTGAGCCAGCAGCTTCTCGCGGGCGGCGGCCCAGGCGCTATCGGCCGCCCCCGCCGCTCGTCGCGCGGCCCGCAGGTCGATCTTGGCCTGTTCCCATTTGTAACCGTACCAGACACGCAACAGTTCGTGCAGGTCGGTGGAGATTTGCTCGTAGTTGCGGGTGCGGGTGGCCTGGCGCTTGAGCGACGTGACCCGCGGGCGCAACTCTTCCAGGATGTCGTGGACGCGCTGCAAGTTGCGCTGCGTCTCTTCCAGCCGGCGCAACGTTTCGGCGCGGCGGGTCTTGTAGTGGGTGATGCCCGCCGCCTCCTCGAACAGCGCCCGCCGTTCGTCGGAGCGCAAGGAGAGGGCCTGATCGACCAGTCCCTGGCCGATGATGGTATAGGTGCGTTCGGCCAGCCCGCTGGTCGCCAGCAGTTCGGCCACGTCCTTCAGCCGCACCTGCCGCCCGTTGATCAGATATTCGTTTTCGCCGGAGCGGAAGGAGCGGCGGGCGATCTCGACCTCGCTGAAGTCGATGGGCAGCCAGCCGTCGCTGTTGTCCAGGGTGATGGTCGCCTGGGCCATGCCGGCGCGGGCGCGCTGTGGGCTGCCGGCGAAGATCATGTCGGCCGAGCGCCGGGCGCGCAGTGTGCCATAGCTCTGTTCGCCCAGCACCCAGCGCAGCGCGTCGGCGATATTGCTCTTGCCGCTGCCGTTTGGCCCGACGATGGCCGTGATGCCGCTATCGAAGACGAACTCCGTCTTGGCGGCGAACGTCTTGTACCCCTGGAGGGAGAGTTTTCTTAGTTTCATCGCTTAAGAGGGACACGGCTCGCGGGTTGGCGCGGGTTCGCGTGTGGGCCGGGCTATTTATATAATAAACCGTGTGGACAAGGCAAACATTAGCCGCCCGGCGCTGGTCGAGGCCATCGCCGCGATGGAAGCGCAGCGGGCGGCCACCGGCAACGAACGTAACCTGAACAGGGCCATCGATATCGCCTTGCGCGCCCTCCGCGAGGAGTTGGCCCAGACGGCGGCCGAGCCGGGCGACCACAAGCGGCGGCAATTGACCGTGCTGGTGGCCGATCTCTCCGGCTTCACCACGTTCTCGGAGCGAATGGACGCCGAGCGCCTGCGCGACGCCATCAATGCCATGTGGCGCGAACTGGACGCCGTGATTCGCGCCTGGGGTGGGGAGATCGACCAGCACGCCGGCGACAGCCTCATGGCCCTGTTCGGCCTCGTCCATCCGCGGCAGGGGGACGCAGCGCGCGCGCTCCATGCCGCGCTAGCGATGCAGCAGGAGTTGGCCCTGTTCAACGAGCGGGTGCGGCGCGCGGCCGATGATTCGCGCGAAGGCGCCTGGGCCGGCGACTGGCCGGGGCCGCGGATGCGCATCGGCGTCCATAGCGGCCCGGTTTACTTTGCCCGCCCGCCGGGGGCTGCCGCGCCTCAGGGCGCTCGCCCGGCGGCCGTGGGCGACGCCGTCGCCGTGGCCCGCCGGCTGGAGAAGGCCGCGCCCGCCGGCAGCGTCCTGACGTCGGAGGTCGTGCGGGATATGGCGGCCACACCGTTCGTCTATTCCCCGTTGCCCGACACAGCGACCTTGCCGTCGGGGGTGGATAACGCCTGGCTGGTGGCGGGCGAACGGCCGCCGGCCACGGGCTACACGCCGGGCACGGTGGCCGGGCAGATGACGCGGCGCGTGGGCCGCACCGGTCTGATCAGCCGGCTGGAAGGGGCGCTGCAAACGGCGGCCGACAGCCGCACCCCGCAACTGGTGACCATCATCGGCCCACCGGGGGCCGGCAAATCCCGCCTGGCCTACGAATTCGAGAACCGCGCCCGCATGGTGGGCGTTTCGACCGTGCTGCGCGCCGGCACGCTGGGATCGGCCCGCGATTTCCCCTACGCGTTGGTGCGCGATTTGCTGTTGCGGCGCTTCGCCATTCGCCCGCAACACAGCACCAATCTGATCGCCTGGAAATTGCGCCACGGCCTGGCCGACCCCGAAACGGCCGGAGAGGTGGGATGGGCGGGCCGCGACCTTGACCTATCGGCACGCACGATAGACTTGCTGGAGAAGCTGCTCGACGTGAAAACGGCCGCCGCCGTCCCGGTGGAGGAGGCGTTGGCCGTCTTCACCCCGCTGCTCCAGGCGACCACCGCCGCCGGGCCGGCCATCGCCATTTTGGAGGGGCTAAACCGGGCCGACGCGCAGTCGTTGGCTCTGGTGGAGCGCCTGGTGGAGGCGGGCGAGGCCGGGCCGCTGCTCATCCTGGGGCTGGCGACGGTGGCCCCGGCGACCGACCCCGAAATCACGCTGCCCTGGTTGGGCAAGGAGGCGGACATTTTCGCGCCGATGGAGCGGCTGGACCTGGAGCCTCTGTCGGCCGTGGATAGCCGGCTGATGGCGACGGAAATCTTGCAGCCGTTGGGCGCGCCGTCGATGCGCCTGCTCGATCTGGTGGTGGTCGAATCGGGCGGCAACCCGCTCTACATCGAAACGTTCATCCAGTGGCTCATCGACCGGGGCGTCATCACCGTTGGCGACCGCTGGCGGATCGATATGGCCCGCGTCGAGCAGAGCCATCTGCCGGCCGGGCTGGCCGCGCTCATCGCCGCCCGCCTGGCCGAACTGCCCGAGGCGGAGCGGCGGGTGTTGCAGGCGGCGTCGGTCTTTGGCCCGCTGTGTTGGGACATCGCCCTGCTGGAGATGGAACCGGCCATCGGCCTGGACGCCGCGCAACTGGAAGCGGCCTTGCTCAGTCTGGAAGCCAAGGAGTACCTGGCCGCCGATGACGTCTACAACTTTCCGGCGTCGCAGGCTTACTCATTCCGGCGCGATTCGGTGCGCGAGGTGGCCTATGCCGGGCTGCCGGCCGGGCAGCGCCGCGCCCTGCACCTTGGCGCGGCGCGCTGGCTCATCGCCAACCGCCACAGCGCGCGCTTCAGTGACTGGATCTCCATCGACGCCATGATCGCCGGGCATTTCGCCGCCGCCGGCGACCAGGCCCAGGCCGCCGCCGGCCGCGGCCACAGCGACGCGCCGGCATTGGTTGTCTAAGGGCCAATCATGCTCGACCGGACGCAACTCCAGGAAGCGATCGCCGTCTTGTCGGCCGAACGCGCCCGTTTGGGCGAGACGGCCGTGGCGACGACACTGGCCGTCTTGCGGGAGAGAGCGCGAACAGCCCCCCTGCCGCTCGGCGCGCCCGCGGCGGCGGCCGAGCCGGGCGAGCAGCGCAAGCAGGTGACGATCCTCTTCGCCGCCATCGACGGCCTGACCCGGCTGAGCACGGCCCCCAACACGGAAAAATTGCGCCAGATCGACCTGCTATGGCGGCGTCTGGACGAGATCATCTATAGCCACGGCGGCATCGTTGATAAACATATGGGCGATGTCGTCATGGGCATCTTCGGCGCGCCGCTGGCCCGCGAGAACGATCCCGAGCGGGCGGTGCAATGCGGGCTGGCCCTGCGCGAGGCGATTGACGAATTGGTGGCTCTCGACCCGGAGCGGTTCGGTGACGGCGACCGGGCGGCGCGGCCGATCATCCGGGTGGGCATCAACACCGGCCAGGTCTCTCTGGGGCGCGTGGGTTCCGACGCCGACCAGACGGTCATCGGCGACGCGGTCAACGTCGCCAGCCGGCTGAAGGACGCCACCGGCGAGGCGGGCATCTACATCTCGCAGGATACCTACCGGCTGGTGCGCCACTCCTTTCTCGTTGCCCCCCTCGGCGAAGTGGTGGTGAAGGGGCGGCAAACGCCGGTCATCGTCTATCGTGTCGCCGGCCCCCAGCCGCGTCTGTTCTTCACCGGCAGCGAGGGGGTCGAGGGGGTCGTCGTGCCCATGATCGGCCGCCGCCAGGAGATGGCTGCATTGCGCGCTGCACTGGAAGAGACGGTGCAGACGGGACGCGGCCGGCTGATCACCATCGTGGGCGACGCGGGCGTGGGCAAATCGCGCCTGTTGCGCGAATTCCACCGCCGCCTGGACGAGTTTCCGCTGAAGCCGGCGCTGTTTCAGGGGCGGGCCGAGCAGCGGCTGACCCAGGTGCCCTATGGTCTGGCGCGCGATATGCTCATCCGCCATTTCGGCATCGCCGAGAACGACCGCGCGGCGACGATTCAGGAGCGCATCGTCGCCGGTCTGGCCGCGAACCTGCCGCCCTCGCGGCGCGTCACCCGTAGCGCCGGCTTGCGCGACCGCGCGCTGGCGATCGGCCGCCTGACCGGCCTGAGCCTGCCCCCCGCACCGCTGCGCGACTGGGCCGGGCCGGAGGACAGCACCCACCGCGAGCGGGCCGTCACAACCCTGCTGGAATATTTCCAGGCCGTCAGCCGTCGTTCGGCGGCGACCGTCTTCTTTGTGGAGGACATCCATTGGGCCGATGAGGATTCGTTGGATCTGTTGCAACGGCTGGCGGCGCTGACGGCCGAGGCCCCCTTGTTGATCATCTGCCTGACGCGGCCGATGCTGTTCGAGCGCCGCGCCTGGCCGGGCGCGGCTGCCGGCGCGGCCGAGACCCTGCCGCTGTCGCCGCTGAGCGAGGCCGACAGCCGCGAATTAGTGCTCACCATCCTGCGCAAGCTGCCGCAGATTCCGCCGGCCCTGTCGGACCTGATCGTCCAATCGGCGGCGGGCAATCCGTTCTACGTCGAGGAACTGGTGCGGGTGCTCATCGAGGACGGGGTCATCATTCCCACCGACGAGGCGTGGCACGTGCGGCCGCGCGAGCTGACCCGCCTGCGCGTGCCGGCCACACTGACCGGCGTACTCCAGGCCCGGCTCGACCGGCTGCCCGAAATCGAACGCGTCACGTTGCAGCAGGCGGCGGTCATCGGCGATGATTTCTGGGCCGAGGCGGTGCAACAGATGAACGCCGTGGCCCGTTTCCCGCTGGCCGAGGCGCAGGTGGCCGCCGCCCTCGAGGCGCTGGCGCGGCGCGATATGATCTATCGCGCTTCGGCGACCGCGCTGCCCGGCGGCCCGGCCTACCTGTTCAAACACGCCGTCTTGCGCGAGGTGGCCTACGAGAGCGTCCTGCTACGCGACCGGCTGATCTACCACTTGCAGGCGGCGCGCTGGCTGGAAACCCAGAGCGCCGACCGGGCGGCCGAATACGCCGCGCCTATCGCCCAGCATTACGAGGCGGCCGGCCGCGCCGCCGACGCCGCCCACCACTACGAGATCGCCGCCGGCCGCGCCGCCGAACAATTCAAGATCGGCCCGGCCATCGGCTATTACCGCAAGGTGCTGGAGTTGCTGAAGGATCAACCGCAGCACCTCGATACCCGCCTGGCGGTGCTGAACCGCCTGGGGCGCGCCCTGTGGCAGGAAGGGCGGCTGGTTGAGGCGCTGGACACCTACCGGGCCATGCACGACGGCGCGCAACGTGACGGTAACCTGTTGGCCCAGGCGCGCGCCGAAAACGCCCAGGCGGCCGTGTTGTTGGAATTGGACGATGCCATCCAGGCCGCGGCGGCGGCGACCCGCGCCGAGGCGTTGGCTCGCCTGGGCGGGGCCGAACTGGAAGTGACGCGAGCGCTGCTTTTGCAGAGCGAGGCGGCCGGCTTGCGGGGGGATGCCCGCGCCGCCGCCCGCGCCGCCCACGCCGCCGTGGAGCGCGGTCGGGCACTGGACGCGCCGCGCGAGACGGCCTATGGCCTGGCGCTGCTGGCGCTTTATGGCCCGGCCGGCGATGACGATGAGACCCGCCATATGGCTTTGGCCGAGCTGGCGGCGTTGAGCGACACACCGGCCGAGCGCCACCGCCCGGCCGATGTCGCCTACGTGCTGGCCCACCGGGGCTGGTTGGCGCTGGAACTGGGCCGCGCCGCCGAGGCCCGCGAGTTGCTCCAGCAGGCGCTGGCCGGGCAACGGGCCGAGGGCGACCAACAGGCCGCGGCCGAGACGCTGCGCCGGTTGGGGCTGGCCGCCTGTCGTCTGGGGGAGGATGCCGCCGCCGGTGACTATCTGGAAGAGGCCGCGGCGCTGGCCGAGGCCACCGGCAGCCGCTATCTGCGGTTGCGCTGCCGGCTGGCGATGGGCGAGGCGCTGCTGGCTCAGGAGCATTACCCGGCGGCCGAGGCCACGCTGCGCCAGGTGATCGCCGTCGCCGAAGACGCGCGGCTGCTCGGCCGCTGGCGCGAATTGCCTCACGCCTATCGCCTGTTGGTGAGGGTGCTGCGGGAACAGGGGCGGCACGATGAGGCCGCGCTGCTGGAAAATAAAAAGACCTGACAGGTTTGCGGAAAACCTGTCAGGTCT
>CXWJ01050364.1_pt1 | contig 19822 bp, 15 predicted proteins | sample 590841 | NCBI WGS metagenome assembly CXWJ01 (sample SAMEA3498367, study PRJEB10139) | wastewater metagenome | biome: wastewater treatment plant; material: activated sludge | place: Austria | collected 2015-01-21 | reverse complement strand
GCCGCGAGCGCCCCGGCCGGAGCCCCGGCCGCCGCCAGCGCCCGGCGGGTCACCTCGGCGAGGAGCCGCCCAGTGGCCGGGTGGGCGGGATGCACCTTGGCGATCACCGGGCACCCGGCCGCCAGCGCGGAGGCCGTGTCATGACCGAGCAGGCCGAACGCGAACGGGAAGTTGCTGGCGCCCAGCACCGCGACCGGACCCAACGGCTGCCCCATCCGCCGAAGGTCGGGCGTGGTGGCCGTGGCGTGGTCGATCACCACCTCCAGCCACGATCCCTCCTCGGCGACCGCGCCGTAGAAGCGCAGCTGGCCCGTACAGCGCGCGAGCTCGCCACGCAGCCGGGCCTCTCCGAGCCCCGTCTCCCGGTCGGCGGTCGCCACCAGCCGATCGGCGGTCGCCGGCTCCTCCAGCGCGGCGGCCACGGCGTCCAGCCACCCCCGGCGTACGGCGGGTGGCCGGGCAGCGACCTCGGCCGCGACCGCACCGGCCGCAGCCACCCGCCGGGCGACCTCGGGGGCCGAGGTGGTGGCCAGGTCGGAGACGGCGGCGCCGGTCCGGGCGTCATAGCTGGTGTCGAGGGTCATCGGCACTCCTTCCGCCCCGCACGATAGGCCCGGACCCGTCACCACCGGTACTACACTTCGGCGTATGCCAGGATCAGGATCTGCCGTTCTGGACATTCACGTCGACCACGATGCGGTGCCCCTTCGCTGGCTGTTGGATCGCCCGCCGCTGGGTCTGCTCGAGCACCACCTGCCCGATCCGGGCCTCGAGGTGGCCTGGGCACACGCGATCGAGCTGGACGATCCGTCGCCCTGGCTGCCCGACCCGGCGGTGGCGGGGCGCGGCCTCGTGCTCAGCACCGGACTCCGGCTCCCGCGCACCAAGCAGGGCCAGGAGGCCTACGTCGCCGCGCTCGCCGAGGCGGGGGTCGCCGGACTCGGGCTCGGGACCGGGCTGCGGTGGGCCGCGGTGCCGTTCGCCGTGGTGGGCGCCTGCCGTGCCCGCGGGATCGCGCTGCTCGAGGTGCCGCTCACCACACCGTTCCTGGCGGTCACCCAGGCGCTGGCCGACCAGCGTGCCGAGCTGCGCCGGCGTCGGCTCTCCGAGTCGGTGGCTGCCCAGCAGCGGATCACCCGGGCGGCGGTCCGACGCGGACCGCGCGGAGCGGTGGCCGAGCTCGCCCGCGCCCTCCAGGCCGGGGCACTCGTCGCGAGCGCGGATGGCGTCGTGACCGCCCGCGAGGGAGTTCCCGCTCGGGCAGCGGCCGAGGTGGCACGCCAGGTCGCGGACGCCGCGGCGTCGGAGAGCCCCGGTGCGGTCTCGGTCGTCCGCCCCGGCTGGACTTTGGAGGTGCAGCCACTGGGCGCCGGTCCCGGGGACCTCACCGGCTGGCTGGCGGTTCTGCGACCGCAGCCGCTGCGCGCCACCGAGCGACTGGTGGTCTCGCACGCGGTCGGCGTGCTCAGCCTCGAGATGTCTCGGCCCCGGGCAGCCGAGGACGCTCCGTTGCGGGCTGCTGCCCTGCGGGCGGTGCTCGAGGGGCGAGCCATCTCCCCCCAGGAGCTGCTCGACGCCGCCGGCCTGGACGACCGGGACCGCCTGTCCCTGGTCGGACTGAGATCGGGCAGCGACGCGGGGGTGCGCCGCGCGCTCGCGACGTACGCCGAGCGGCGTGCGCTGCTCGACACCCGCCACGCCGGCGGCCTGCGCCTGGCGCTGGTCGAGTCCGCCGGTGTCGACGCGCTCCTGGCCCTGCTGCCGCGCGACTGCGCAGCCGTCGTCTCACCCCCGGCGTCGCCGGCCCTGCTCCCCGCGCTGGTCCTGGGCGTCGCGGCGCGGGTCGAGGCCACCGCCGCGGGTGAGGTCGTCCGGCTCGCCGCCGAGCCCGTGGCACTCGCGGCCGGAGACCCGTCGCTCCGGCTCGCGGTGGAGCCGTGGGTCCGCGCCCTCAGGGAGTACGACGACGCGCACGACGCGGACCTGGTGCGCAGCCTGGCGGCGTACCTGCGCCATCACGGGACCTGGGACCCCGCCGCGCAGGAGCTCGGTGTCCACCGGCACACCGTGCGCCACCGCGTCGCCCGGGCCGCCGAGGTCGCCGGCTTCGACCTCGACGACGCCCGGCAGCGAGCGCTGCTGACGCTCGCGCTCGCCGACGGTTGATCAGGCCAGCGTGCCCGCCAGCAGGTCGAGGGCCGCCCGCTTGAACGGGTTGATCGCCCCCGGATGCGTGGCGCCGGGCGTGACGACCAGCTCGGCCCGGGGGTAGCGGTCGCGGTACCAGTCGCCCTGGACGGGCGGCACCGACTCGTCCGCCTCGCCGTACCACAGCCACACCGGGCACCCGACCGGCGTCGCCGGCGCGTCCCAGGGCCCGGCGAACCAGGCGAAGGAGTCGAAGACTCCGCCCTCGACGCCCAGTCGGGTGCCGTCCACGATCTCGTCCTTGATGAACTCCGGGGCCGCGGAGGCCAGCACCGTGGCGACCTCCCGGCGATAGACGTCGCGGACGCGATCGACCGCCTCGTCGAACCTCCCGACGCGCGCCAACGCGAGCGCCGCCCACTCCTCGTCGCATTCGGGCGCAGGATCCGAGAGGACGGCGGGAGAGACCCCGGCGAGGATCGCCAGCCCGGTCACGCGATCGGGCAGAGCAGCGGCCGCCGCCGCCGCGTAGGGACCGCCGCCGGAGACTCCCACCAGAGCGAAACTCTCGATCCCGAGCAGCGTGTTGAGCTCCGCGAGGTCCGTCACCACCCGCCGGACTGACCCACCCCGGACCGCACCGCTGCGCCCGTAGCCAGGCCGAGCGGCGCAGCACAGCCGGACTCCCTCGGGCAGGCCGTCGCGGGCCATGTTCGGAGCTGCGAGCGGGCCGCCGGGGGTCCCGTGGAAGACCCAGATCGCCGCGCCGTCCGGGTCTCCGATCTCGACCAGATCGACTGAGCGTCCGTCAGCGAGGATGACGACGGACCGGCGCACGGCTCATTCCCACTCGATCGTGCCCGGGGGCTTCGACGTCACGTCGAGCACGACCCGGTTGACGTCGCGCACCTCGTTGGTGATCCGGGTCGAGATCCGCTCCAAGACGTCGTACGGCAGCCGTGCCCAGTCGGCCGTCATCGCGTCCTCGGAGGTGACCGGGCGCAGCACGATCGGGTGGCCGTAGGTCCGGCCGTCGCCCTGGACCCCCACCGAGCGGACGTCGGCCAGCAGCACCACGGGCAGCTGCCAGATGTCACGGTCCAGACCGGCCCGGGTCAGCTCCTCCCGGGCGATCGCGTCGGCGTCGCGCAACAGCTCGAGCCGCTCGTGGGTCACCTCGCCGATGATCCTGATGCCGAGCCCGGGCCCGGGGAACGGGTGCCGCCAGACGATCTCGGCCGGCAGCCCGAGCTGCTCGCCGACGAGACGAACCTCGTCCTTGAACAGCGTGCGCAGCGGCTCGACCAGCGCGAACTCGAGGTCCTCGGGGAGGCCGCCGACGTTGTGGTGGGACTTGATGTTGGAGGTGCCGGCACCGCCGCCGGACTCGACCACGTCAGGGTAGAGCGTGCCCTGCACGAGGAACCCGACCGTCCCGCCCTCCCCCGCCTGCTGGCGCAGCACCTCGGCCTCGGCGGCCTCGAAGACCCGGATGAACTCCCGGCCGATGATCTTGCGCTTCTCCTCGGGGTCGGTGACGCCGGCCAGTGCGTCGAGGAAGCGCTTCTGGGCGTCGACGACGTGGAGCGAGACGCCGGTCGCGGCCACGAAGTCGCGCTCGACCTGCTCGGCCTCCCCCTTGCGGAGCAGACCGTGGTCGACGAACACGCAGGTGAGCCGGTCGCCGATCGCGCGCTGCACGATCGCCGCGGCGACGGCGGAGTCGACGCCCCCTGACAGCCCGCAGATGGCCCGGCCGTCTGGGCCGATCTGCTCACGGATCCGCTCGATCTGCTCCTCGACGATGTTCACCATCGTCCAGGTCTGACGGCAGCCCGCGATGTCGTGGAGGAAGTGCTCGAGCACGCGCTGGCCGTGCTCGGTGTGCAGGACCTCGGGATGCCACTGGACGCCGGCCAGTCGCCGGTCGAGGTCCTCGAACGCCGCCACCGGGGTCGCGTCGGTGGAGGCGAGGACGCTGAACCCGGCGGGCGCCTCGGCCACCGAGTCGCCGTGCGACATCCACACCTTGTGCGTGGCGGGCAGCTCGGCGAGGAGTACGCCGGGCTCCGCGACGCTGACCTGGGTACGGCCGTACTCGCGCGAGCCGGTGTGGGCGACCACGCCGCCCAGCCCCTGCGCCATCAGCTGGAAGCCGTAGCACATGCCGAACACCGGCACCCCGGCCTCGAACAGCGCCCCGTCGATGGCCGGCGCTCCCTCTTCATAGACCGACGAGGGCCCACCGGAGAGGACGATCGCCCGAGGCTTCCTGGCCAGCATCTCGGCCACCGGCATGGTGTGCGGCACGATCTCGGAATAGACCCTCGCCTCGCGCACCCTCCGCGCGATCAGCTGCGCGTACTGCGCTCCGAAGTCGACCACCAGGACCAGGTCGTGCGCCACCTCGTGCACTTCGTGCGACCTCTCTGCTCAGCCCGTGTGTGAAGCCGCGAGTCTATCCGGCGCGGTGAGTCGAGCAGCACGCCGCTCCGCACCGGGCGGCGATCAGGACACGCCGACGATGGGCAGTCGGAGCGCCCCCGGCGCCTCGGCCGGAACCACCGGGGAGCGCGGTGCGACGGCCGCGACCGCGACGTAGGCCTCCCCGAGTGCCGGGCGCGGATCGAGATCGCCCTGGTTGGGCCACAGGGCCATGGCGCGCTCGGCCTGGGCGGTGATCGTCAGGGAGGGGTTGACCCCGAGGTTCGCTGAGATGGCCGACCCGTCCGCGACATGCAGCCCGGGGTGTCCGAAGACCCGCTGGTAGCCGTCGACGACGCCCGACGACGCGTCGGCGCCGATCGCGCAGCCGCCGATGAAGTGGGCGGTCAGCGGCCGCTGGAACGGCTCGCCGATCGACCCGCCCGGTCGCCCGCCGAGGATGCGGGCCATCATCCGGACCGCCTCGTTGGCCACCGGGATCCAGGTCGGGTTCGGCTCGCCGTGTCCCTGCCTCGAGGTGAGCACCCGGCGGCCGGTGAGCCGCGAACGCCTGGTGAACGTGGTGATCGAGTTGTCGCGGCTCTGCATCACCAGCGCGATCACCGCTCGCTCCGACCAGTGCTTCATGTCGTAGAGGTCGAGGAGGTCGCGCCGCTGACGCCACATCTCCTTCGCCCAGGTGCGCCACCGCGGCTCGGGCCCGTCGCCGTCGGTCATCACCGTCTGCAGCAGCGACATCAGGTTGCTGCCCCGCCCGTAGCGCACCGGCTCGATGTGGGTGTGCTCGTCGGGATGGAAGGACGAGGTGATCGCCACGCCGTAGGTGAAGTCGGTGGCCGAGTCCTTGGGCGCGACCGCGCCCAGGATCGACTCGGAGTTGGTGCGCGACAGCTCGCCGAGACGGGGGGAGAGCTGCGGCAGCGAGCCCTCGTCCCTCATCGCGTGCAGCAGCCGCTGGGTCCCCAGGGCCGACGCGGCGAACACCACCTGGTCGGCGGTGAGCACCCGCGGCGGCGCCGCCTTGCGGCGGCCGGCGAGCGAGGCGGTCGGGCGCACGTGCACGGCGTACCCGCCGGTGGTGCGGGGGGCCACCCTGGTGACGGTGGTCAGCGGCAGCACCTCGGCGCCGGCGGCCTCGGCGAGGTGCAGGTAGTTCTTCACCAACGTGTTCTTGGCGTTGTGACGGCAGCCGGTCATGCACTCACCGCAGTTGCGGCAGGGGTTGCGGTCCGGCCCGGCGCCGCCGAAGAACGGGTCGGCGACCGCGTCGCCGGGCTGCTGCCCCGGCCCACCGAAGAAGACGCCGACCGGCGTGGGGTGGAAGGTCTCGGCCACCCCCATCTCCTCGGCGACCTGTCGCATCACCTCGTCCGCCGGTGTGTGCACGGGGTTCTCGACGACGCCGAGCATCCGCTTCGCCTGGTCGTAGTACGGCGCCAGCTCGGCCCGCCAGTCGGCGAGGTCGCGCCACTGCGGATCGTCGTAGAACGCGTCGAGCGGCTCATAGAGCGTGTTGGCGTAGACCAGGCTGCCGCCGCCGACCCCGGCACCGGACAGGATCAGGCAGTCGCGGAGCATGTCGATCCGCTGGATGCCGAAGCAGCCGACCTCGGGCCGGAACAGGTAGCTCCGCGTGTCGAACGAGGTGTCCGGGAAGTCGTCGTCGGCGAACCTGGCGCCTGCCTCGAGGACGCCGACCCGGTAGCCCTTCTCGGTGAGGCGGAGCGCCGCCACCGAGCCGCCGAACCCGGAGCCGACGACGAGGACGTCGTAGTCGGTCATCGGGCGCTCAGCCAGCCCGGCCGAGCTTGTCGGTCAGGCGCAGGTAGGCCGTCATCACCTTGGCGTAGGACTCGTCGGACATGCCGAGCATCGGGGACAGGCGCAGCAGCCGCTGAGTGGCCACCGCCTGCGTCTCGGTGTACCGGTGGATGCCCTCGGCTCCCTGCCTGCGGCCCAGACCCGAGGAACGCATCCCGCCCATCGGCGCGTCGATGCTGCCGAAGGTCGCGCCGAACGCCTCGTTGATGTTGACGGTGCCGCACTTCACCTGCGCGGCGAGCGCGCGGGCCCGGCGACCGTCCTGGCTGAAGATCGCGGCGTTCAGGCCGTAGTCGCCGTCGTTGGCGCGGGCCACCGCCTCGGACTCCTCGTGGAAGCGGTAGACCGACACGACCGGGCCGAAGGTCTCGTTGCCGAAGCAGCTCATCGACGGGGTGACCCCCTCGAGGACGGTGGGCTCGAAGAAGTAGGGGCCGAGGTCGGGTCGGTGCCGGCCGCCGGTGAGGACCCGCGCACCGCCGGCGACGGCGTCGTCGACGTGGGCGCGGACCGCGTCCAGCTGGCGCTGCGAGATCAGCGGCCCCATGTCGACGCCCCACTCGAGCGAGGAGCCGAGCGACATCGCCTCGGTGCGGGCCACGAACCGCTCCATGAACCGGTCGTAGATCTGGTCGGCGACGAACATCCGCTCGGTCGACACGCAGAGCTGGCCGGCGTTGGAGAAGCACGCCCGCACCGCCCCCTCGGCGGCACGCTCGAGGTCGGCGTCGCGGAGGACCAGGATCGGGTTCTTGCCGCCCAGCTCGAGCGAGCAGCCGATCAGCCGATCGGCACAGCCCTTCGCGATCTGCCGACCGGTGGCCGTCGAGCCGGTGAAGGCGATGTAGTCGGCGTGCTCGATCAGCAGCGGACCGATCTCCGGGCCGGGGCCGGACACGACCTGCCACAGGTCCCGGGGCAGGCCGGCCTCCTCCAGCAGCTGCGCTCCCAGCAGAGCGGTGAGCATCGTCTGCTGGTCGGGCTTGATCACCACCGCGTTGCCGGCCAGCAGCGCCGGGAGTCCGTCGACCATGGCCATCGTGAAGGGGTAGTTCCAGGGCGAGATGACCCCGACGACGCCCTTCGGGACGCGGTTGACCTCCACTCTGGTCAGCACGGGCATCACGCCGGTGCGGCGGGTGGTCGGCAGGTGGCGGTGCGCCGTGCGCGCGTAGTAGCGCGCCGTGAGCGCGACGTGCATCGGCTCGTCGAAGGCGTGCTTTCGGGACTTGCCGGACTCCCAGATCGTGAGGTCGAGGATCTCCTCGACGCGGTCCAGCACCAGGTCGTGCAGCCGGAGCAGGACCTCGGCCCGGGTATCGAGGTCGGTGCGGGCCCAGTCGCGCTGCGCTCGTCGGGCGCGGGCGAAGGCGTCGGCGACGTCCTGGGCGGACGACTGCGGGATGTGGGCCAACGGCTGGTCGTTGAGCGGGGACCTCACCTCGTGGGTCTGGTCCGTGGTCGCCGCGATCCGCGCGGTGAGCGAGGCGGTGTAGGCCCGGTCCAGGGCGTACGTCGCGGTGGGGTCGTGCTCAGGGTCGCGAGGGCCGACCGCCGGGTCGGTCGGTTGCTGCGAGGTCATGGAGCGAGCCTAGGCGAGCCGCGGGCGGGAGGCTACCCCTGGGTAACCTTGGACTTTTCGGCTGCGCCGATGGTTGCCGTTTGGGCTCAAACGTGTCCAGTTCACGGCCAGATCATGCGGTTTCGGCACAATCACCGCACTCCTCAACGACTAGGGTCAGGCAAGAGGGGAGGCACACGTGTTCCAGCAGCTCCGCGTGATGGCACTGATGCTGATGGGCGCGCTCCCGGTGATGGGCGCGGCGCTGTGGATCGCGATCTCGGCGACCGAGGACACCGCGGCCATGCCGCCCCTGTGGCTGCTGCTCGCTCAGGTCGCCCTGGGCGCGTCCGTGCACTTCTTCATCGAGGCCGCGGGCTACCGGACGCCCGCGCTGTCCCCGGGAACTCCACGGGACGAGGCCGAGACGACCTCACGGCTGGCCTTCCAGTCCTCCCTGGTCAAGCGGTTCGCCTTCTGCGAGAGCATCGCGATCCTGTCGATCGCGGCAGCGTTCGTGGTGGAGGAGGGCGGCTTCCTCGGCTACGTGAGTGGCGCCATGGTGTCGCTGGCGTTGATGGCGGTGCACGTGTGGCCCACCCCGGCGACCGTGGACCGGATCAGGGCCAGCCTGGAGCGTGACGGCGCGACGTCGCACCTCCCCGAAGCGCTCGGCCTGGCCTGACCGGCCTACACCGTGTCGACGATCTCCGGCGCCGACACCCGGGCCTCGTCGGCCTCCTGATCGGTCATCTTGAGCTGGCTCTGCCGCTCGGCCTCGACCCGACGCAGGTAGTGGTCCACCTCCTCCTCCACCCGCGCCGCATCCCAGCCCAGCGCCTGGGCCATCAGCTCGGCGGTGGGCCGGGCGGCCGCCACGCCGCGGTCGAAGGTCTCGATCGAGACGCGGGTACGTCGGGCCAGGACGTCGTCGAGGTGCCGGGCGCCCTCGTGGGTGACGGCGTACACGATCTCAGCCGACAGGTAGTCCTCGGCCCCGGCCAGCGGCTGCGCCAGCTCGGGGCGTTCGCGGATCAGGTCGAGCACGTCGTCCACCATGCCGCCGAACCGCCCGAGCAGGTGGTCGATGACGCCGACGGGCACACCGCTCTTGCGCGACAGCATCACCCGCTGGTTGGTGCGCGTCTCGAACCCCTGGGACCCGACCAGCGGCACCCGGTCGGTGATCGAGTCCCGGGTGGTGGTGGCGGTGAGGTCGCGCAGCACCGGGACCGCGGCGTCGACGGCGTCCTTCGCCATCACGCGGTACGTCGTGAGCTTGCCGCCGGCGATCATCACCAGGCCGGGCACCGGCATCACCACGGTGTGCTCGCGCGAGATCTTCGACGTGGCGTCGTCCTCGCCGCGCAGCAGCGGCCGCAGCCCGGCGTACACCCCCACGACATCGGCGTGGTCGAGCGGATCCTTGAGGATCGTGTTGACGTGGGTCAGCAGGTAGTCGATGTCGGCCTTGCTCGCGGCGGGGTGGGCCTTGTCGAGGTCCCAGGCGGTGTCGGTGGTGCCGATGATCCAGTGGCGGCCCCACGGGATGACGAACAGCACCGACTTCTCGGTCTTGGTGATGAAGCCCGCCTCGGACCGGATCCGGTCGCGCGGCACCACCAGGTGGATCCCCTTGGAGGCCTGCACGTTGAGCGACCCGCGGCCTCCGACCAGCTCCTGGATCTCATCGGTCCAGACCCCGGCGGCGTTGACGACGACCCGCGCCCGGATCTCGAAGTCGGAGTCCGTCTCCAGGTCGCGGGCGCGGACGCCGACCACGCGCTCGCCCTCCCGCAGGAAGCCGGTCACCTTGGTCCGCGTGGCCACGGACGCGCCATGGGACTGGGCCGTGCGCGCGATCGCCAGCACCCAGCGGGCGTCGTCGACCTGGCAGTCGTAGTAGCGGATCGCGCCGACCATCTCGTCGGTCTTGAGGTCCGGCGCGATCCGGGCGATCTGCTTGCGGAAGAGGTGACGGTGCCGGGGGACGCCCATGTCGTACTTCCCCGCCATCGCCATGCCGTCGTAGAGCATCAGCCCGGCGCCGACGTAGGGCCGCTCCCAGGTGTGGTGCAGCGGGTAGAGGAACGGCACCGGACGGACCAGGTGCGGGGCCAGGCGGGTCAGATGGAGGCCGCGCTCCTCCAGCGCCTCCCGGACCAGGCCGAAGTCGAACATCTCCAGGTAGCGCAGCCCCCCGTGCACCAGCTTGCTGCTGCGCGAGGAGGTGCCCGACGCCAGGTCGCGTTGCTCGATCAACGCGGTCGAGAGGCCGCGGGTGACGGCGTCCAGTGCCGTGCCGGCGCCGACGATGCCGCCGCCGACCACCAGCACGTCGAGCTCGCCGCCAGGCAGGGAGGTGGCCCGCATCGCCTCGAGGGCCTCGTCGCGGGCGGCCGGGCTGAGGGCGCTGCTCTGCGTCATACCGCCATTGTGCCTGCGCCCCCGGGCCGGCCGCCTCGCGGTGCCGGTCGCGCCGCCGGGGGTGCCAGGATGGGGCCGTGGACGAGCTGGTCGCGCTGTACGACGACACTGGGCGGCCGGTGGGCAGCGCACCGCGGTCCCGGATGCGGTCGGAGAACCTGCACCACGCCGCGACCGCCGTCGTCGTCCGGGACTCGACCGGCCGGATCTACGTGCACCGGCGGACGAGCACCAAGGACGTCTACCCCGGGCGCTACGACTTCGCCGCCGGCGGCGTCGTCGGCGCGGGCGAGGACCCGCGTGCCGCAGCGCTGCGCGAGCTCGAGGAGGAGCTGGGGATCGCCGGCGTGGCGATGGAGGACCTCGGGGAGGCTGACTACCGCGACGACCACACGTCGTACNNACCACACGTCGTACCACGCGTTCTGCTTCACGGTGACCTGGGACGGACCTGTCAGCTGGCAGCCCGAGGAGGTCGCATGGGGCGACTGGCGGGGCGCCGCCGAGCTCGTCGCCTGGGTCGAGCGGGAGCCGGACGCGTTCATGCCCGACACCGTGGCGCTGCTGCTCGGCCTGGTGCGTGGGCTGAGCTGACTACTCGACGACCACTTCGACCCGCTGGAACTCCTTGAGCTCGGTATAGCCGGTCATCGCCATCGACCGCTTCAGGGCACCGATCAGGTTCATCGTGCCGTCGGCGACCCGGGACGGACCGAACAGGATCTCCTCCATGGTGCCGACCGGGTCGAACGCCACCCGCTCGCCCCGCGGCAGATCCCGGTGGTGGGCCTCCCCACCCCAGTGGAAGCCGCGCCCGGGCGCGTCGGAGGCTCGGGCGAACGGCGAGCCGACCATGACGGCGTCGGCTCCGCAGGCGATCGCCTTGGCGATGTCTCCGGAGCGCCCGATGGACCCGTCGGCGATCACGTGGACGTAGCGGCCTCCCGACTCGTCCAGGTAGTCGCGTCGGGCCGCCGCCACGTCGGCGACCGCCGAGGCCATCGGCACCGCGATGCCGAGCACGGTCCGCGTGGTGTGGGCCGCCCCGCCCCCGAAGCCGACCATGACCCCTGCGGCTCCGGTGCGCATCAGGTGAAGTGCCGCCTGGTGCGTGGCGCACCCGCCCACGATGACGGGCACGTCGAGCTCGTAGATGAACTCCTTGAGGTTCAGCGGCTCCGCCTGCGAGGAGACGTGCTCGGCCGACACCGTCGTGCCGCGGATCACGAACATGTCGACCCCGGCGTCGACGACGGCCTTCGCGAGCTCCTTCGTGCGCTGCGGCGAGAGCGAGCCGGCCACGGTCACCCCGGACTCCCGGATCTGCCGCAGCCGCTCGGTGACGAGCTCGGCGCGGATCGGAGCGGCGTAGATCTCCTGGAGCCGGGCGGTCGCGTCGGCCCCCTCCAGCCCGGCCACCTCCTCCAGCAACGGCTCGGGGTCGTCGTACCGCGTCCACAGCCCCTCGAGGTTGAGCACCCCCAGGCCACCGTGGCGTCCGAACGCGATCGCGGCCTCCGGCGACATCACCGAGTCCATCGGCGCCGCGAGGATCGGCAGGTCGAAGCGGTAGGCGTCGATCTGCCAGGCGACGCTCACCTCCTCGGGGTCCCGGGTGCGCCGGCTCGGCACGATGGCGATGTCGTCGAACGCGTAGGCCCGGCGGGCCCGCTTGGCCCGGCCGATCTCGATGTCGGTCACGGGTGAAGGCTATCGAGTCGCCGCCCACGTGCTCGCGGCACCGACCGTCTACTGGTGCGTACGGCGCGCCCTTCCGCGTCTACTGGTGTGTACGGCGCAGCAGCCGCGTCGTACACACCAGTAGACCCGGCAGGCGACCTCGACCCGGCCGCACGTCGTCCGGGGCCTCCCGCGCCCGGCGTCCTCCCGATCGCGAGGATCGCGGCCGGGCCGCGCCGACCGGGGGCTCAGCGACCCGAGTAGTTCGGCGCCTCGACGGTCATCTGCACGTCGTGCGGGTGGCTCTCCTTGAGCGACGCGGAGGTGATCCGGATGAACCGGCCCTTCTCCTGCAGCTCGGGGACCGTCCGCGCCCCGACATAGAACATCGACTGGTTGAGCCCGCCGATCAGCTGGTGGGCGACGGCGGCCAGCGGTCCGCGATAGGCCACCTGTCCCTCGATCCCCTCCGGCACGATCTTGTCGTCGCTGGTGACCTCGGCCTGGAAGTAGCGGTCCTTGGAGTAGGACTTCTTCCCCCGGCTCGACATCGCGCCGAGCGATCCCATCCCGCGGTAGGACTTGAACTGCTTGCCGTTGACGAACACCAGCTCGCCCGGCGACTCCTCGCAGCCCGCGAGCAGCGAGCCGACCATCACCGACTCGGCGCCGGCGACGATGGCCTTGGCGATGTCGCCGGAGTGCTGGAGCCCGCCGTCGGCGATCACGGGTACGCCGGCCGGCCGGCAGGCCAGCGACGCGTCGTAGACCGCGGTCACCTGCGGAGCGCCGACACCGGTCACGACCCGGGTGGTGCAGATCGAGCCGGGCCCGACCCCGACCTTGACCGCGTCGGCTCCGGCGTCGACGAACGCCTGGGCACCCGAGCGGGTCGCGACGTTGCCGCCGATCACCTGCACGTGCCGCGTGGCCGGGTCGGTCTTGAGTCGCCGCACCATGTCGAGCAGCATCCGGACGTGGCCATGGGCGGTGTCGGCGACCAGCACGTCGACGCCGGCGTCGATCAGCCGGGTGGCGCGCTCCCACGCGTCGCCGAAGTAGCCGATCGCGGCACCGACCATCAGCCGCCCGTCGCCGTCGTACGACGCGTTCGGGAACTGCTCGCCCTTGACGAAGTCCTTCACCGTGATCAGCCCCGCGAGCCGGCCGGCCGGGTCGACGATCGGCAGGCGCTCCCGCTTGTTCTGCCGCAGCATCACGATCGCGTCCTCGCGGGCGATGCCCTCCGGCGCGGTGAACAGCGGCATCGGGGTCATCACCTCGTCGACCTTGGTGGTCGACCACTCCGCGACGGGGGTGAACCGCAGGTCCCGGTTGGTGATGATCCCCAGCAGGCGGTCGTCGGTGTCGACCACGGGCAGCCCGGAGACGCGGTACTCCCCGCAGATCCGGTCGAGTTGCTCGAGCGTCGCGTCGGGCCCGATGGTGACGGGGTTGGAGATGATGCCGGTCTGGGTCCGCTTGACCAGGTCGACCTGGTAGGCCTGGTCGTCGATCGACAGGTTGCGGTGGAGCACCCCGAGCCCGCCCTGCCGGGCCATCGCGATCGCCATCCGCGACTCGGTCACGGTGTCCATGGCCGCGGACACCAGCGGCACCTTCAGCGAGATCTCCCGGGTGAGGCGCGTGGTGGTGTCGATGTCGGTGGGCGCGAGGTCGGACTCCCCCGGCAGCAACAGCACGTCGTCGTAGGTCAGGCCCAGCGCGGCGAACTTCTCGGGGAGCTCTTGCCCGGTCTCGACCCAGTCACTCATGCCCGGATCCTACCGGCGGCGCCAGGGGAGCCGTCCTCGCGCCCGCCGCCGGGTCAGGTCACCGCGGCGTTGGCGAAGTCGCGCACCGGCGCCCGGACGGTCAGTCGCTCGGCCGACATCCGGATCCGGCCGCGCAGACCTGCGGCGAGCACCAGCGGCAGCACGGCCTGGTTGTCGGCCCGGGTGTTCATCACCACCTCGCTGGCGCCTTCGCGGGCGGCGAGCCGGGCTGCTTCGACGAGCAGGCGGGTGCCGATCCCGCGACGCTGCCAGGCGGGATCGACCTCGAGCAACAGCTCGCGGACACCGGCCTCCCCCGCCTCGGGGCGCAGTCGGGCCACGCCCACGAGCGTCCCGTCGACCGCGGCGGACACGGCCCCCTCCCCCACGACGTACGCCGGCGCCGAGCCGCTGCCCACCCGGCGCCCGGCCGCGGGCGCCGTCGCCTCGTGCCGGACTCGGGCGAGCACGTCGCTGACCAGGTCGGCCATCGCTGCGCCCCGGGCGTGCTCGGTCGGGGTGAACGGCGCGGCGCGGCGCACCTGCACCCGCACGTCGCCGACGCTCATCTCCATCACGTCCTGCACCGCCTCACGATCCCCGGCGACGGGGTCGGCCTCGGCGTCGAACAGCGTGGCCACGATCTCCGGGAAGGACGCAGGTTGGGCCAGGATCGACCGAGCGGCCTGGACGTAGCGGGTGGGCTGATCGACGAGCGCGGCCTCCGAGCACGGCGCCGCGCTCACCGCGCCACCGCCGGAGCGCTGGACCAGCCGGGCGATCTCCTCCTCGCCCCAGTCGCTGGGAGCCCTCAGCACGAGCTCGTCGGTGACGGCGCCGACGCCCGGGAAGATCTGCAGGCCCAGGATGTTGACGTCGGCCCGGCCGCACTGCTGAGCCAGCGCGGCGAGGGCCCCGGGTCGGTCGGGCAACGTGGTGCGGACGCGCCAGAGCATGGGCGGGCCTCTCTCCTGGTCGACGGTCAGGACTTCCAGGGTCCGGCGAGGCGGTTTCCCGCGGTGGTCGCGGGTGTTTCGTGCAGGAAAACTCTGAGTCGCCCGCGCTGCTGCACCACGGGGGGGCGGCGCAGGGATGAGCCGGGTCACAGCGCCTTGCCTGTCAACGTGAGGTCGCTCGCAAACGCTGCCCCGAGACCCCGCCGCGGTCCTACGGTGGGGGCATCCCCCTTCTCAAGGAGACCGCCATGACGTCGGCTCATGTTTTGTCTGACAATCAGACAACGCCCACACCACGCACCCTTCCCGGCCTGTCGCTCGTCGCCCTGACGGCCCTGGTCGTCGGCTCCATGATCGGCAGCGGCATCTTCGCCCTGCCCTCCCAGATGGCCGGCAGCGCCGCCCCCGGGCCGCTGCTGATCGGCTGGCTCATCACCGGCGTCGGCATGCTGATGCTCGCCTTCGTCTTCCAGACGCTGGCCGTGCGCAAGCCCGAGGTCGACGGCGGCGTCTACGGCTACGCCCGCGCCGGGTTCGGCAACTACATCGGGTTCACCGCGGCCTGGGGCTACTGGGTCTCGGCCTGGATCGGCAACGTCGCCTACCTGGTGCTGCTGTTCTCCACCCTGGGCTACTTCTTCCCGACGTTCGAGGGCGGGACCACCCTGCCGGCGATCATCGGCGCGTCGGTCGTGCTCTGGGTCGTCCACGCGCTGACCCTGCGGGGCACGCAGACCGCTGCGGCGGTCAACGTCCTGGTGACCATCGCCAAGATCGTGCCGATCGTCACCTTCGTGGCCATCGCCGCGGTCGGCTTCCAGGCGGACCTCTTCACCGCCGACCTCTGGGGCTCCGGCGCCGATCTCGGCACGACGATGGACCAGGTCAAGAACATGATGCTGGTGACGGTCTGGGTCTTCATCGGCATCGAGGGCGCCAGCGTCTACTCCAAGCGGGCCGCCAAGCGCAGCGACGTCGGCCGCGCGACCGTGCTCGGCTTCGCCGGAGTGCTCGCCCTGCTGCTGCTGGTCAACCTGCTGTCCTACGGCCTGATGGCCCAAGCCGAGCTCGCCGGGGTGAGCGACCCCTCGATGGCCGGACTTCTCGAGAACGAGGTCGGCTCCTGGGGCGCCGGATTCATCTCGATCGGCCTGATCGTCTCGCTGCTCGGTGCGCTCATCGCCTGGGTGATGCTGTGCGTCGAGATCCTGCGCCTGCCGGCGCTGGAACAGGTCATGCCGCGGATCCTCGCCCGCGAGAACGCCCATGGCGCGCCCGCCCCGGCGCTGTGGGTGACCAACCTCTGCGTTCAGGCGCTGCTGCTGTGGACCCTGGTCAACGAGAGCACCTACACCAACCTGGTGTACCTCGCGACCTCGCTGATCCTGCTGCCCTACCTCTGGTCGGCCGCCTACCAGGTGCTGCTCGCCGCGCGCGGCGAGACCTACGCCGACGGGCACGGCCGCACCCGCGACCTGGTCATCGGCCTGGTCGCCCTGGCGTACGCCGTCTGGCTGGTCTACGCCGGCGGGTGGCAGTACCTCCTCGTCGCCGCGCTGTTCTACCTGGCCGGGACCGCGGTCTACGTCTGGGCGCGTCGCGAGAGCCACGCCCCGGTCTTCGCCGGAGCCGAGCGGATCGCCGCCGGCGTCGTCGGGCTGGTCTCGGTCATCGCCGTGGCGATGCTCGCCACCGGCAACCTCTCGGTGCTGTGAGGAGCTCGGCGATGAACGACACCGTCACCGCACAGAGCCGCGTCGGAGTCTGGTCCGAGGCGGGCCGACTCCGACGGGTCCTGGTGTGCGCCCCCGGGCTCGCCCACCAGAGACTCACCCCCGACACCGCCGCCGAGCTGCTCTATGACGACGTGCTGTGGGTGAGCCAGGCCAAGCGCGACCACTACGACTTCGTCACGAAGATGGAGGACCGCGGGGTCGAGGTGCTCGAGCTCCACGACCTGCTGGCCGACGTCGTGGCCGACCCGGCCGCGCGGTCCTGGATCCTGGACCGCAAGGACACCGACGGACAGGTGGGGGTCGGACTCCGCGAGGACCTGCGGTCCTGGCTCGAGGAGCTGCCCCCGGACCGCCTCGCCGAGTTCCTGATCGGCGGCGTCGCCTATCAGGACCTCCCCGACGACTTCGCCGGCGGCTTCCTCACGGCCTTCCGCGAGCTCGACTCCCACGGTTTCGCCCTGCGGCCGCTTCCCAACACCCAGTTCATGCGGGACAACAGCTCCTGGATCTTCCAGGGGGTCACCCTGAACCCGATGTACTGGCCGGCCCGACGCGCGGAGACCCTGCTCACCACCGCCGTCTACCGCTTCCACCCCGACGTCGCCGGGGAGCAGTACGACGTGTGGTTCGGCAGCCTGGACGGCACCCAGCCCGACGAGGGGCTGGCGACGCTCGAGGGCGGCGACGTGATGCCGCTCGGCAAGGGGATCGTCCTGATCGGGATGGGCGAGCGCACCTCGCACCAGGCGATCACCCAGGTGGCGCGCACCCTGTTCGCCGCCGGGGCCGCCGAGCGAGTGATCATCGCGAGCCTGCCCCGCAGCCGGGCGGCGATGCACCTGGACACCGTGTTCACCTTCGCCGACCACGACCTGGTGACGGCGTACCCGCCCGTGGTCGACGGCATCGTCCCGTTCAGCCTCCGGCCGGACGACCGGCCCGGCCGCCTCGACATCCGGCGAGACCACGGCACACTGGTCGAGACGATCAGCGAGGCCCTCGACGTGAAGTTCCGCGTCGTGACGACGGCCGGCGACCTCTACGGCATCCAACGCGAGCAGTGGGACGACGGCAACAACGTGGTGGCCCTCGAGCCCGGCGTCGTCGTCGGCTACGACCGCAACATCCAGACCAACACCGCGCTGCGCAAGGCCGGCGTCGAGGTCGTCACCATCAACGCCAGCGAGCTCGGTCGTGGGCGTGGCGGCGGCCGCTGCATGACCTGCCCGATCCTGCGCNNACCCCCTCTACTGACGCGCTCCCGACCCTTCGACCCCTTCCATCACCTGTGAGGACGACATGCCCTTCAACAACCGCAACCGCTCCCTGCTGAGCCTGGCCCATCACTCCGAGCGCGACCTGCACTACCTGCTCGACCTGTCCCGCGACCTGAAGCGGGCGAAGTACTCCGGCGCCGTGCGGCACAGCCTGGCCGGCAAGAACATCGCCCTGATCTTCGAGAAGACCTCGACCCGGACGCGCTGCGCGTTCGAGGTGGCGGCCTACGACGAGGGCGCGCACGTGACCTACATCGACCCCGCCTCGTCCCAGATCGGGCACAAGGAGTCGATGAAGGACACCGCCCGGGTGCTGGGCCGGATGTACGACGCCATCGAGTACCGCGGCGCCTCCCAGGAGATCGTCGAGGAGCTGGCGGAGTACGCCGGCGTGCCGGTCTTCAACGGTCTCACCGACGAGTTCCACCCGACCCAGATGCTCGCCGACGTGCTCACCATGACCGAGCACTGCGCCAAGCCGATGCACGACATCTCCTACGCGTTCGTGGGCGACGGCCGCAACAACGTCGCCAACTCGCTGCTGCTGGTGGGGGCCAAGCTGGGCATGGACGTCCGGATCGGGGCTCCCCGCGAGCTGTGGCCGAGCGACGAGCACGTGGCGCAGTGCCGGGCGTTCGCCGCGGAGTCCGGGGCACGCCTCACCATCACCGACGACCCCGTCGCCGCCGTCGCCGGCGTCGACTTCATCCACACCGACGTCTGGGTGTCGATGGGCGAGCCGATCGAGTCCTGGGGCGAGCGGATCGACGCGTTGCTGCCGTTCCAGGTGAACGCGGCGCTGATGAAGGCCGCGGACAACCCTCGGGTCCGCTTCATGCACTGCCTGCCGGCCTTCCACAACGCCGAGACCACCGTCGGCCGCCGGATCGCCGACCAGTACCCGCACCTGGAGAACGGCATCGAGGTGACCGAGGACGTCTTCGAGTCGCCCGCGAACATCGCCTTCGAGCAGGCGGAGAACCGGATGCACACGATCAAGGCCGTGCTGGTCGCGGCGCTCACCTGAGGAGGCCGCGATGCGCATCGTGATCGCCCTGGGCGGCAACGCCCTGCTGCAACGTGGCCAGCCGATGACGGCGGAGAACCAGCGCGCCAACATCCGGCTCGCGGCGGACCGGATCTCCCAGGTGGTCGAGGGCAACCAGGTCGTCGTCGCGCACGGCAACGGCCCCCAGGTCGGGCTGCTGGCGTTGCAGGCGGCGGCGTACGCCGACGTGGCGCCGTACCCGCTGGACGTTCTGGGCGCCCAGACCGAGGCGATGATCGGCTACGTCATCGAGCAGGAGCTGGGCAACCTGCTGCCGTTCGAGCAGCCGCTCGCGACGCTGCTCACCATGATCGAGGTCGATCCCGAGGACCCGGCGTTCGCGAGTCCGAGCAAGCCGATCGGGCCGATCTACGACCGGGAGACCGCCGAGCGGATGGCCGCCGAGCGCGGCTGGTCGATCGCCCCCGACGGCGAGCACTTCCGGCGGGTGGTGCCGAGCCCCGAGCCGAAGCGGATCTTCGAGCTGCGGCCGATCCGCAGTCTGCTCGAGCAGGGCGTGATCGTGATCTGCGCCGGCGGCGGCGGAATCCCGACGATGTACGACGCCGACCGGCGGCTGCAAGGCGTCGAGGCGGTGATCGACAAGGACCTCGCCTCGGCGCTGCTGGCCGAGGAGCTGGACGCCGACCTGCTGGTGATCGCGACCGACGTGGACGGCGTCTACACCGGCTGGGGCACGCCGGACCAACACCGGCTCGGGCGGGTCACCCCGGAGGAGCTGGCGGGCCTCGACCTGCCCCGTGGCTCGATGGGTCCCAAGGTCGCCGCGGCCTGCCGGTTCGCCGAGCACACCGGGCACGAAGCGGTGATCGGCTCGCTCGCCGACATCGACGCGATCGTGGCCGGTACTGCCGGCACCCGCGTCACCCGAGGTTGACCCGGCAGAACCTCGGGTTGACCCGTCAGAAATGCAGATCGACCCGGCAG
>CXWJ01002519.1_pt1 | contig 19823 bp, 22 predicted proteins | sample 590841 | NCBI WGS metagenome assembly CXWJ01 (sample SAMEA3498367, study PRJEB10139) | wastewater metagenome | biome: wastewater treatment plant; material: activated sludge | place: Austria | collected 2015-01-21 | reverse complement strand
TTATGCCATAGGTAACCGGCAGCGCCCACGACACCACCTGCACCGGTTCCCACAGGCGGTAGAGGGCCAGAAAGAAGCCGCCAAAGAAAATGCTCGCCAGCAGAACAACCATCGCCGATTGAATGGCCTGGCTATCGGTCTTGGCCGACAGCGACAGGAAAAAGCCCAGACTCAGCGAGGCGCACAGCAGGGCCACCATCACCAGCGCATAATCCCACCAGTTGCCCAGCATGGGCACACCCAGCCCATAGATCACCAGCGCCGTCAGGATGGCCCCCAGGATCAGGGTCAGGATAAGATAGCTAATGAACTTGCCCACCAGCGTCTGGAAGGCCGACACCGGCGAGGCGCGGAACAGCTCAATCGGCCCGTCCTGCCGCTCGCGCACGATCGACAGGCCGGCCAGCGTAATGGCGATNNCTGCGCGTCTCGGCCACGAACGGCGACACCAGCACTTGCGATTCAAGCCCCTGATATTCGCCCAGTAGATTGTCGATCTCGCCCAGGTCGGCCTCGATGGTGGCGGCCGTCTGGGCCTGCTCGGCGGCGGCGGCCGTGGAGCCGGCGGCCAGCGTGCCGGCCAATTGCTGCAAGCTTTCCAGCCGGGTCTGGAACGTCTCGACCCCCGTGGCCTCATCGACGCCCGACAGCAGGGCCAGCCCCGAACCGGTGGCGACGGCCAACAGCCCCAAATCTTCGGTCAACTGCTCGGCCGCGGCGCGGGCGTCCGTCTCGTTGCCGGCCTCCAGCGCCACGCGGACGGCGGCGGCGGCCTGGCGCGCCCCGCCGATCTGCTCCTGCATGGTGCGCGCCTCCACTTTGCCCTGGTCGGCGGCGGTGATCAGCACCAGCCGGTTGATCTCGTCGGCGTAGTTGCGCCCCAATATCTCGATGTAGGTGCGCTCGTAGGGATCGATCTCGTAATGATAGAGGGTAAAGACGGCCTGCTCGTTGGCCCGCACGCTGGCCGACGGGTCGGGCGGCACGACGACGACCAGATCGACCTCGCGGGCGCGCAGACGGCGGTCGGCCTCGGCCGGGTCGCTGATGATGCCCTGCGAACTGATTTGCTCGCCCAGCCGGGTGGCGTATTCATCGACTACCGGCAACATGGGACTATCTTCGGGCACGACGAATAGCGTGCGCAGGGCGCGCGGCGTCTCGCGATAGCCCACACCGAACAGCAGCAGGATAATAAACGGCCCCAGGATGAGCGAAAAGACCAGCCGCGGCTGGCGCAGGATACTGATGATCTCTTTGCGCACAAAGGCGAAGATACGGATGAAGAATTGGGCGATGCTACGCATTGGCTCCCTCGTTGGCCTCGCGGGCGGCTTCGTTTTCCAGCAACATGACGAACACGTCGTCGAACGGCGGGTTATACTCCGCGGCCGATTCGACCGTGAAGCCGTGGCTTTCCATCCAGGCGAAGATGGCCGGCAGCGCCGTGCTCGTGTCATTGACAATGACTTGCAGCGACAGGTCACGGTTAATTGTCACCTGCCGGTCGAGGACAAACGGCTCGGCGCGCAAGTCGCGCAATTCGTTGAAATCGAGCAGGCGGTTGGGCTTGACGACGATCACGTCGCCGCCCAGGGCGCGGCGGCGCAGTTCCTCGGGCGTCTCCACCATGAGCAGCCGGCCCTCGCGCATGACGCCGACGTAATCACAGTAGGCGGCCTCGCCCACGTATTGCGTGGTGATGAACAGGGTATGGCCGGCGGCCTTCAGGAACTTGAAATGCTCCCAGAACTTGTTGCGCAGCACGGGATCGATGCCCGCCGTCGGCTCATCGAGGAAGATCAGGTCGGGGTCGTGGATGAGGGCCGCCGCCAGACTAAGCCGCTGGCGCATGCCGCCGGAGATGTTGCGGGCCAGCTTTTTCTCGTGGCCCGATAGCTCGACCAGATCGAGGATGTCGTGCAGCCGGCGATGACGGCGCAACGACATGCCATAGAGCGAGGCGGCAAAGTTGAGGTTCTCCCAGATGGTCAGGTCGGGATACATGACGAATAGTTGCGGCATGTAGCCCATGCGTTCGCGGTCGGCGGTGGTGAAGTGGTCGGGCGAGCGNNAGATCGACCCGCGCGGGATGGTCATCGTGACGTGATCGACGGCCAGACTATCGCCGAATTTCTTGGTCAATTCGTGGGTGCGAATGGCCGGGCGGCTGTCCGTGGGGGTAGATATTGTGTAGGCTGAACCCATCTCCGATTCTTCCTTGTGTTCGATGGTGCGCGGCGCGCCGGTTGCCATAACAGGAAACCCTTCCGCGGGGTCACCGGGGAAGGGTTTGTTATGAAATGGTTGGGCGGGGCGATCTTAGACCTTGGCCGGCCCAAATTCCCGATCGAGGAACGTGTTCAGTTCGGTCTCGGCGCGCTCGCGCTCCCAGCCGTAGCGTTCCTGAACCAGGCCAACGATCTCTTCCCGCTTGCCGCTGATGCGGTCAAGGTCATCATCGGTCAGATTGCCCCATTCCTGCTTGATCTTGCCTTTCAATTGGGCCCATTTGCCCATGAAGATGTCTTCGTTCATGTCTCGTACTCCTATGGTCGGACTAAAGTGGGATGTGGTTATTACGGACATAATAGCCCCCGACAGCCCCTCGTCGCAATGTGCACCGGGTATAGGGCATGGCACATTTGCGCCCTAGACCTGACAGNNATGGCGATGCCCAGCGTGACGACCAGCTTGCGCAGCGTGGCCGGCGGGATGCGCCCGGCCAGCCGCCCGCCCAGCGCCCCGCCCAACAGCGCCCCCACGGCCATGACCGCCGCCGCCGACCACACCACCTGGCCGGAAAAGAGGAATAGCGCCGCCGCCGCCAGATTGGCGGCCAAGGCCACGGCTTGCTTCAGCGCGTTCAGCCGGGTCAGCGAGTCATCGAGCGTCAGGGCCAGCACGGCCAGGATGATGACACTGAGGCCCGCGCCGAAATAGCCGCCATAGATGGCGGCGAAGAAGATCGGCAGCGCCGCCCAGGCTTCGCTGCGCGGGCGGCTGGGCCGGTCGGCGGCGCGCGCCGTCAGCCAACGCTTGAGCGGTTCCTGGGCCGCCAGCAGCAGCGAGGCCAGCAGGATTAGAAAGGGCACCAGTTCGCGGAAGAGCTTCTCGCTGGTATTCAGCAGCAGCAGGCCGCCGGCCAGCCCGCCCAGCGCCGCCGCCGGCAGCAGCGCATAGAGCCGCCGCCGCTGGTCGAGGATGGCCGTCTTCTGGGCCAGCGTGGCCCCCAGATAGCCGGGACTGAGGGCCACCGTATTGGTGACGTTGGCCGCCACCGCCGGCAGCCCGACGGCCGTCAGTGTGGGGAAGGTGATGAGCGTGCCGCCACCGGCCAGCGCATTGACCGCCCCCGCGGCCACGGCCGCCAGGGCGATGAGGACGTATTGTAATGGCTCAAGAGGCATGGACATCTCCAGGTTCGGTCTACCCGTCAACTCCCGGAATTGTAGCCGTTTTTTCGTGGGTATTCAGGCCTGGTTGAGGTTACAAATATCACAATGATTTAATGACATTTGTAACTGTACAGCAGTAGGCCAAAACCTGTATGTTACCTGTAATCGTGGTGAATCAGGCCTAAGGGGATGTCCGTCAACTTTCCCCCAAGCGGCCTTGCTGGAATAATTTCACATAATTGACGACTGCCTGCAAAACTTGACATTGCTACTCGGCTCCTATAATTAAGAGTAGATAAGAAGAAAACTAAGGAGATTCACATGGCGTCACCCAAACGGATTCTGGTTGCTTGTGGCACGGCGATTGCGACCTCAACGGTCGTGGCCAAGGGGATTGAAGAGGCGCTGAAAGCCCGTGGCATCTCCGTCATCACCCGCCAGTGCAAAGCGACCGAAGTCAGGGGTCTGGCCCCCGGCTACGACCTCATCGTGACGACGACTCCGGTGCCCAAGGACCTGGACGTCCCGGTCATCCAGACGTTGGCGTTCCTGACCGGCATCGGAAAGGAGGCAGTTATCGAACAAATTGCCGATGCTTTGAAATAAGTAGCCGCTATTTCATCCCGATTCATGTGCATCGCTCGTTCAGGACACGAGCCTTGGGAGGCTGCAAGTTATGGACAACATCTTAACTGCCATAAAGTCCGTCTTTGATAACCTTGGCGCCACCGTTCTTCTCCCGGTCATTATCTTCTTCCTGGCTGTCATACTGGGAACAAAGCCCGGCCGCGCCTTTCGTTCGGCGGTGACCATCGGTATCGCCTTCATCGGCATCAACCTGGTCATCAATCTGATGTGGGGCACGTTGACGGAAGTCGGCCAGGCCATGGTCACCAACACCGGTCTGGAGCGCAACGTCATCGACGTCGGTTGGCCGGCCGCGGCGGCCATCGCTTTTTCCACGCAGGTCGGCCTATGGGTTATCCCCATTGCCATCCTGGTCAACGTCGTCCTGTTACTGCTGCGTCTGACCAAGACGCTCAACATCGACGTCTGGAACTTCTGGCATTTCGCCTTCATCGGTTCCTTTGTCGCCATCGCCAGCAATAGCTTCACCCTGGGTCTGTTCGCGGCGGCTGTGGCCGCGGCCTGGGCGCTCTTCTTCGGCGACTGGGTGGCCAAGGCCATCCAGCACTTCTATGGCCTGCCCGGCATCTCCATCCCCCACATGACTACCGGCCCCGGCGTGCCCTTTGCCGTTGGCGTCAACTGGGTGCTGGAGCGCATCCCCGGCGTCAACAAGATCAACTGGGACCCCGACAACATCCAGAAGCGCTGGGGCATCTTCGGCGACCCGATCATCCTGGGCCTGTTCATCGGTCTGGGTCTGGGTCTGCTGGCCTTCTACAATCTCGGCTCGTTCATGGAAATCCTGGTCAATGTCTTGCAGACAGCCATGAACCTGGCCGCGGTCATGCTGCTGCTGCCGCGCATGGTGCAAATCCTGATGGAAGGGCTGATTCCGATTTCCGAAGCCGCGCGCGACTTCCTGCACAAGCGGGCCTCGGATCGCGAGATCTACATCGGCCTCGACTCGGCCATCCTGATCGGCCACCCGGCGGCCATTTCCACCGCCCTGTTGCTGGTGCCCATCGCCATTCTGATGAGCCTCATCCTGCCCGGCAATCAGGTCATCCTGTTCGCCGATCTGGCGGTCATCCCGTTCGTGGTGGCCGGCTTCGCGCCGATCATGCGCGGTAACATCTTCCGCATGGTCATCGCCGGCATCGTCGTGCTGGGCCTGGGCTTCTACATCGGCACAGCGCTGGCCCCGGCCATGACCGCCGCGGCGGTGCAGGCCAACTTCACCATGCCCGAAGGGGCGGCGCAGATCATCAGCATTGCCGACGGCTTCCTGTGGCCGCCGTTCCTCTTCCACCTGATGGGCCGTACCCTGGGCTGGATCGGCATCGGCGCNNCGGCTGGCCGGCGCGCCGCGCGACGGGGAAGATGCCGACCTGACCGTCCCGCCGGACGTGCGCATGGCCCCCGGCGACTAAGCGGATTGTTCGTTTCTATTCAATAGCCTGATCGTTCAAGTGCCGGCCGGGGCGTCGCTAAGCCGCCCCGGCCGGTTGCTTAATTGGGGAGAAACCCGTATGGCGAAATTGGAACTCAGCCGCCCCTTTGCCAACGTGTCGGCCGACCAGCTCTATGCCGGATTCGAGCCGGCCTTTGCCGCCGCCGGCTTCCAGCCCCAGAAATTACGGCCCATCGGCTGGCTGGCGCTGGCCAAACGGGCCGACCCCGCCGGCGAAATCCAGGCCAACCTCTCGGCCCGCCCCGGCAAACCGGCCACCGCGCTGCTGATCATAACCGGCGACCGGCAAACGACCGAGGCGCTGCAACCGCTGGCCGAAGCCATCTGGACGGCGCTGGCCGCCCATCTGGGAACCAATGGTTGACATCTTTACCCGCTCCATGCTGGGGCCGTGGGGCCAGCGCTTGCTCGATTTCTATCTGGCCAATAGCCTGTGGATCAATGGCCTGATCCTGCTTTACTTCGCCATCCTATTTCTTTCGCGCTGGAACTATCGCCGGGCGCAAGCGGCCATCCTGGCCGGGCTACAGGCCCGTTATGCCCCCACCGGCGGCAAGAAATCCGTCCGCGAGATAAGCGGCCGGTTGGCGCAAGACGGCGTGCCCTGGGAAGATGGCTTGCGAGCCACGGCCTGGCCGCTCATCGCCGGGCCGCGCGCCGTCGTGCCCCGGCTCAAGACCGCCCGCGCCCTGCAACAACTCCTCCCGCCCGACGCGTTGGCCGCGCTTTACGCCGAACAGCCGGCCCCGGCCGCGCCGCGGGAAAAACAAAGTAAATAGGTGTGCCTTATGGCCTCGACCCGAATTCTTGACTTACTCGCCCCCACCGCCGTCTGTGTCCACCTCGACGCGGCCGATTGGCGCGCCGTCATCACCGCTCTGGGCCAACGCCTGCATGACGCCGGCTGCGTGCGCGATACGTTCGTCCAGGCCGCGCTCGACCGCGAAGCGCAACTGCCCACCGGCCTGCCCCTCGACGGCCAATACAACGCCGCCATCCCCCATACCGACATCGAACACGTCATCACGCCCGCCCTGGCCCTGGCGACGCTGGCCCGGCCGGTCGAATTCCGCAACATGATCGACCCCGATGAGGCCGTGCCGGTGCAACTGGTGATCCTGATGGCGATGGAAGAGGCCAAATCACAGGTGGAAATGCTCCAGGAGATCGCCGGCGTGCTGCAAGACCCCGACCTGATCGCCAAGCTGGTGGCGGCTGGGGACGAGGCGGGGGTTCGGCGGGCGCTGGAGGGCGTCGCGGCGGTCTAAATTCACGCTCACGAATGATGGCGGCCGCGCGGCGGATTTGAATCCGGCGTGGCTCATTTCCCCAACCGGCTCAGGTAGCGCCGCACCGCCTCGGCCGAATCCAACTCCAACACCGCCCCCGCAATCTGCCGCGCCTCATCCAGTGTCAGCTCGCGCACGGCGGCCTTGACCGCCGGGATGGCCGGGGCGCTCATGCTCAACTCGTCCAGCCCTAGCCCCAACAACACCGGCGTCGCCAGCGGGTTGCCGGCCAGTTCGCCGCACATGCCGATCCGGATGCCCGCGGCGTGGGCCGCCAACGTCGCGTCGCGCACCAGCCGCAACACCGCCGGCTGGAAGGCGTCGGCCAGCCCGGCCACGCGGGCGTTGCCCCGGTCGGCGGCCATGACGTATTGGGTCAGGTCGTTGGTGCCGATGCTGAAGAAATCGACCTCGCGGGCCAGCAGGTCAGCCACGGCCACGGCCGACGGCACTTCGATCATGATCCCCACGGCCATGTCCTCGGCGAAGGGCAGCCCCTCGCCCCGCAACTCATCGGCGGCGCGCTCCAGCATGGCCCGCGCCGCGCGCAACTCGTCCGGCGCGCCGATCATCGGGAACATGATCTGCACGTTGTACCGCGTACCGTCCTCGTCGACGCCCGCCCGCAGGATGGCCCGCAATTGCGGCAGGAAAATGTCGGGCCGGACCAGGCAGAAGCGAATGGCTCGCCAACCCAGGAACGGGTTGGCCTCCTCGCCCAGGTCGAGATAGGGCAGCGGCTTGTCGCCGCCCACGTCGAGGGTGCGGATGATCAGCGGTCGGTCGCCCATCAGCCGGGCCGCCTGCNNGGGGCCGCCGATGTTGGCGGCGATCTCGATGGCCCGGCCGTCGCGGGTGACGGCCGCGGCCTGCCCGGCGGCCTGCGCCCGGCGCTGGTCGGCCAGCCACGCCGCGCGTCGGGCGGCAAAGGCCGACAACTGCGTTTCGTCCGGTTGCGGCCATAGCGCCCCGGCGTCGCCATCGACGGCCACGCGCTGTCCGTCGGCCACCTGCCACACGCCTGGGCCAAGCCCGACGACGGCCGGAATGCCCAACGCGCGGGCCAGAATGGCGCTGTGGGCCGTGGCCGCGCCCAACTCGGTGCAGATCGCCAGCACTTGCGCCGGGTTCAGCCGCGCCGTGTCCGACGGCGACAGGTCGGCGGCGATGAGCACCGACGGCGCGGCGAAATCGAGGGCCGGCGACGCGACGCCCATCAGTCGGCGCAGTACGCGGCGGCCCACGTCCTCGATGTCGGCGGCGCGGGCGCGCAGATAGGCGTCGTCCAGTTCGGCGAAGGCCGCGGCCAGGGCCTCCGTCTCGCGCTGCCAGGCGGCCTCGGCGTTGAGCGACTCGGCCAATATCGTGGCCCGGGCGGCGTCGAGTGTTGTTGGGTCTTCCAGGAAGAGTAGGTGGGCCTCGAAGATGGCCGCTTCCTCGCGGCCGACCTGACCCAGCGCGTGGCGGTGCAGCGCTTCGATCTCCGCGCGCGCGGCGGCGATGGCTTCCAGCAGGCGCTGCCATTCGGCCGCCGGGTCGTCCACCAGCCGGGCGATCACCTCCGGCAGACGCGGCCGGTAGAGCGCCGCCGGCCCCACGGCCACGCCGGGGGAGGCGGCAATGCCGGGCAAGGCGTCAGTGGACGGGGCGGTAGTTGAGGCAGGGGAGCTGGGGAGCGGGGGAGCAGGGGCGATCGGTTCGTCGGGATCGCCGAAGTTGTCGGCGGCCAGCGCGGCCAGGGCGGCCAACGCGGCGGCGGCGTCGGGGCCGGCGGCGCTGACGACGATAGCGTCCCCCAGGCGCACGCCGAGAGTGGCGATCTGGTTCATGCTCTTGGCATTGGCCGATTGTTCCCCCTTGCGCACGCGCACGTCGGCCTCGTAGCGGGCGGCGGTGGCGACGAAGCGGGCCGCCGGGCGGGCGTGGAGACCCAGACGGTTGCCCACCAGCAAGGTGATTTGCTCGGCGCTCGTTTCGGTGGGGGGTGGGGTGGTCGCCGGGGATGGTTCGGCCACTTCGCCCAATTGTTCCCGTTTCGCGCCCAAGGCGCTTTCGGCCTCGGCCAGCACCTGAGCCACGGGCGCGCCGATCATCGATTGGACGGCGGCGGCCAGCGCCCCTTCCACCAGCGGCGCCCGGCTCAGGAAGACGTGGCCGCGCCGGTCGTCGGGCAGAAACTCCAGCGCCGTCTCCGCGCTCAGCAGGGCGCTGCCCAGATCCATGAGCACCACCACGCCATCGGGACTATAGACGGCGTCGATGGCCGTCAGCACCTTCATAGCGTCGGTGCCGATGGGGTGCTCGGGGTCGTCGAGGCCGCCGGCGAGGGCCAGCGGCACGCGTCCCTGCGTCATCTGCTGGGCCAGCTCGCGTACCCCCTCGGCCAGCCGGGCGCTATGAGAGACGATAACTATTCCGACCATGATAACACTCGGGGCAATCGTCTACTTCAAATATTGTTTCCGCCAGTTCAGGCGTCAGTTCCGCCGGCGGGCCGGGGCGAAAGCCGGTCGCGCCGCAGCGGCAGGCGTACCAGCCCAGTGCCAACTCGGCGTAGGGCTGCGGTCGGGCCGTCAGGTCGATCCATTCCACGTCCAACCCCCAGCGGGCGTTGGTGATGAGCCGGGCGCAGCCGGTCGCGGCCAGCTTGCGGCGATAGAGGGCGAAATGGCGGCAATGGCGCATCAAGAGCACGGCCACATCGACCGGCGGAAAGGGTAGGGCGCGGGCGTCGCCGATGATGACGATCAGGTTGTCCGGCAATGGCGGCCCGGCCGTCAAGTGGGCGTGCTGCTCGATGGCGTAGACGACCCGCGCCCGCCGCGCCAGCCGCCGCGCCAGCCGCAAATCGCCGGCGCCGATATCGAGCACGGCCGCGCCGTCCGGCACCCACTCCAGGACGCGCCCGTAGACCGCCTCATCATAAGGCGCCCAGCGGTTCTCCCAGACCGAATCGTCGTCTCCCACCCTCATCATCATGTCAGCGATAGAGCTTGTAATAACTGAATACGAAATAGGCCAGAATGGCCGCGGCCAGCCCCCCCGCCCACAGGATGGCGACGTTGCCGCGCGCCGGATAGGCATACCACATGACGACGGCGAAGGTCAGCCCGGTGATCAGCGCCGTCCGAATCCAATACCAACGGTTGCCCGACGGCTGGGGGGCGGGCGGTTCCTCTTTGGGCGCGGCGGGCGGCGCGGCTTTTTTGGTCATGCTAACCCGCCATCCGTTGCAGGGCCACGGCCAGATAGATGCCGTAGACAATGGTGACCAGGCCCACGAGCCGCAAACCCCATTCGATGATGCCCAGCGCGCGGGCGCTCGGCCGTAGGTCAACCAGAATCGAACGCACCCCCAGCAGCCCGTGGACCGTGGCGCAGATGACAAATAATATCTCAATGACCATGACGAGGGGGTTCGATACGTAGTCCATCACTTGCTGGAAGTCGCGCAGACCGCCCTCGACGACGAAGTGGTGGACGATCATATGCGTGCCCAGCAGGGCCACCAGCAGCAGCCCGGTGATGGCCTGGACGAGCCACATGGAGCCGGAGCGGTCGCGCTGGGCGGCCATTTGATCGAGCGAGCGGCGAGAGATTGTACTATCCATGCGGTTGACTCCTTTTGGTGAGCGCGGCGTCACTTGGTGAAGATCAGGATCGCCCCAACGACGAACAAGACCAGGGCGAGGCCGACCAGGCCATAGAACAGGCCGCGCTGCTGCCGGTGGGCCACGCCCATGCCCACCAGGGCCACGCGAATGCCGTTGAACATGTGATAGACCACGCCGAACAGCAGCACCACGTCCAGCGTCAGGAACAGCGGCGAGCGGGCCACGGCCACGAAACTGTTCCAGCCCTCCGGACCGCGCAGCAACTGACTGAGCACGACCAGATGCAGGAAGAGATAGATCGTCAGGCCAATGGCCGTCAGGCGATTGAGAGCGAAGGCCAGCGTGCCCAGCCCCCGCCCGCGAACATCGAACCAGGCCCGCAACGGCGACTTAGGCCGCGCCGGATCGGTNNAAAGAACCCACGGAACTTACGCCTGGTCAACTCGCGGCGCAGGGCCATGATCTTGTCGCCGGGGTAGACCTCCGACGGGCAGGCCGCGTTGCACTCGTAGGCCACGTGGCAGCGCCAGCAGCCGTTCTCGCTATCCACCCAGTCGAGCAACGGCCGCGTCTGTAGCCCGCGCGGCTCCTCGACCACCCGCCACACCGCGGCCAGCGTGGCCGGGCCGAGATACAACTCGTCGCTGCCCATGATGGGGCAGGCCGAGACGCACAGGTTACACTCGATGCAGTTTTCGCAGCGNNGGCAGCCCGGCGCGATTGAAGCGGTCGTAGAACGGCTCCATGTTGACCACCAGATCGCTGATGACCGGCATGTTGCGCATCGGCTCCACCGTGACCGTCGCTGTGCCCAACTCCAGCACCTTGACCACGCAGCCCAGTTCCTCGCGGCCGTTGATGCGCAGGCCGCACGTGCCGCAACTGGCATGGTGGCAGGAATGGCGCAGGATGAGCGAGCCGTCCTGATCGCGGCGAATGTCCTGCAAGGCCACCAGCACGGTGGTGTTCTCGTCGCACGGCGTGCGAAAGGTCTGGTACGTCGGCTCGGCCTGGCCCTGCTTATAACGAAAGACCTTGAATTCGATTATTTGTTCGGCCATGAATGAGTCCTCTTCCTCTTTAGACCTGACAGGTCTCTTGCGAACTCCCGTTCGCCGACCTGTCAGGTCTGGAGCTTTAGGCATAATAGGCCGTATGCGGCAGCAACACGAAATCGCGCGTACCGCAGGGCGCCTCGTACCCCATCTTGCGGCAGACGACGTTGGCCGTCGTCTCGGCCATGCCGCGCAGGGTCGTCGCCTTGCCGCCGGTGATGGTGACGAAGCCCTCCACGCCCTCGTCGGCGTGGTCGAAGCATTTGAAGGTGCGGCTCAGCTCACGGCCGGTGTCGGCCCCGCGCGGGCCGATGAGCGGCCGGGCCGCCGACCAGGCCGCGCGGAAGGGGGCCGTGCGCACCCCCGGCACCAACTCGGCGCCGTACTTGATCATCATGTCGATGTGGTCTTGCGGCAGACCCAGATTATCGGGGTCGGCCACGACCCACGAACTGGTGCCGATGACCGACAGGGCGCGCTGGGGCACGATGATGTCGCCGTCGCCGGATTTGTGCAGCCGGTTGACGACCATATTGCACAGCCGGCCGCGCACCGCCAGCATGACCCCCGGNNGCCCCGGCGGCGCTGATAAAGATGTCGCCGCCGATCTCGTACTCCTTATTCGTCGTGTGGTCGCGCACGCGGATGGCGCTAACGGCGTTGCCGCGCTTGATGAAATCGACCACCTCGGTATAGGTCTTTATCGTCGCTCCGGCGTGGCGGGCCGTGGCGAAGAAGCGCAGGGGCATCCGCATGGCGTCCATCGTGGCGTCGGGAACCTGGACGCCCATGAGGACGGCCGGGTTGACGTTCGGCTCGCGCTCCAGCACTTCGCGGGCCGTCAGGCGGCGGGCGGGAATGCCGCACTCATGGCAGGCCTCGATGAATTCGTGGCTATAGGCGGCCTCATCCTCGGTCAGGGCAATAAATAAGCCGTCGTTGAGTTCAAATGAGCCGGGCGCGATCCGGCGCAGGATCATATTCTCTTCGATGCACTCGACGGCCGACTCCTTGTCGTTCACGGCATAGCGCGCGCCGCTATGGAGCAGGCCGTGGTGGCGACCGGTCGTGCCCGACGTGACCTCGCCGCGCTCGACCAGCGTGACCTTATAGCCGCGCAAGGTCAGGTCGTGGGCCACGGCCGCCCCCGTCCCGCCGCCGCCAATGATGACTGCATGAAATGACGCCATCGTGTCCTCTTTGCTCTCCCAATAACCATTCAGGGATCGGGCGGTGGCCGCCCACTGCCCGATCCCTGAACTACTACGTCGGCAGGTTAACCGCGGCCGGCCCATGCGGCAGCCGGCTCAATCTCAGTGCTCGACCCAATCGAAGGTGCGGGTGACGGCCTTCTTCCACATCCGGTAGTTCTCGGTGCCGGCCTGGCTGTTGGGGTCGGGTTCCCACGTCTTGGCCATGGCCCAGTTCTCGCGAATGTCGTCCTCGCTCTTCCAGAAGCCGACGGCCAGACCGGCGGCATAGGCCGCGCCCAGGGCCGTGGTCTCGGCCACCTGCGGCCGAATGACCGGCACGCCGAGCACGTCGGCCTGGAACTGCATCAGGGTGTCGTTATAGACCATACCGCCGTCGACCTTCAGCGCCGTCAACGGCACGCCGGAGTCGGCATTCATGGCGTCCAGCACTTCGCGGGTCTGGTAGGCGGTGGCCTCCAGCGCGGCGCGGGCGATGTGGCCCTTGTTGACGTACCGCGTCAGGCCGACGATGGCCCCGCGGGCGTCGGACTTCCAGTAGGGCGCGAACAGGCCGGAGAAAGCGGGCACGAAGTAGACGCCGCCGTTGTCCTCCACGGACTTGGCGTAATCCTCGATGTGCGGGCTGTAGTCGAAGAAGTTCAGGTTGTCGCGCAGCCATTGTACCAGCGCGCCGGTGATGGCGATGGAGCCTTCCAGGGCATACACGGCCGGCTTGTCGCCGAACTTGTAGCACAGGGTGGTCAGCAGGCCGTTCTTCGACGGCACGATCTCGGTGCCGGTGTTCATGATCATGAAGCAGCCGGTGCCATAGGTGTTCTTGGCCTCGCCGGGGCTGAGGGCCGCCTGGCCCACGGTGGCCGCCTGCTGGTCGCCCAGGTCGCCGCTGACGGGGATACGGCCGCCGAACGGGCCATTCTCCCGCGTATGGCCGTAGACGGCCGAAGAGGGCATCACCTTGGGCAGCATGCTGAGGGGCACGCCCATCGTCTGGGCAATGTCGGCATCCCAATCCAGCGTCTTGAGGTTCATCAACATGGTGCGGCTGGCGTTGGACACGTCGGTGACGTGGGCGCCGCCGTCGACGCCGCCGGTCAGATTCCAGATGACCCAGGTGTCGATGTTGCCGAAGACGGCGTCGCCGCGCGCGGCGGCGGCCTTGGCTTCGGGCACGTTATCCAGAATCCAGCGCACCTTGGGGCCGGAGAAGTAGGTTGCCAGCGGCAGGCCGACCTTGTCGCGGAAGCGGTTCTGGCCGACGTTGCCCTCGAAATCCTTGATGAGCTTGTCGGTGCGGGTGTCTTGCCAGACGATGGCATTGTAGTAGGGCTTGCCCGTTTTCTTGTCCCAGACGACGGTGGTCTCGCGCTGGTTCGTCACGCCGACGGCGGCGATGTCCTTGGCCGTGATGCCGGCATTCTTCAGCGCGCCCTTGATAACGTCCTGCGTCCTGGCCCAGATCTCCATCGGATCATGCTCGACCCAACCGGCCTGGGGATAGATCTGCTTGTGCTCCATCTGGTGAATGCCGACCGGCAAACCGTGATGGTTGAAAATCATACACCGGGTACTGGTGGTACCCTGATCGACTGCTGCAACGTAATCCGCCATTGTGAATTCTCCTTTGCTAATAGTGGTCAGTGAATCAGTGGGTCAGTATTCAGTAGGTCAGTATTCAGTAGGTCAGTAAGACTGAATACTGACCTACTGAATACTACTTCTCCCCGATCGCCTCTAGTAAGGCATTCAAAATCAGATAAGACGACGTGGCACCTGGGTCCTGATGGCCGATGCTGCGCTCGCCGAGATAGCTGGCGCGCCCCTTGCGGGCCTGCAACGGGATGGTGTCCTTCATACCCTGTTCGGCGGCGGCCACGGCGGCGGCCAGCGCGCCGGCGCTGCCCTGGCCCTCGGCCACGATCGCCCGCAGCGCGGCCATGGCCGGCAGCAGGGCGTCCATCATGGTCTTGTCGCCGGGCTGGGCCCGGCCGCGCGCCTGCACGCCGTCCACCGCTCCCTGTAACATGGTGACCAGGTCGTCGTCGCTCAATTCTTCCTTGGCGTCGGCGGCCATGCCGCCGCGCTGGAAGAACGTGCCATAGAGCGGGCCACTGGCCCCGCCGACGCTGGAGATCAAGGTCATCCCCACCGTCTTCAGGATGTTGCCGATGTCCTTATCGGCCACGGTCGGCAGCTTCTCGGCCACTTTCTGGAAGCCGCGATCCATATTAGTGCCGTGATCGGCGTCGCCGATGGCCGCGTCGAGTTGGGTCAGATAATCCCGGTTGTCGCTCAGCACGGCCGTCGTTAGCTCCAGCCAGCGGACGATTTGCTCTTTGGTTACCATTGTTTAGACGCCCCACCGCAAGCCCGGTGTCTTCACCGGCGCGTCCCAGAATTTCAGGATTTCGTCATCGGCCTTCAGCAGGGTGATCGACATACCGGCCATCTCCAGCGAGGTGATATAGGGGCCGATCAGGTTGCGGACGATCTCGATGCCGTGGGCCTTACACACTTCGTCGAGCTTGCGATAGACGGCGTATAGCTCGGAGACGGGCGTGCCGCCCATGCTGTTGACGAAGGCGATGACCCGGTCGCCCTTCTTGAGGGGTTCGTCGGTCAGCGATATATCGACCCAGTCGCCGGCGTCGCGGTCCCATTCGCGGACAACGCGCGTGTAGGCCGGGTCGGTGATGATTTCCTCGGCCATCAGCTTGGTCACCTCGTCGGCTGTGGTAAAGGGCATGCGCTTCTGGCCCGGCTCGCCGTGGATGCCGATGCCGAACTCCATCTCGTTCTCGCCCAGTTCGAAGGTGGGCTTGCCGGCGGCGGGCACGGTGCAGGAAGTCAGAGCCATGCCCATCGTGCGCCCATAGCTGTTGGCCTTGCGGGCCAGATCGGCGCATTGATCCAAGTTGTAGCCGGCCTCGGCCGCCGCGCCGACGATCTTCTCAACGAGCACCGTCGTGCCCACGCCGCGCCGCCCGGCGGTATAGAGGCTGTCCTTCACGGCCACGTCGTCGTCGATAAGGATGTTCTGGACGGGGATGCCGTCGCCGTGGGCCAATTCGGCGGCCGTCTCGAAATTGAGCACGTCGCCGGTGTAGTTCTTCACCAGAAACAGCACGCCCGCGCCGCTGTTGACCATCTTGGCCGCCTCGTACATCTGATCCGGCGTGGGCGAGGTGAAGACTTCGCCGGGGCAGGCCGCGTCGAGCATACCCATGCCGACAAAGCCGCCGTGCATCGGCTCGTGGCCGCTGCCGCCGCCGGAGATAATCGCCACTTTGCCGGCCACCGGCGCGTCGGCGCGATAGACGAAGTTCGGCTCATAATGGATCTTCAACTGGTCGGGGTGGGCGACGGCCATACCCTCCAGTTGCTCTTTGACGACGTCTGGAACCGCATTGATCAGTTTTTTCATGGGTTCTCCTCGTGTGGTTTCGTATTAGGTGGCGCCCCCCGCCCCCATGAGCGGAGAGCGCCGCAATTAGTCCGCTTGGGGGCTTACCAGCCTAGAATGCCCCACAACAGGGCGCCGATGATGCCGCCCACGATGGGGCCGACGACCGGAATCCACGAGTAGCCCCAGTCGGAGCTGCCCTTGCCGGGAATCGGCAGGATGGCATGGGCGATGCGCGGCCCCAGGTCGCGGGCCGGATTGATGGCGTAGCCCGTGGGGCCGCCCAGCGAGAGGCCGATGCCCCACACCAGGAAAGCCACCGGCAGCGCGCCCAGCGCGCCCAGGTCAATCGCCTCGGTGCCCATGACCGCGCCGCGGATACCCAGCACGCCGAAGACCAGCATGAAGGTGCCGATGATCTCGGTCACCAGGTTCCAGACCGTGTTGCGGATGGCCGGGCCGGTCGAGAAGACGGCCAGCTTGCTGCCGGGGTCGGGGGTGGCCGCCCAGTGCTGGAAGTAGGCCAACCAGACGATGACCGCGCCGAGGAAGGCGCCGACCATCTGGGCGATGATGTAGCCCGGAACCTGGCCCCAACTGAAGCTGCCGGCCACGGCCAGGCCGATGGTCACGGCCGGATTCAGGTGTGCGCCGCTGACGACGCCGGTGACCATGACGGCCACGAAGACGGCCAAGGCCCAGCCCGTGGTTATCACGATCCAACCGGCCGAGTTGCCCTTGGTCTTGCCCAGGACGACGTTGGCGACGACGCCATCGCCGAGGATGATAAGCAGCATCGTGCCGATTACTTCACCAATATATGCATTCATGGTTCACTCCTTTTGCTTTGACAATTCAGAAACGTAATTAATTTGAAAGACGACAACGTTTCTGTTTTAGAAGTCGCGTTGCGCAATGGGGAATAGCGGAAATTCAGTCCGATAGGCCAACCTCCTCTTCCGCACACGCCAAATGAGCGCCAACGGCAGGCAGGCGAAAACAGCCGGTACGGTTACAACAGCTGAACGACTTCCCTGCGATGCTCATAGACGTGCGGCGTAGACAGCAACAATGATGGACGGACTAGACCAGCGTTATGCACTTTAACTAGCGAGCGGGCAGCAACGCTTGTGCAAAACACACAAGTTACATCTTAACGGTTCCCGGAAGGCTGGTCAAGCGATCGACAATTTTTGTTTCAAAAAGAAACGAAGAAGTAAGGAAATCGTTTCAATATGAAACGAATCAATTTTTGAATAAGGCCGGCGAAATATCCAATCGCTTCATCTTGCGCCACAGTGTGGAGCGGCCGATGCCCAACAAGCCGGCCATCTCCGTCACCCGGCCATTGCAGGCCCACCCGGCGCGGAAAATGGCCTCGCGCTCGGCTTCGTCCACCGACAGCACCGGCTGGGCCAGCGGGTGGCGGCCGCTCAACACCCGGCCGTTGCGCACCATCTCCGGCAGGTCGCCCGGCCGGATGACGCTATCGCGGCTCTGGCTTATGGCTCGCTCCAGCGCGCTCTCCAGTTCGCGCACGTTGCCCGGCCACGGGTAGCGCGTCAGGAAGCGCACCGCCTCGTCCTCGATCCACATGGCCCGTTCCTCGCGCGTCGTCTGCCGGGACAAAAAGCGCTCGGCCAGCAGCGGAATGTCCTCCACCCGTTCACGCAACGGCGGCACCTCGATCTTGAACACCCCGAAGCGGTAATAGAGGTGCGACAGGAAGCTGCCCTGGGCCACTAACTCCTCGAGGTTGGCCGTCGTCGCGCCCACAATGCGCACGTCAACCGGGATGGGCTGGGAACTGCCCAATCGGGTCACGTGGCGCGTCTCGATGACGTGCAGCAGGGCCGCCTGGAGTTCCAGGGTCAGATTCTCGATCTGATCCAGCAGCAGCGTGCCGCCGTCGGCCAGCTCGAATTTGCTGGGCTGGCCGCGGGTGTTGGTGTCCTGCTCGTGGCCCAGCATCTCACGGGTCATCAATTCGTGGGGGATGGCCCGGCAGTTGATGTCGATGAACGGCTTGCCGGCCCGCGGTCCGTCGTTGTGGATGGCCCGCGCCAGCAGGTTCTTGCCTACGCCCCCTTCGCCCAGGATAAGCACCGGAGCCGCGCCGCGGGCCGCCGTGCGGCTCTGGCGCACCACGCGTCGCATACCGGCCGAGTCGGCCTGGATGTCCTCGATGCTCAACCCGGTCTGCGCGCCGTACTGTTGCTGGGCGATCTGGCGCACGTGCTCGATGGGGCTGAGCAGGGCCACGTAGCTGACCGGCTGCGCCCCGGCCTCGAAGATGGGCCGTAGCGTCACCACGCAGCGCACGTCGCGCCCCAGCGCCTGGAGGCTCACTTCCACGTCGCGCAACTCGTCGCCGGCGTCGATGGCCGTCACCAATTCCGGCGGCAGCCGCAGCACGTCGGCCAGCGGCCGGCCCACGACCGTGCGCGGGTTGATCTGGAGCATGTTGGCCGCCTGTTCGTTCACGTGACGGATTTCGCCCTGCTGGTTCCAGACGATAACTCCCTCGACGATGGCCCCCAGGATGGTATTGACCTGGCCCAGGTGCTGGTTGGCCTCCTCCAGATACCAGTTGGCCTGGAGCTGATTGCCGATGGCCCGCGCGGCGGACATGACCAACCCCAGCGTGTGCGACGTCACGGGGTCGCGCGGCCCGATCATGCCCAACAGGCCGATGGCCCGGCCGCGCACGTCGTGGATGGGCGCGGCGGCGGTGACGAACTCGTGCAGGTATCTGAAGTAATGCTCCGCCCCCACCACCTGCACCGGCATGGCCTCCAGCAGGGCCAGCCCCAGCCCGTTGGTGCCGGCGCTATTCTCCGACCAGTAGGCGCCCTGGCTGAAGCCCAGCGCGCCGGCTTGCTCCACCGCCGCTGGATCGCCGCCAATGATCAGCAGGCAGGCCGCGCCGTCGGCCAGGGCCACGGCGTAGCGCGACCCTTCGGTGAATTGATGGATGTCCTCGATGAAGGGCGTGGCGATGGTGATCAGGTCTTGCTGCGCCCGGATGATGGAATAGAGCGCGTTACGGCTGATCGACGCCGGGCGCGGCCGGGCCTGGGGGTTGAAGCGGTAGACGCAGCGCCGCCAGGAGCGCACGATGGCCGGATCGATGCCATCGGCAATTTCCTCCGTCTGGACGTGCTCCATGAACGCCTGCCAGGCGGTGAGTAGCGTCTCATGGTCGATGCCGATGCCGGTGGGTTGCATGGCCCTACACTCCGATGGTCGCGGTCGCCGCCTCCGTCTGGCGAATGACGGCCAGCATCTGCTCATGAATATGACCATTGCTGGCCAGGATGTGGAACTTCCTATCCAGCCGCAGCGGCGCGCCGTCAATGTGAGTGACCGTGCCGCCCGCCTCCCGCGCCAGCAGGATGCCCGCGGCCACGTCCCAGGCGCTGACCTTGAACTCCCAGTAGCCATCGAGCCGCCCGGCGGCCACGTAGGCCATATCGAGCGCCGCCGACCCGGCCCGCCGCAGGCCGAAGGCATGCTTGATGAAGCGGGCCACGTAGGCGCCGTTATCCAGCGGGCTGGTGTGTACGTCGTAGGGAAAGCCGGTCGCCAGCAGGCTCAACTCCAGCGTTGTTTCCCGGCTCACGCCTAGCCGCTGTGTCCCGTCGCGGCCGAGCAGGTAAGCCCCGCCGCCGGCCGTGGCCGTGAAGCACTCGTCGCGAGTCGGGTCATAGACCACGGCCACCAGCGGCTGTTGCCCGTCATAGAGGGCCAGC
>CXWJ01010077.1_pt1 | contig 19830 bp, 11 predicted proteins | sample 590841 | NCBI WGS metagenome assembly CXWJ01 (sample SAMEA3498367, study PRJEB10139) | wastewater metagenome | biome: wastewater treatment plant; material: activated sludge | place: Austria | collected 2015-01-21 | reverse complement strand
AGCCATGTTTCGCTATCGCACCGACGAAGAGATCAGGCGCTATGATCTAATGAAGCTGGGCGTACTGCTCATGCTGCTGGCGCTGCTGGCCCTCACCTGGATCGCCACCCGCGAGATGGATGTGGCCGGGCCGGTGGTCGATGAGTCGGCCACCGCCGCCGCCGAACTGGCCTCCGTGCCCGCACCCACGCTGGGCGTACCGGCCATCAACGCCCCGGTTGGGGTCTTGCCGCCCGGCGGTGTAACGCTCAGCGGCACGGCCGGGCCGGGGGCGCAGGTCATCATACTAGTCGACGGCCGCCCTGCCGGCACGGCCAGCGCCGGGGTCGATGGCGCGTGGTCGACCACGGTCGATCTGCCGGCCGGCGACTACACGGTTCAGGCCCAGACCGTCGATAACGTCGGCGCGGTGGTGGGCGAGTCGGCGCCGATCGCCATCCACGTGGGCGAAACGGAAGAGATCGCCGCCGACCCCGGCGTGTTGGCGACGCCGGGCTTCGACCCCCTGACCGGGCGCTTAATGTTCTCCGGCACGGCCGCGCCGGGCGAGACGGTCACCATCAGCAGCAACGGCACGGTCGTGGGCACGGGTCTGGCCGATGAAACAGGCGCGTGGGCCATCGCGGTGCAGTCCGACGCTGTCGCCGGCGAGGTGACGATGCAAATCATCGATGCCGCCGGCAACGTCGTGGGGCAGAGCCAACCGCTCAAGCTCAACGCCCGGCCGCCCAGCCTGGACGTGACCGGCGACGTGCAACTTGACCCAAGCGGCGGCGTGCTGCTATTACCCGCCCGGCCGGAAGGCGTATCGCTCACGGGTCGGGCGGAGCCGGGAACCGTTGTTGAGATCGTCGTCGATGGCGCGCCCGCGACCACGGCCGTGGTCGACCCCAGCGGCCAGTGGACGGCGACGCTGACCCTGCCCGAAGGCGTCCACGTTCTCCAACTGAACACCCTCGACCCCGGCGGGGCGCTTCTCCTCGCCGCGCTGCCGGTCACGGTGGCGGTGGGCGAGGCGGCTACGGCGGCAGTGACGCCGGGGGCAACCGCGGCCGCGCCCGCCGATGGCAACCAGACGGTGGCCGAGCTACTGGCGGGCCGCCCCGAGTTCGCCGCTTTTTGGGCCGCCGCGCAAGCCACGGGGCTAAGCGAGACGCTGGCCGAGCCGACGGCGTTCACCGTGTTTGCCCCGACCGACGATGCCTTCAATGAATTGCCGCCGCAGGTGATCGCCGGCTTGACCGCCAACCCCGACGTGCTGGCCCAGCTCCTGCAATATCACGTGGCACCCGGGCAATACGCGGCGGCCGATTTGCTCGTCGTGCAGCCGGCGACCTTGAACGGCCGCCTGTTGACCATCGCGGCGCAGAATGACACCCTGACGGTTAATGATGCGCTGGTGACCGTGCCGGACATTGCCGCCGCCAACGGCGTCATCCACGCCATCGACCGCATCCTCGTGCCGCCGCTGGCGGTGGGCGTGCGCCCGCCGGTCATCGACGACTCCGGCGTGCCGACCTTCACCGGGCCATTGCTGACCATCGTCGGCACGGCCGAACCCAATCGCACCATCCTGGTCGAATTGAACGGCGAATCCTTCGGTCAGCCGGCAGTCGTGGGGCCGGATACGACCTGGATGGTGGCGGGCGACGTAACGCCGGGCGAATACCGGATTGTCGCCTATATGCTGAGCGCATCCGGCGCATTGGAAGCCATTTCGCGGCCGGTGATATTACCGGTCAGATAATAGATAGGGTATAGTCCATCAGGAGTCAGCAAGAACGGCCGGCCCGGTCTACTCATACCGCGACGCCGCGCCGTATCGAGAAGGGAGAAAAGCGACGATGAGCAACGATTTCATGGATTTATTGTCCGGGGCGGCTGACGACGATGAGTCGGGCCAGGGTGAAAGAGGGATGGGTGACTTGCTCGGCAGCCTGCTGGGTGGCGGCGGCGGCGGCGCTCAGGGCGGCATGGGCGATTTGCTCGGCAGCCTGCTGGGCGGTGGCGGTGCCCAGGGCGGCTCGTCCGGCGACATGGGCGCTCTGCTCGGCAGCCTGATGGGCGGCGGTGGCGCGGCATCCAGCGGCTCATCCGGCGACATGGGCGATCTGCTCGGTGGTCTGATGGGCGGCGGTGGCGCGGCGTCCAGCGGCTCATCCGGCGACATGGGCGATCTGCTCGGCGGCCTCATGGGCGGCGGCGGTTCGTCGCCGTCGGCCGGCGGTCTGGGTGGCCTATTGGGCGGCTTGCTGGGCGGCGGTGGTGGCGGCGATCAGATGAGCTTCGGCGGCGGCGGCGGCGGCATGTCCCTGCCCTTCGCCGGTACGCTGGCCGAAAAGCTGGGCATCTCCCAACAGATGGCTAATATGCTGATCATGGGCGCGATTGGCCTGCTGACGTCGTCGATGGCGAAGAACCGCAGCGCCGGTCGCAGCGGCGCGGCCGATTTCAACAGCCTGACCGACCCCGATTTTATCCGCTCCAGCGGCGTCGCCGGGCGGCTTTCGGGGCAGATGGGCATCAGTGAGGATGACGCCATCCTCGGCTTGCAGCAGACAATGGGCCTGATGGTGGCCGGCCAAGCGGCGACGAGCAAGGCCCCGGCCAAGAAGAAGACGGCCAGGAAGACAACCACCACGGCCAAGAAATCGGCCGCGCCCAAGAAAGCATCGGCCCAGACGACAAAACCCAAGCCCAAGAAGAAACCGGCCCAGCCGAAAGCGGAAGGCTCCGACTTCATGGACTTACTGGATGACCCGAATCGCTAGGACGGCCGGCCAATGGGCCGGGCGCGGCGGTGGGTTGCGGCTCACAGTGTGTGGGATGGTTGGGGCGGGGTGGCCCATTCGGTGTCCCCTGCCCCGGCCATAGAATTGAAAACCGGGATCAGAATAGGAGAAATCTATGATTAAAGAGTTTCGCGAGTTTATCCTGCGTGGGAATGTGATCGATCTGGCCGTGGCCGTCATCATCGGCGCGGCGTTTACGGCCATCGTCACTTCTCTCGTCAATGACATCATCATGCCCATCATCGGCGCGATCCTGGGCGGGGTCGATTTTGCTTCCCTGGCTATTACGGTCGGCGACGCCAACATCACCTACGGCAACTTCATTCAAGCCATCATCAATTTCCTGCTCATTGCCGTGGTGTTGTTCCTGATCATTCGCTCCATCAACCGTATGAACCGCCAGCCGGCCGCCGCGCCCGCCGCGCCGCCCGCGCCGACGAACGAGGAACTGCTGTTGCGCGAGATCCGCGACCTGCTGCGCGATCGTCGCCCGCTGTAAATAACCCGGCGGCGCGCCGTTGCCCACAGCCGGCGCGCCGCCCCTTGACGACTTCACACCCGCCGGGACGGGCCATTTTCTGGAGGAAGCAAAGATGTCAATCTTTCGTCGCATCATTGGATTGCTGATGATTATCGTCGGTATCGTCGGGCTGATTATCGCCGGGGCGGGGGCCTATTTCGCCGGCCAGGCCATCGACGCCGTCGGCGCCGGCCTCAATTCCACCGTCGATCTGCTCGACCAGACCGTGGGCACGACCACGGCAAGCCTGGAGAACGTCAAGGCCACGCTCGGCGAGGCGAGCAATACGCTCACCACGGTCACCGCCGCCACGCGCAACGTGGCGACAACCATATTCGACACCCAGCCGCTGCTGGAGCAGGTGACGACGATGACCACCGACACCGTGCCCGGCAGCCTGGAGGCGGTCAACACGGCCATCCCCAACCTGGCCGGCATCGCCGCCACCATCGACACCACCCTGGAGCGCCTGAGTAACTTCAGCATCGACCGCACCATCGGCGCCGGGTTGGTTCAGATTCCCCTCAGCTTCGATTTGGGCATCGATTACAACCCGGAGCAATCGTTCGATACGGCCGTTCTGGCTATCGGCGACAGCCTGGTGCCCCTGCCTGACCAGTTGCGGGCGATGGAGGCCAACCTCAATACCACCGTCACCAACCTCGGCAACATCGGCAGCGACATCGAAGCCCTGTCGGGCAACATCGAAGGCATCAACACCACTGTCGAACAATTCGTCCCCCTGCTCGACCAGTACATCGCCATGCTGACCCAGATTACCGGCTCGCTGGAAAATGCTCGCGCTCAGGTCAACGCCAACCTCGGCACGATTAAATGGGTCGCCACCGGGCTGATGATCTGGTTCGCCTTTTATCAGGTCATGCCCATCTACTTCGGCTATCGCATGTTGTCCGACAAGGTTGTAGAGGGCAGCATCGAGGAACGGCTGGAAGAAGAGCGCGAAGAAATGAAAGATCGGGTGAAGGAAGCCGAAGAGAAGGCTGAGGAAGCCGCCGAAAGAGCCGAAGACGCGGCCGAGGATGCCGCCGCCGCCGTGTCATAACGGCGGCCGGTTGACGGGTTCGAGAGTTTGTCAACGAGAGTGATAAGCTATTCGCGACGCCATTGATTGATTGATCGCCGACTCTCGGGCGATGAGACGCAAGATAAGGTAGGAGAAGTTGCATGAACAACAACGAACAAGGTAAAAGGGATACCCGCGTTATTCTGGCGGGGATTATCCTGGCTATGCAGATCATTGGCCTGCTGTGGCTGCTTCTCTTCGCCCGCGACCGGCTGGCGGCCTTCTCCGGCGAAGACCGCACGACGGACGTGGTTGCCCAGGCCACGGTAGCGGCGACTGAAGAGGCCACCGAGGCCCCGGCCGTCGATACCACCGCCACAGAATCAGCCGCCGCAGCCGCCACGGCCGAGGCCGAAGCTGCCCTGACCTCGGCCGCGGCTACAGCCGAGGCCGCCGCGGCCGAGACCGCCGCCATGGAAGACGCCGCGCTGACGCCCGAAGAAGTGGCCGTCGACACCAAGGCCGTCGAAGCGGCGGGCCTTGCTGATGCCGACGAGCTGCCCACCTGGGTGGCGACACTGGTACCGGGGGGCGCGGCCGACGCCGCCGCCGGCCGCCCGGCCCTGCCGCCCCATTTGCTGCTTACCTTCGTCGATCCGCAGAATCCCGACGCCGAACCGGCCGCGCCGGATATGATCGACCTCAACCAGCCGCAGGTGCGCATCATCCCCATCGCCACCCTGCTGTCCTTGCTGGAGCAAAGCGGCGACGCCGCCGGCCAGGAAGCGCTGGACGACCTGTTGTCGTTGCTGGAGCAGCAGCCCGACCCGGCCGAGGCCGGCGTGCCCATCTCGCCCGTATTGGGCCAGGCGGTGCAGAATTTCGTCGCCCAAACCGACTACCGCGCCTTCGGCGGCGGCCAGGGTATCGGCTACGTCACCCATATCAGTGGCGAAAACGTCGTGCCGGTCACCAATGAATCGGGGCTGAACTACGTCTATCAGGGCGTCACCGCCGACGGCGAGCAGTACGTCTTCCTGTCCTGGCCGCTGGACGCCGACTTCCTGCCGGAGACGGTCGATGCCGCCGCCGACCAGGTCGAAATGCTGGCCTCCAATCCGGCCGGCTATTACACCGATCTGCAAGAGCAGGTGAACACCAACGATGGCGCGGCCGGGCTGCGGCCGTCGTTGCGGATGCTGACCGCGTTGGTCGGCGCGCTGTCGCTCCGCGGCGCGGTGGCCGAAGTCGATGAGAGCGCCCTGGCCCAGGGGTCGCCCGAAGACGCCACCGGCATCACCTGGAACTGGACGAGCAGCGCCGCCGCCGATGGCGCGGAGACGGATGTCGAGACGCCGCAGAACTATCAATTGGTACTCTGGCCCGACGGAACCTATAGCCTCCGGGCCGATTGCAATGTCGGCGGCGGTGTCTATACCGTTGACGCCGACGGGACGATCCAATTGCAACCCGGCGCGCTGAGCCGCGCGTTTTGCCCCGAAGGTTCGCGCGATACGGAGTTTGTCCAATCGCTGCTGGCCGCCCGCGCCGTGGCCTTCAATGAAAGCGGCGACATGGTGCTGACCCTGGAAGATGGCGGCACGATGACGCTGGCCAATGCCGGCCCGGTGGAGAGCGAGGCAGTGGCCGAGGCCGAGGAGCAACCCGCGGCCGACGAGGCCGGGCTGGCCGGCCTGACGCTGCAATGGCCGGGCTACACCAACGCCGCCGGCGAAACGGTCACCGTGGACAACCCCGAAAACTACCTCATCACGCTGCTGCCCGACGGTACGTTCAACGTCGTGGCCGACTGCAACATGGGCGGCGGCAGCTATACCTATAGCGCCGATGGTGTGCTGACCCTCGGCCCCATTCGCACGACGCGCATGGCCTGCCCCGAAGGCTCGCAGGGCGACGCTTTCCTGGCCTTCCTGGAGAGTGTCAGTGGCGTGGCCGTGGGCGACGATGACGCGATCACCATGACCACCGCCGATGGCGGCAGCGCCACGTTTGTCAACCTGCCCGAGGCCGACGCGGCGGGCGAAGTGGCCGAGCAGCCGGCGGCCGATCCGGGCAATATCCTGTGGCAATGGACCGGTGCTATCCCGACTGACGGCACGGCTATCACCGTGGCTAACCCGGAGCTTTACACGCTGGCCCTGCTCGACGATGGTTCCTACGTCTTCCGGGCCGATTGCAACAGCGGCACGGGCCAATACACCCTTGATGGGACGACATTGACCCTGCTGCCGGGGATAATGACGCTGGTCGCTTGCGATGCGGACTCGCTCAGTGATCTGTACCTCGGTTTCCTGGGCCAGGTCGCGAGCTTCGGCCTGGGCGAAGACGGTGTGCTGGTCCTGACGCTGGCTGATGGCTCGACGCTGGCCTTCGCCAACGGCGGGCCGTTCGTGGCCGAGAGCGGAACCGGCGGCGAGTTGGAAACGGCCGATCCACTGGCCGGTCGCGGCTGGCGATGGACGCACTTCCGCGACGCCAAGCAGGACTACGACGTGACCGGCGCCTACACGATCACCTTCAACGCGGATGGCACGGCGTCCGTCGTGGCCGATTGCAACCAGGGCAACGGGACTTATCGGATCGACGATACGACATTGACGATCTCCATCCTGGCGACGACCCGGGTTGCCTGCCCGGCCGGCTCGCTGGGTGACTCGTTTATTGAGTATCTGAACCAGGCCGGCACGTTTGCCTTCAGCGATACCACGCTGAACGTCATCCTGATGGCCGACGGCGGCACGATGACGTTCGTCGAGTTACCGTAAGCGGTTCGGCGGCGCGGGCCTTATGGGAGATTGTCTAATTATTCGGCCCTTTGTAGGGGTCAGACAACCGGGAGAAACGTTGGTGCGAAGCAGATAGCTTCGTCTCCCGGTTGCCTGACCCCGGAGGGCGAGGCAGCGGCGCGACGCGATGGTTCTACATCGCGGGGTTGCTATCGTCGCTGTCTCACCCCTACAGCGATCGCCGGCGGACAACCGAATTGGGCGTAGCAACGAGGAGTATCATGGAACCCACCAGCAGGCCGCGTCATCTGAGACGCATTTTCCTTAGCGTCGCGCTCTTGATCGCTATCGGCCTGGTGGGCTGCCGGGAAGCGCCGCCGGCAGGGGTTGTTGCGTCGCCCCAGGGCCAGACCCCGGCGGCCACCGCCCAGGACGGGGCCACGACCGCCCCCGGCGACGCGGCTACGCCTGCCGCCGCCGGCGATGCCTGGGCCGCCGTGCGCCAGCGCGGCCGGCTCATCGTCGGCACGTCGGCCGATTACCCGCCGTTTGCCTACTACACCGAGGATTTCCAACTGACCGGCTACGACGTGGCCCTGGCCCGGCTGCTGGGCGAGCGGCTGGGCGTTGAGGTCGAATTCAACGACATGGCCTTCGACGGCCTGGGGGGCGCGCTCCAGGTGGGGCAGATCGACGCTGCCATCGCCGCCATCTCCATCACCGATCAGCGCCGCGAGACGGCCGACTTCTCCAATCTCTATTTCGTCAGCGAAGGCGCGGCGCTGGCCCGCGCCGGCGAGGGCATCACTATCACTCGCCTCGAAGACCTGGCTCCCTTCCGGGTGGCCGTCCAGTCCGGCTCGGTCTATCAAACGTGGCTGGAAGAAGAGGCTGTCGCCACGGGGCTATTGCCGGCCGATCAACTGCTGGTCTACGTGGAAGCGGGCCAGGCCGTGACCGATCTGCGCGCCGGTTTGGTCGACGTCGCCATCGCCGACGCCTTGCCGTTGGAGTTGGCCGCCCGCGACGAGGGTTTGCAAATCGTCGGCCGCGGCCTGAACGGGCAGCGCCTGGCCGTGGCCCTGGAGCGCGGCTCCACCTTGCTTTCGCCCATCAATGAGGCGCTGTTCGATCTGCAAAACGAGGGCGAATTGGCCCGGCTGGCCGAGGAGTTTCTCAGCCTGGAAGGGGAAGAGTTGGCCCCGCTGCCCGAAGCCGAGGCGGCGACGCCCGAAACAGAAACGCCCGAAGCGAGCGAACCGGCCCGCGCCCCCGAATGCGTCAACGCCATGACCCTCATCGCCCACCTGTCGCTCGACGATGACGCCATGCGCGCGCCGCCACCCATCAGCCCCGGCACGCCCTTCCAGAAGAGTTGGCGGCTCCAGAACAACGGCACCTGCACCTGGGGCGAGGGGTACGTGTTGACCCCTGTAGGCGGCAACGTGCCCCAGGCGTCGATGGGCGGCGCGCCGACGGCCGTCCCCGGCCCGGTGGCCCCCGGCCAGACGGTCGATGTGACCGTCAATCTGGTCGCCCCGCTCATCCCCGGCGTCTATCAGGGCTTCTGGACGATGCGCGCCCCGAACGGGCTGCTCTTCGGCGACCGCATCTGGGTCGGCATCACCGTGCCCACCCTGCCCACGCCGACCCCGCCGCCCACGGCCACCACCTCGCCGACCATCAACTTCACGGTTGACCGGACGAGCATCCGGGCCGGCGAGTGCGTCACCTTCAGCTGGCAGGTGAGCGACGGCGGCACAGTCTATTTCGCCGCCCAGGGCCAGAACTGGCAGCAAAACCAGGTCGCCCCCTCGGCCGGGCAGGGGGAATGCCCCCAATCGACGACGACCTATGAATTGCGCGTCGTCGATGCCGCCGGGGCCGCGGTCGTCCGCAGCATCCGCATTGACGTGCAACCGGCCCCCAATGCGCCCCTGATCGAAGCCTTCACGGTGACGCCCAGCAACCAGATCGTCGCCGGGCAGTGCGTCGAGGTGCGCTGGCGGCTCAGCGGCGACGTGGACAACGTCCGCGTGAGCCGTAACGAGACGACGCTGTGGAACGGCGCGCCCCTCAGCGGCACGTCACGCGATTGCCCCGCGGCCGGCAACTACGCCTATGCCATCGAAGTCACCGGGCCGGGCGGCACGTCGCGCGCGCTGGAGAATGTCACCGTGCTGGCGGCCACGCCCGCGGCCGGCACGCCGACGGCCACGCCCGCGCCCGGCCAGGCCCCGGTCATCACCAGCTTCGGCGTCAACCCCAGCCGCATCTTCGTCGGTAGTTGCGTCACCGTCGCGTGGGGCGTGGGCGGCAACGTCAACCGCGTACAATTGCGGCGCGATGGGGTGCTGGTGCTCGACTTCGCGCTCTTCACCGGCAGCGTGACCGATTGCCTGAATGCCGAGGGCATGTATGAATACCGCATCGACGCGGCCAATGCCCAGGGGGGGACGGCCTTCCAGCAGGCGACGGTGGTGGTCGTGCGCTAAACCGCGAATCGCGCCGCCGAAAATACTATTGTCACCGCCCATAAGGTGACATAAAATTGAACCAGGCAAGGAGGCTACGTCATGGCAGATAACCTGGAAGATAGGGGCGATGAGTTCGAGACCGAACAACCCGTCTACGACGGCGAGACCCACGTCTATGATCCCGATCCGCCGGATCAGACCTACTCCCTCGACGATGAGGTGGAGGCCGCGGCCCGCAGCAATCTGAATTGGGTTTTGGTGGGGCTTGTGGCCCTGGCGGCGGTGGCCGTGGGGCTGCTGCTCTATTTCTTGCTGTTTAGCCCCGGTGAGCAAGGCGTTATCGACCCGCCCACCAACCCGGAGACAGGGGATAACTCCTGGAATCGCGTGCGTAGCGCCGGGCGCATGGTCGTCGGCACGTCGCTCGACTACCCACCCTTTACCTATCGCAACGATCAGTTCCAGCCCGACGGCTTCGACATAGCGGTGATCCGGGAGATCGCCAGCCGCCTGAGCGTGGGCACCGAGATCAAGGACATGGCTTTCGACAGCCTGTTCAGCGCGGTGGAACTGGGCCAGGTCGACGTCGCCATCGCCGCCATTACCGTGACGACCGAGCGCGAGGCACTGGCCGATTTCAGCAACATTTACTGGATCGGCGAAGAGGGCATTCTGGCGCGCGCCGATTCGGACATCACCGCTATCCGCACCCTGTCGGAGATGGCCGGCTACCGGATCGGCGTGCAGCGCGGCAGCGTCTATGAGACGTGGCTACAGCGCGACCTGGTCGATACCGGCATTACCCAGGCCAGCAACCTTTTCGTCTACGAGACGGTCGATGCCGCCGTGCGCGACCTGCGCGAGCAGCGCCTCGATCTGGTCATCCTCGACCGCCGCGTGGCCGATGCCGCCGTGGCCCAGGGGGGCGTGCGGCTGGTTGGCAGCGGGCTGAACCCACAGCGCTACGCCATCGCCGTGCGCAACGGCGCCGATAGCCTGCGCAACGAGCTCAATAACGCCCTGCTCCAGTTGCAGAACGAGGGGCGCATTGCCCAACTGGCCCAGCAATACCTCAACGTCGGCGCGGGCGAGATCATCACCCCGCCGGCCCCGACACCGACGTTCCCCACCCAGCCGACCACGCCGGCCGTCCAGCCGACGGCCGCGGCTTGCGTCAACGGCATGCGCTTCGTGGCCGATCTGAATCTCGACGACAACAATATGACCTCGCCGCCGCCCATCAGCCCCGGACAGCCGTTCAGCAAGGGCTGGCGCATCCAGAACAGCGGCACCTGCGCCTGGACGACGGCTTACCGTCTGGTCTTCGTCAGCGGCAACGTGCCCGGGGCCAGCATGGGCGGCCAGCCCACGGCCGTGCAGGGCTTCGTGGCCGCCGGGCAGCAGTATGACATATTCGTCAATCTGGTGGCCCCGCTGTCGGCCGGCGTCTACCAGGGCATCTGGCAGATGGTCGATGAGCAGAATCGCCCCTTCGGCGACCGCATCTGGGTCGGCATCACCGTGCCCGCCTCGCCCACGGCCACGGCCGCGGCGACGCAAACCCCATCGCCCAGCATCAGCTTCACCGTCGACCGCACCAATATCCTGCAGGGCGAATGTGTCACCTTTGTCTGGAACGTGCAGAATGTCACCGCCGTCTACTTCTATGCCCAGGGCGAGGCGTGGCAGAACAACCAGGTGCAGCCACAGGGCAACCGCGTGGCCTGCCCGACGACGACGACGACCTACTTCCTGCGCGTGCTGCGGCCCGACGGCACGGTGGAGGAGCGGCAAATCGTCATCACCGTGCGGCCGAACGTCAACGCGCCCAACATCACCCAATTCGCCGCCGCGCCGTCGCAGGTGACCACCGGCCAATGTGTCACGCTGCAATGGGACGTGCAGGGCAGCGTCAGCCGGGTCACCATCAGCAATCAATTCCGCGTCATCTGGGACAACGCCCCCTCGCGCGGCAACACCCAGGACTGCACCGGCGGCCAGCCGACGACTATCGAGTTCAAGCTGCAAGCCACCGGCCCCGGTGGTACGAGCCAGGCGCTGGAATACGTCAACGTCGTCAGCCCGGCCACGGCCACGCCCGTGCCCACCGCGCCGCCCACCCAGCCGATCATCGACTCGTTCACCGTGACGCCGGGACAATTGCAGACCGGCCAATGCGTGCAGATCTCCTGGAGCACCAGCGGCGCGACGTGGCTGGTACGCCTGTTGCGCAACAATGTGCTCGTGCTCGATAACGCCGGGCTGTCCGGCTCGGCCCAGGACTGTCTGCAATTCGCCGGGTCATATACCTACCAACTGGTCGCCAGCACGACCGGCGGCCAATCCATCTCGCGCGATCAATCGGTGCTGGTCAGCGAGGCCCCGCCGGTCAACCCGCTGGCCGGCAAGACCTATAGCCTGACCGATCTGAACGGCGCGCCGATCGTGGCCGGTTCCAACCTCACGGTGACCTTCAACGCCGACGGAACACTGAACGGCTCAGGTGGCTGCAACAGCTACAACGGCCGCTACACCGCCACCGCCGACGGCCTGATCACCGTCAGTGAGTTGTCGTTGAGCAACGCATTGTGCCCCTCGCCGCCGGGGGTCATGGAGCAGGAAGGGGCCTACATCAATGCCTTGCGCGCCGCCGTCACCTTTGTGTTCCCGGATCGCACGACGCAGATGGTCATGTACAATGCCGCCCGGCAGGATATATTGCGCTATATCCTGAGATAGCCTGATAACGCTGAAATGGATTGTGACTAAAAAGGGCGGCCACCTGGCCGCCCTTTTTGTTTTGGCGAAGAGCGAGCGCGGGTGGGTCAGAACCAGCCGCGACGCTTCATAAACAGCAGTAGCCCGCCGGCCACCGTCGCCATCAGCAACAGGACGGCCGGATAGCCCCACGGCTGCCGCAATTCCGGCATGTAGTCGAAGTTCATGCCGTAGATGCTGGCGATGAAGGTGATGGGCAGGAACACGGTGGCGATGACCGTCAGCAGTTGATTGACGCGGCCGGTGTTGCGCTCCACATTGCCCATGTACAGATCCATCACTTCCTTCAGCATCCCCCGCAGGCGATCATAATTAGTGAGTAGCGTCTCGATCTCGCGCAGCAGCGATTTGGTGAAGAACTTGGCGACCGGTTCGGTGATGAACCTCGATTCCGCGTCCTTCACATACTCCAGAAAATCTTCAAGCTCCAGCAGCGGTTCGTTCCAGGGCTTGATGCCCTCGCGCGCGATCAGGATGGCGCGATAGACCTGTTCGCGGCCGCCGCCGACCAATACCCGGTCTTCCAACTGTTCCAGTTGGTGGCCCAGGTGTTTGAAGCCTTGCTGGAAGTGCTCCACGATGACGGCCCGGATGAGCAGATAGAGCAGATAGTCGGGGCCGTGTTCCATCACGTGGGTCAGATGGTTCAGCGCCCGCCGCCGCGTGCGCGAGAAGAGGCCGTGCAACTGGTGCTCATAGAGGATGAGGGCGTTGCTGGTCAGTATAAAGGAGCCGCGACTTTGCACCAGTTGATCCTCCTTCTCGTCCAGAAAGGGAACCATGTACTCCAGATAGAGACAATCCTCATACTCGGCCTCGAACGCCACCTGGGTTTCGTCCAGAATATCGGGCAGGATGAACGGGTCGACGTTGAAATGGCGCAGCAACTTGCTTAGCTCCTCTTCGTCGTGCACGTCGCGCACAGTGACCCAATTGACGCGCGTGGTATCTACCCGCCGCAGCAGTTCGTCGATGTTGTGACAATCGAAACTGACGATCTCCTGGGCATCGTAGACGACGATGGAGTAGCGCGATTTGACCGTATTGCCGTTTTGGGCGTCGCCGTTGGGTGTTGGCCGTATTCCTCGCATCTGAGCCATAGCCTTACCTCGCAGATTAAGTGGTAGCTATCGCGACGGTTACATCACGTCCGGGGCGCTCATGCCCATCAAATCGAGTACGCGGGCGAAAACCAATTTCGCCGCCCGGTAGAAGCGCAGCCGGGCCAGACGCAGCGGCTCCGGCACCTCGCTATGGAGCACACGACACTCCTCATAGGCCGTGTGGAACAACGCCGCCAGCTCGGTGGCATAGAAAGCCAGGCGGTGCGGCTCATAGGTGGTGGCGATCATCTCCACCACGTCGCCCAACTCCAGCGCCTTGCGCAGGAAGGCCAGCTCACGCTCGTGGATCAGCAGGCTCAGGTCGGCGTCGCGGTCGGCGTCGGCCGCCAGCCCCGCCTCGGCCCATTTGCGAAAGATGCCGGCGCAGCGCACGTGGGCGTTCTGGATGTAGTAGACCGGATTCTTGTCGGAGTGTTCCACGGCCAGATCGAGGTCAAAGTCGACCGGGCTATTGGCTGAGCGCGAGATCATGAAGTAGCGGATGGCGTCGGCCCCCACTTCGTTGACCAGTTCATCGAGGGTCACGAACAGGCCGCGGCGCGTGCTCATGCGCACCGCCCGCCCGCCGCGCACCAGGTTGACGATCTGGTGTAGCAGCGTATGGACGAAGGCCGGGTCGTAGCCCAGCGCCTGCACGCCCCACAGCACTTGCGGCGCGGTGGCGTGGTGGTCGGGGCCGAAGATATCGACGACCAGATCGAAGCCGCGTTGGGCTTTGTCGCGGTGATAGGCCATGTCGGGCAGGCGGTAGGTCGGCTCGCCGTCGGCTTTCACGACGACGCGATCCTTGTCGTCGCCGAAGGACGTGGTGCGGAACCATTGGGCGCCGTCCTGCTCGTAGACGTAGCCGCGCTGCTGAAGCTCTTCCAACGTGTCCCAGACGGCCCCGGTCTCGTAGAGGCTTTGCTCGCGGAAGTAGCTGTCGAAGTGGATGCCGATGCGGGCCAGCGTCTCTTTTTGCCGGCCGGCGATGCGGTCGCGGGCATACTCGGCGAAGACATCGGCCGGCAATTCGGCCAGCCCGTCGCCGCGCTCGGCGATGAGTTCCTTAGCCAGATCGATGATGTATTCGCCCTGGTAATGGTCCTCAGCCAGTTCGGCCGGTTGGCCCAGGGCCTGCAAATAGCGGGCCTTAACCGACTCGCCCAGCAGGGTGATCTGGCGGCCGGCGTCGTTGTAGTAATACTCCAGCACCACGTCGTAGCCGGCGGCCTCCAGCACGCGGTGGAGCGTGTCGCCGATGACGCCGCCACGGGTGCGGCCGAGGGTGATCGGCCCGGTGGGGTTGGCCGAAACGCATTCGACCTGGGCCGAGCGGCCGGCGAAGCCCAGATCGACGCGGCCGTAGCTGTCGCCCGCGGCTAATATGGAATCGGGCAGCGCCCGCAGCCAATCGGGCGACAGGCGAAAGTTGATGAAGCCCGGCGGCACAACGCCGACCTCGCCCACGTAGGCGGGGGCGGTCAGATGGGCGGCAATGGCCTCGGCGATCTTCAGCGGGGCCATGCGCGCCGGGCGGGCCAGTTGCAGGGCGATGGCCGTGGCGTAGTCGCCGTGGGTCGTCTCGCGCGGGCGCTCGACGAGCACGGTGGGCAGGTCGAAGGCGGGCAGCGCGCCGGCGGCCTGGGCCGCGCCGATAGCCGCCCGGACGGCGGCCGAAAGTTCGTGATGGTGTAGCATGGGCGACGATTCTAGCATCATGCCCGCTGTCTTGCGAGAGAAAGCCTCGGTTATCGGGCGCGGGTTGCGCGGCCCCCTTCCGTTTCGTATACTCTCATTGAGTCGAAGGCAGCTGAATAACCAACATGCAATCTAACGTAACCAGCACCGCTCCCCTGGATGATAGTAGAGTAGCGCCGCCCGCCCCGGAGTCGCCGCTTGTCGAGCGACCACTGACCGGCGCGGCTGACGGCTACAGTGCCACGGAAGACGGGTTGTTGCCGCTGGCGGGTGGGTCACTGCCCGTCTATCGGCCGCCCGACGCCGCGCCTGTCTCGGCCGACCCCGAATTCGACGCCTATCTGGCCGTGGTCAAGATGCTGATGGGTGGGGCCATCGAAGGCACGGCCGAGCTGACCCGGCGGCTGGAGCGGCTGGAGGCCGAGTTGCGCGCCGCCGAAGCGGGGCCGCCCGGCCCCGGCGAGGTGAACAGTTCGGCCGACGTCGTGCGCTACCTGCTCTTCGGCGCTTCTCTGGCGGCGGCCGACGGGCTGCGCCGGCGGGCGTTCCAGGTGGCCGAAGCGTCGGATATGTTCTGGCGCGCGACCGGCAGCGCCGTTGCACCCCTGACCACCGGCCGCCTCACCGGGCGTATCGTCGGGCCATTTGACCGGGCCTTCGGCCGCCTGGTCGATCGCGGCCAGCAGCGGATCAACGATTTGGTGGAGTTGGGCCGGGCCAATGAACCGTCGAGCCGCCGGCTGGCCCGCCACGCCTTCCTGGAAGTCGTCGATGACCTAATCGACTTCCTGGCCGAAAACGACGAGTTGGCCAACCTGGTGCAGAAGAAGAGCGTCGGTCTGGCGACCGAGGCGGTGGACGAAGTCCGCTCGCGGGGGGTATCGGCCGACGCCATCGCCGAGAACCTCGTGCGTCGTATCCTGCGGCGACCGCCGCGCACTGACCTGCCCCAACCGCCGGATGCCCTGCGGCAGACGCTTCTCGACATCCCCGCGACGACCGATTATGAGCCTGGAATCTAGCATGTCATCCTCCGTGGACATTCAGCCGGCCGCGCCCATCTTGCCGTCCTCGCTGCGTGGGCATTATGCCGGCTTCGTCACGCGCGCCGTGGCCTTCATCATCGATTTTTTGCTCGTGGTGACGACCCAAATCGTCGTGCTGCTCATCCTCCGCCTGTTGCTCCAGTTTTTCGGTCTCAGCTCGCTGGCCGAGGCCCTGTTCTATCCGGACGAAGCCGTCGTCGATCCGTCGGTCATGGTCACGGCCACGCGCTGGTCGATCCTCGTCATCGGCAGCAATCTCCTCTTCGACGCCTACATGATCGCCGGGTGGCTGCTGGTCGACCGCACCATCGGCCAGGCGGCGCTGGGGCTGCGGGTGCGTCGGAGCGACGGCCGCCCGCTGACGATCGGCCCGGCCATTCGCCGCGTCATCGGCTACTACCTGTCCATGTTGCCCCTGTTCCTCGGCTTCCTGTGGGTGCTGGTCGATGACCGGCGGCAGGGCTGGCACGACAAGCTGGCCGACACGGTGGTCATCTATGACTGGGAGGCGCGGTTGGGGCGGCGGCTGCGGCAGTGGATGGCCCGACAGGCCCAGAGCTAAGATCAGAATCCACAGATTTCACAGATTACACCGATTCAGACTCGCTTAAATCTGTGAAATCTGTGTAATCTGTGGATTCTCTCTTCCCATCCCGATTTTGAGAACAGCCCTCGCTGGCATATACTCAACCGCATGGCCGTCACAATTACTCCCCTCTCCAACGTCGATGCCGCCTGGCTTAAAATGGAAGACCCGACCAACCTGATGATGGTCACCGGGGTGCTCATGTTTCCCCGGCCGGTCGATATGGACTACTTCCGGGCGCTGATCGAAAGCCGCCTGCTGCAATTCGACCGCTTCCGCCAACGTGTCGTGCGGCCGTCGTTGCCGCTGGCCCCCCACTATTGGGAGTTCGATCCCCATTTCGACGTCAATGCCCACCTGCATCGCATCGGGCTGCCCCATCCCCACGACAAGAGCGCGCTGCAACAACTGGTCAGCGAACTGATGAGCACCGGCCTCGATTTCAGCAAACCGTTGTGGCACATGCATGTGGTGGACGGCTACGGCGAGGGCGGGGCGGTCATCGTGCGCCTGCACCACGCCCTGGCCGACGGCATGGCCCTGGTGGGTGTGCTGCTGGCCCTGACCGATATGAACCCCGTCGCGCCACGCCCCACGCCCAACGGCCACCTTGCCACGGCCGAGCCGGACGCCGGCGCGCCGCCAGGCCCGTGGCGCGGCTCATGGGAGGCGCTGCAATTGCGGGCGGCCGAGATGGCGGGCAAGGGCGTCGGCGTCGGCCGCCGAGCGCTCATCGAGGGGCTGGAAACGTATCTTAACAACGACCGGCCGCGCCAACTGGCCGAGATGACCACCGACTATACCCACGCCGCGGGCAAGCTCGTCTTGCGGGCGGCCGACAACCAGACCATCTTTAAGGGCGATCTGGGCATCGCCAAGCGGGCCGTCTGGTCGCGGCCGTTGCCCCTCAGCGAAGTCAAGGCCATGCGCCAGGCGCTAGGCGTCACGGTCAACGACCTGATGATCGCCGCCGTGACCGGCGGACTGCGCCGCTATCTGGAGGCGCGCGGCGAAGAGGTGGTCGATTTTCGCGCCGCCGTGCCGGTCAATCTGCGCGGCCCGCGCGATATGGGCGGCCTGGGCAACAAGTTCGGGCTGGTCTTCCTCGATCTGCCCGTGGCCACGGTCGATCTGCCGCGGCGGCTGGCCCTCGTCCGCTACCGGATGGAGGCGCTGAAGGACAGCCACGAAGCGCCGGTCGCCCTCGACATCCTGGGAGCCATCGGCTTCTCGGCCCAGATGGTGCAGGACGCGGTGGTGCGGATGATCGGCTCGAAGGCCACGGCAGTGCTGACCAACGTCCCCGGCCCGCCCATCCCGCTCTATCTGGCCGGGCAACCCATCGAGCGCATGATGTTCTGGGTGCCGCAGAGTGGCCGGTTGGGGCTGGGCATCAGCGTCCTCAGCTACGCCGGCAACATCTACCTCGGCATCGCCAGCGACGCCGGCCTCGTGCCCGACCCGGATGGGATACTGCTGGGGTTTTATGCGGAGTATGATGAGTTGTTGGGGATGGTTTAGCTTTTGCAGAGGCTGATCTGCCGGCTACGGATACCCATGATGGGTATCCTTCTCCGTGGTGGTTAGTCTACTGGATTTTATCCGGAAGTATCAGGCAAGATGAATCCCTCAGCAATCGCGTTGGCGCGTGAAATCGCTTTCATCTCCTCTTCTACTTTCGCCCATTCACGGTTCCAGGTTTCGAGGTCAAAGTCAGGGTCTTCTGGGGCCGATTCAAGTAACTCCTTAAGCGACATCGTGGCGGGCCGAATGTTTTCAGGGTCATAGGGCAACGCTTTAATCTTTGCTACAACTTCTTCGGGCGTTACAAAGACATCATCACTACTCCCTGGCAATCGCAAGATAACCCCTTCATTGGCTGCCAGCGAGAAGGCAGTAGAGATACCGGGGGTGACGCGAGCCGGATCGGTGGATAGGATCATCTGGGCCTCTGAAATGCCGAGCCTCGCCAGATCGATCAAGCGATTCACGCCACCAAGATTGAGCACCACTAAATACCAATCACTCCCCGGCGTCGTCCGCCAATAAGCCAGCACGTTATCGATTCCAAAATCAACATCATGGTAAGCCCCCCGATTCAACGCCGGCTCCGCCCGCCGCAATTCGGTTAGCGTGCGGAAGAAGTTGAGCATCGATGCCGGGTCGTCTTCCTGCGCGGCCACGTTGCGCGCGCGGTAGTCGGCGGCCAGCGGCAGCCAGGGCGTGGCCTCCGGCGCGGTGAAGGCGGCATTGGGCGTGCTGTCCCACTGCATCGGCGTGCGCTCCGGGTCGCGGCCCCAGACCTCGAATAGCTCCGGCTGCTGGAGGGCGGCCGGGTCCATGCAGTGTTCAAACGGGATGGGCACGTCCTCCATGCCGATCTCGTCGCCGTAGTAGCAGGTCGGCGTGCCGCGCAGGGTCAGCAGCAGCATTTGGGCCAAGCGGGCCTGGCCCGGGCCAACGCGCGTAGCCACGCGATGCTGATCATGATTGCCCAGCACCCAATTGGGCCAGCCGCCGGGCGGCAGCGCGCCCTCATATTGGCGGATGTAGTCGCCGATGACGCGGGCGTTCCAGGGCAGGTTGATGAGCTGGAAGTTGAACGGCATGTGGCACTCGTCGCCCGCGCCGTAATAGGTCACCAGTTGCTCGACGGGCAGGTAGATCTCGCCGACCATCATGCGCTCGTCGTATTCGTCCAGCACGGCGCGCATCTGCCTGATGAGGTCGTGGATGCCCGCGACCCCGGCGGTGTAGATGTGCTCGATACGGTCGAACGGCCGCGCGTCGGCCGCGGCGTGGGGGTTGGGCGGCTCGTCGCGGAACTGCTCATCCTTCAGCATCAGCCAGATCACGTCCACGCGGAAGCCGTCGACGCCGCGGTCGAGCCAGAAGCGCATGTTGTCGAGCATGGCCGGCAGCACCTCCGGGTGGCGGTAGTTGAGTTCCGGCTGGCTGCGGTGGAACTGGTGCATGTAGAACTGGCCGGTGGCGGCGTCGTAGGTCCAGGCATCGCCGCCGAAGTGGGTTTGCCAATTGTTGGGCAGGCGCGTCTC
>CXWJ01023426.1_pt1 | contig 19832 bp, 12 predicted proteins | sample 590841 | NCBI WGS metagenome assembly CXWJ01 (sample SAMEA3498367, study PRJEB10139) | wastewater metagenome | biome: wastewater treatment plant; material: activated sludge | place: Austria | collected 2015-01-21 | reverse complement strand
ACCCGCGGCCGTGAACGGCCCCGGACCGACGCGCCGATCACCTACATATCAAGCCCTTCTTCGTGGCGGAGAGCGCGTCGAACCAGACACCGCGTTCGCAATGATCCACACGGAGAAGGCCAACGTGAAGCGCTCAGGGCCCTCAGTGGCGCGGATGTGTGAGCTGCTCGAGGTGTCCCGCTCGGGCTACTACGACTGGGCTGCACGGCAGGCCACCGGGCCGGGCCCGAGACAGACCCGGCTGCTGGAGTTGGCCGGGAAGGTCACCGCTGCGCACGACGACTCCGATGGCGTGTACGGCGCGCCGCGGATCACTGCTGAGCTACGCGAGGCAGGCGAGGTGGTCTCGGTCAAGACCGTCGCGAAAGTGATGCGCGCCAGCGGCATTCAAGGGATCAGTCCTCGGGCGTGGCGCCCGGTGACCACCCTCGCCGACCCGTCGCCGCATGCGATCCCGGACTTGGTCGGGCGCCGGTTCGACACCGGCGAACTCAACACGGTGTGGACCTCCGACATCACCTACCTGGCCACCGATGAGGGCTGGCTCTACTTGTGCGCCGTGCGGGACGGCTGCTCGCGCCGAGTTCTGGGGTACGCCTTCAGCGACAGCCTGCACACCGACCTGGTCGAAGAAGCCCTCCGCCGAGCGGTCACCTTCCGCGACGGCGACACCGCCGGAGTGATCCTGCATGCGGACCGAGGCTGCCAGTACACCTCCGAACAACTCGACCGGGTCGCCCGCGACCTGGACGTGCGGCTCTCGGTCGGCCGGACCGGGGTGTGCTGGGACAACGCTCAGCAGGAAAGCTTCTGGTCGACGCTGAAGACCGAGTACTACCACCGACACGTCTTCACCACCCGCGCCGCTGCCGTCCTAGGTGTACCCGGCCATCACGTTGGTGACAGTCGACTGGTGGGGGGTTTTCCTCCGAGTGCGCTGTGACGGCGTTCATTGTTGTAGTGCTCGATCCAGGGGGCAAGGGCGTCGGTGCGGGCCTGGTTGCTGGTGAACACTTGGCGGTAGGCCCACTCGGTGGCCAGGGTTCGGTTGAGCCGTTCGACCTTCCCGTTCTGCCAGGGGCAGTGGGGCTTGATGAACTTCTGCTTGGCTCCGAGGGCGGCACACACTCGCTTCATGTCGGCGCTGTGGCGGTAGGCGAAGGCGTTGTCGGTCATGACGCGTTCGATGACGGTGATGCCCTGGGCGGCGAAGTACGCCGCAGCCCGCTCCAGGAAGTCCGCGCAGGTGGGTCCTTTCTCGTCGGGCAGGACTTCGGAGTAGCCCAGCCGGGAGTAGTCATCGATCAGCGAGTGGACGTAGTCGTACCCGATCTTGTCCCGCTTGCCCTTGGCGGCCTGGGTGGCAGCCAACCCGTGAGCGCGCCACCCGCCCCCGTCAGGGATCTTGCCGAGCTTCTTGACGTCCATGTGCACCAGTTCGCCCGGATAGTCGCGTTCGTAGCGTTCCGCGCTCTGTTTCGAGGACCTGATCACCTCCCCGGTCATCGGGTCCAACTCGCGCAGGTACGGCATCTGGTGACGGCGCAGGATCCGTGAGACCGTCCGCGCCGGCACGCCCACCTTCGGTCCCAGGACGTCAGGGCCTTCACGGTCCGTGACCCGCGCTCTCAGGACGGCTTCCTCGACCTCGGGAGCCGTCCTGCGGGGGCTGGTGCGTGGGCGTGAGGATCGGTTCGCCAACCCGCCTTCCCCTTCAGCGGCGTGACGACTGATCCACGTCGCGACGCACTTGCGCGAGACCCCCATCGCCGCCGCGATGTGCGCCTGTTTCCATCCCTGCTGATGACGCTGGACGATCAAGCGGCGGCCATGAACAGTTAAACGGGCATTAGCGTGGGACACGAGAACCTCCGGGTTGGAGTGGGCCTTAGACAAGCCACATCCCACCCGGAGGTTCTCCCGCGTTCAAGCACCCACACTGCTACCAACCTCCTGGCCGGGTACACCTAGGGCCTGTTACGAAAGTGACGGATGTGGTGTTCGGTGTGTCGCCGTGTGTGAGGTGAGGCCTCCGCAGTAGAGGAAGTGGTGTCGAATCACCCGCTACTGCCGGAGGCCTCATGCTCACCGTATCCGCCGCAGCCCGTCACGATCTCAGCGACGCACAGTGGGCGCTGTTGGAGCCGCTGCTTCCGCCGACTGCTCCGTGTGGTCGTCCGCGGCGATGGCCGATCCGGGGGCTGGTCGACGGGGTCCGTCATCGGGCTCGGGCCGGCTGTCCGTGGCGGGACGTCCCGGTCCGGACGGCCCGTGGTGGCGGGTGTACGCCCTGTTCGCGTGCTGGCAACTGCTCGGGGTGTGGGCGCGGGTTGAGGCCGCGCTGCGCCAGGCTGCCGACCGCAACGGCCGGTTGTCGTGGCAGGTGTCGGTCGACTCCACCACCGCACGCGCCCACATCCACGCCGCCGGCGCCCGCCGCGACAGCGTGAATCGGGTTGCGGGAGAACCCGATCACCACGCGCTGGGCCGCTCCCGCGGCGGCTGGGGCACCAAAACCCACGCCGCGATCGACCAGCACCGCGGTCTGCTGTCGTTCCTGCTCACCCCGGGCCAGGACGGCGACAGCCCGCAGTTCATCCCCGTGCTCGAGCAGATCCGGATCGCCCGACCCGGGCCCGGCCGACCACGGCAACGACCCGGCCGTGTCCTGGCGGACAAGGCCTAATCCTCCCGCGCGAACCGGGCCTGGCTGCGCCAGGTAAAAATCGCAGCGACGATCCCAGTCCCGGCCGACCAGCAAGGTCACCGGCAGCGCCGCGGATCCTCCGGCGGGCGTCCACCCGCGTTCGACGCCGAGCGGTACAAGGACCGCCACGCCGTCGAGGCCGGGTTCAACCACCTCAAGCACCATCGCGCGTTCGCCACCCGGTACGACAAGCTCGCCGTCCGCTACGCCGCCACCGTTCACGTCGCCAGCATCGACCACTGGCTCAGACGACTTTCGTAACAGGCCCTAGGGGTCAGCGCGTGGATCGAGAACGTGTACAACCGCCGTCGGCGCCACAGCGCCCTCGGCATGATCAGCCCGGTAGCCTTCGAGCACCGGACCACCACCGCGGCCCAAGTCGCATAAGCGATGTCCGTCAAACGGGGTCAACCACACACGGGTCGGTTCGCCATGACAGGAGTCTTGTCGTGCGGGCCGACGCTCGGCAAAGTGGTGATCTTCTGCCCGCCTTCCTGGGCCACGCGCTGCCCTGTTGTCGGTTACCGATCGGCTAGCGGGTGACACCGTCGACAGGGTCGCTTGTCTTGCTGCCGCTGCACCTCTCACGCGTCAGTTTGTCCGGCTCGCGAGGCGTTCGACTTCAGACAGGGCTCTTGTGAGCGGAATGCGCTCCTGCTCGATCCGGCGGTGGCCAGAGTGCCCGGGGTGCAGCAGACGCAGGTACACCTCGAGCTCGGTGGTTCGGAGCTGGTCGACGACCCGAGGCGCGCCCACTACGAGGTCTCGCCCGTTCTGGTCGTGGTTCGTGCCGAAGGGCTCAAACTCTTCGTAGGTCGCGCTGTCCATCAGGATCGAGTCAAGGTCCCGCTCGAAGTCGATCCGATAGCCGTTGAGGATCTCGTAGCCATCCCTGTCCATATCACCCCAGTAGACGACCATGGGCGCGTGCTTGATCCACTCGAAGGCAGCCACTGTTCTGCCGCCCCGTCCTACGCCTTCGACGCTTATGCCGCGAGCCAGCGCCGGGAAATGGATAGCCGTGTCCTTGTTCTCGGAGATCACTACCACCTCTGGCCGGTATGCCGGGCTGAACGCGTCGCCCACGGTCGCCGAGTCGTGAACTCTCTGGCCACTGATCCGGTGCACGGGGTCGAGGTAAGTGAAGTGAATGCGCGCCGGGTGGGCAGGCAACAAGCCCAGATCCTCCAGTCCGGTCAGGGCGAGCACGGCCGGACGATGCGCCTGCAGCCACTTGGCGTGAACGCCGGGAATCGGCACTTGCCGAGGAGTCAGGCCCCGTACTCGTGAAGGGTCAGCTCGATACCAGTCGACGACTCTTAGCAACAGCGCGAAGTCGATGTCTGCGTAGCCGTCGACGAGCCGGAGAGCTCTGCCGGCATCGGCCTGGTCGAGGATACGGCTGCGGTCCAGCAGCACTGCGAGGCGCTCCCGCCCACGTGTCAACCGCTCCTGCCAACCGTTGCCGACGATGGCTGCTGCCTGGTCGACCGAAGTGACCAGCACGTGGGTAGGCACCACTTGCCGTGTGCCGCCCTTGGCGATGCGCGTCGTGTAGGTCAGCTCGACGCCATGGCCCCTGGCCCATTCCTGCCACGTGACGGTCAGCGCGTGGATGGCGGCGTAGTCGGCCCGCAGGTCAGCACTGGTCGCACGGCCTAGCGGGAAGGCGTGCGGGAACGCCGGCGCCGCACCTTCTGCGGCGCTGACGATCTCCGAGTGCCAATGGTTGACCAGCCGGCGCTCCATGTCCTTGATGACCGCTGCAGGCGACTTCACGACGAGCCCTGCTGCTGCGCATCGCTCAGCTCGCGCACGAACGAGTAGCCCTTGAGGCTCTTTGTCACGGTGAGCAGCAGATCCATGTGCGGCTCCAGAGCAGTGACCTGGCCAAGAGGGGCGCCGATGATGAGCTGGAAGCCGAGGTTCTGCCAAGCCGTCACCGCGCGCCCGGCGAACTCGCTGTCGGACTTGATGAAGCCCTCGTCCAGGAAGACTGGCGCGAACCGGGGCCGACTGCGCGACTCGTCGCCCAGTTGGTAGCGCAGCGCAGCGCCGACGATGAACGCCACGAGCTCCTGGGTCTCGCCACCGGACTTGCCGCCGAGCGAGTCGTAGGTCGCGATCTCATGGCCGTGCTGGTCGACGCACACGGCGTTGATGACAACGTGCTGGCGGACGTCGAGGTAGCCGTCGCGCATCGACGTCGACTTCTTGGTGTGGCCGGGCGGGATGCTGATCTTGGTCATGAACTCGCGCAACCGCTTGAAGCGCGACTCGACCTCTGCATCGGTCAGTTCGAGGGCAACCCCCGAGGACAGCTTGCGCAGGTCGCGCTTGAAGCTGGAGACGTCCTCGCTGATCATCCGGCGGTGCTTGATCTGGAGGTGGCCCTTGCCGCCGAATGGCAGCGTTGCCAGGATCGCGTTGATCGGCACGAGCCGGTCCTCGATGTCCTCCATCGCCGTGTCGAACGCCTCGTTGAGGGTGAGCAGGTCGTTGCTGGACCACTTGGCGAACTCCAGACGCCACTTGTTCCGGCGCTTGTGCAGCCCTCCGGTCTGGATCCGGTCGAGGATCTCCCGATAGCCGGCTGCCGACGCGATGCTCGTGCCGAGGTTGTTCTCGGTCCAACGCGCCTTGTACTGCTCGAACATCGACTCCATGGCGCGCACGGTGCGGTCGCGGCTCTGCCGAGCAGTAAAGCTCTCCTCGCGCAGTCGCTTGCCCAAGGCGCGCATGTTCGCGTGGAAGGACCCCAGATTGGTGACGTCCCAGTTGGCGGCGAACAGCTCGTCGAGATAGCTCTGCTGCTCATCGGTTACGTGAGCCGACTGCGCGTCGTCGATCGCATCGATGGCGTCCTGCACGGCGTCCTGATCGCTGGCCAGATCGCCGTGGTCCTTCGCGAGGTCCCCGAGTCTCTTCTCGGCCAGGACGCGAGCGGTGTTGGCCTCCTTGTACAGCTCGCTGACCCTCTCCTCCTCGGCCTGGAGAGCGTCGAGGATCGAGTTGGCCGCCCGCAGCTTCGCGATCTCGATTTCGAGCTCTTCGATCCGGCGTGCGAGCCCGAGGTGGTCGATGTCGGCCCAACTGGTGTTGGTGACGTAGGTGTGGGCCTCCTTCTGGGACTGCAGACTGGCCGAGCGAGCACGGAGCTGCTCGATCCGGCCATGCACGGCCCTGATCGCCGGTTCGAGGGCATCGAGCTCAGCATCGATGTCCGTCAGGCGCCGTTCGTTGGAGAAGCCGATGATGTTGCCGTCGTGGGACTCGCCGTGGGCGCCCTTGTCGCCGTCGCGCGTCTGCCCCGTGAGGGTCACCATCGGCTCGCGGTCGTCGAGTTGGCTGGCGTTCTCGACGCACCGGTGATCGGTGCCGCGTGCGGTGACTCTGTCCTGGACCCAGGCAGAGAAGGGCGACTCCTTGAAGGCGAGCTTGCCTGAGACATAGTCCTCGTCGCAGGGGAACTCCTCGTGGGCAGCCAAGTCAACGCCTTGGAAGCGGATCCGTGGCGTGATCCTGATCGGATCGATGGCAGACGAGAGCCGTTGGCGCGCACGCCGATCGACGAGCACCGTTCGTGCGATCCCGCCCAAGGTCGTCTCGACAGCCCTGCGCCAGCGCTCCTGATCGGGGAGCACGTCGATCAGCTCGGCGACGAAGGGCAGATCGATCATGGGGTCCAGCCCAGCGGCTTGGGCCATCTTGACCCGGGCCTCGTGTAGGCGCCGCGGAACCATGCCGGCGCGGCCGATCAAGGACCTTTTCTCCTCCAGCAGTTCTCGCTTCTTGGTGGTCAGTGGCGACAGGTCGTCATCGCGGATGGCGTCCTCTTGGTCGCGCAGGTCGCTCGCGCGCGCATCGAAGCCGGCGAGGAATTCGGCGGCATCTGCCTGGGCCTGACCGAACTCCTCTAAGGTCTCGGGGACGGGCAGGTTGATGGGCTCGGTGCTTGCCTGGAACTTCAGGTTGGCGGCGTAGACGGCATCCTGGCGCCCCACGAGGACATCGATCTCGCCCTTGCGAGCGTCGATGGCGTCGCCACCGTTGGCGCGCTTCTCCTGGGCGATCTGCTTGAGCCGGTCAGCGTGGCGCTGCTCGTCGTCCTTGGCCAGCTCGAAGCGAGTCCTTGTCGTTGCGTGCTCGCTCCTGTTCGCCGCGACGGCCACATCGAGCAGTTCGCGCTCCGTCCGCAGGCGCCAGAGTCGGAAGGGCGTGGGGCCTTCACGGTCGACGCCAAAGGCCTCGATGAGGGCAGCGGTCGACTCCGCCTGAGCAAGCTCGTGCTGCAGTTCAGGCAGTCGCTGCAGCGCCTTCACCTTGTCGGCCTCATCGAGCATCTTGTTGTACGACGCGTCGAGGTTGGCGAAGTGCTCGATTGCGTCGTCGGCCTTCTCGAAGGTGATCGGCTGCTCCAGGACCATCGACTTGTAGAGGGTGTCGACCCGCTTGACCTCCATGCCCGCCTGGACCCGGGCCAATAGGCGCATCGCCTTGCGGCCCCCGTCGCCCCCGCCGATGCCCAGACGTGTGTGGAGCGTGTCCTCGAACTCCCGGAATGTGTTGAACGGAAGCAGGCCAATGCTGCGCAGCGACCGCTTGTCGAATCGGGTCGCAGCCAGAGGTTCGAGCTGGGCGAGGTCGAGGTGGCCATCGAAGGTTGCGTAGGACGTGACGACGTCGCCGCCGGTCGTGGAGCCGGCCCTAACGAAGTAGATGCGCACCACCGTGAAGCGGCGCCCGTTGTCGTTGAGGAAGGTCGCAGCGAGGGCTCCCCAGATGTGCTCGCCGTTCCCTCCGCGCAGGACGTGGTCGCGCAGCTCGCTCGAGCCGTCGACCCGGGCGCTGTCCATTTTCCCGCGCAGGTACGTGAGTAGGTTGCGCTGCTCGGCGGAGCGGGCCCGACCGGCGGCGTCGTTCGACGCGCCATTGAACGGTGTGTCCGAAGGCATCATCAGGGCGATGTACGCATCGAGCACAGTGCTCTTGCCGGAGCCCGATGCGCCGGACATGAGCGTCGAGCCGTGGTGGAAGCGCACCTGGTGGGCCCCGTGGAAGCCGCCCCAGTTCACCATCTGGATGGAGTCGATGCGCCATTGGGCGTGATCGTTGGGCTGAGCCGCACTCGATGGAGCGACGATCGGCAGGGTCAGTTCGGCAGTCACGATTCCTCCGCTGCGTCCGTGTCGAACAATGAGTCAGCTGAGGCGGCCTGGTCGTTGCCGTTGTCGTCTTCGTTCCGGGCCGCCTCTTGGTCGCTGCCGTTGCGGTCCAAGAGCCAGGTCCACAGAGCACGTAGCTTCTCGATGGGGAGTAGGACCTCGATGATCGGCGAGATCTGGAATCGGTCGGGATCGCCGGTCCGCAGCAGTACCCCTGCAGCCAGCAGCGCGTCGATGGCGTTGTTGGCGCGCTTGTGGTCGATGGCCCGGTTGGTTGCCGCGTCTGGTCTATGGTCGGCCACCTCGTCGAGGATTGTCTGCCGGTCGACGAAGACCGCGTCGTCTCCCTCCTGCCGCTGGGCGAAGAAGCGCCGACGCAGGGAGACCATCATGATCGTCTCCTCCTTGTTGTGCGAGACGTTGCGAAGCAACGACGGCAGCGGTTGCTCGTCGTGGGAGGAGGCAGCGCGCTTGAAGGCGATCTGGTGCTCGCGGTCGACGTGCAGATCCAGGAACAGGTCGTGCAGCCGGGATGTGATGGTCCGCTCGTGGTCCATGAGCACGGCCCAGTGCTCGGGGTGGCGATCAGCGGAGATGTACCGGTGCTTCAAGAGCGCGTGCAGGCACAGCCGCTGCTGCGGGAACAGGGTCGAGGTGTCACCCTCGAACATTGCCAGCGACAGTCGCTCTTCCTCGTCCTCGGAGTTCGCGGCGAACCCATCGTCATCGAGCTCTGCGTAGCGGTCGTCGTGCTCGACGTCGTGCTCGAGCGACTGGTCCGTCATGAGGCAGCCTCCTGCTGTTGTGCGTCGCCTTGCAGCGATGTGGCGGGCATGAGGAACGAACGTGTGCTGCCGTCCGGGCGCAGGGTGTTGACCTGCTCGGGCTGGGAAGGATCGACCACGGCATCGAGCCTGGCAAGTAGGTGCATCAGGCCGAGGACCTCGACGGGCCGGCGCAGTGCGTCGGGTTGGACGTTGAACAGTGCAGCCGCTGATTCGATGACACCGCTGTTCCCAAGAGCCTCGTCAACCAGCCGAGTCAGCTCCTCCAGCGCGGGACCCCCCTGCTTGCGGATGTCCTCCAAGGACAACGCTTCGGGCTCGTCGTCGGAGGTATCAACCAGCTTCTCGGGTGGTCTCTCGCTGTCAGGGTCGAAGACACGCAGCTTGAGAGCGTCGATCTCCAGATGGGCTGGGATCAGCTCGACCTCGACGTGGTCACGCGGGCGCGCAGTCTGCATCCAGGTGCGCATCGAGGCGTCGATGCCCTTGAGCACCTCGTCCAGCTCGCGGTTGCGGACGTGGTCGTAATTGAGGATGTGCTCGGTCAGCGTGGTGGTCAGCCGGCTCTGTTGGCCGTTCACGTCCTCGATGCCCCGACGGATCACGGCTACGGTCCCGCGCAGTTGCTTGGTCTCGTCGGGCAGCATCATGCCGGCGATCGGGTGGGCGAGGATGGTCCCCAGGTCGGTGCGCAGGCTGCCGAGCCAGTCAGGATTGCGCAGCAGCTCCAGGGCTCCTTGGAAGGCTCGGCCCTCTGGCGTAGCGGTCAGCAACTGGCTCGACTGCTCCAGGTAGTCGTCGAGCACCTCGCCGATGGGACTGTCGTCCTGGCGGAAGCGCGAGGCGATGCTGCGGTGCATCTCGCGCATCGCCTCCTCGACGCGGCGGAAGTCCGACGGCAAGCCATCGAGCTCGCGCAGCACGTTGGCGAACTGCTCGATCAGTTCGGACTCGCTCGCGACCGCGAGCTCTCCTCCAGCCCTGAGCCGGTCGTGCTCCGCAGAGAGCCTGGCGATCTCCTCGGATAGCCGCCGCAGGCGCTCCTCGCGGTCCGGGTGAGCTGCCAACGCGGCCTCGCTGACGACCCGGCGCATCGTCTCGATCCGAGAGAGCGAGAGGTTAAGTTGGGTCCGGGTGGCCCGGGTGACGTAGTCCATCGCCTGTTCGGCATCGCCGGTGGGACGGTACGTCTCCTGGCCCTGGCCGGGGTCGCGGTACAGCCATCGCTCGCGCACCCATTGCATGGCAAGCGCCTTTCCGGAACTGGACGGCACCTTGTGGCCTGAGGCGCGCAGCTCGTCTAGCAAGGCGTCCACCTTCGTGTGGAAACGCTCGACGGGCATGGGCTCGGCATTGTCCGGAAACAGCGCCGCGAAGATCGGAAGCGCGATGACCGCGCTCTTCCGGTCAAGGAGCTTCAGCGTAGGAGTGCCCAAAGCAGCCTCGATCCGAGCGACGTCGCCCTCAATGCCAGTTGCCATATTCATGCCCTCCTGACTGCCTCGGATCCGCCGGAGCATCGCGCGGGCTCAGGATGGATCTTTGCCGGCACCTGCAGGCCAGCAACCAAAAACTCAGCTGCGGCGGCAAGGGTCTCAGCCGTGACGATCGCCTCGCCAACCAATGCTGAGCCACCTGCGCTCGCTCGGCGGTGGCTTCGAGCTCGGCCATCCCAGCGTTGGCCCGGTTGAGAGCCCTCTGGGCCCACGCCCGGGATGCGAAGGCGGCGCCGGCACCACGCCACAGCGCATCCACCCATAGTTGCTCGGGGGGCACGGAGCCAACCCGGTTCGCAACGACGAGTTCGGAGCGGTGCATGCGCATGGGCCCATGCTGGCAATGACCACTGACAGTTCTTGGCGACGGAGGCGGTCCTGTCCCAGCTGACCGGTGGGGCGCCCCCGAGGGCTCGCCCCTCAATCATTGGGAGGCCTCGCGCGATGCCAGGCACCCGCCGAGCGCCCCATCCCTGGCCTGTAATGAGCCCCCCTGCCGGATGGAGGAGGCGGCTTTGAGGTAGTCCAGTGACAGGGGCCTTCAGAGCGAGCACGCGCACACCGTTACCGGAACTCGGTCGGGCGGCTCTGAGTAGCCCGGTCGACTCGATGGATGAGGTCACGACACGCGGCCGCGGCCGAAGCCAAGGCTGCGTCGGAGAGGACGAGGCTGTCCCCCTGAACATCGATCCCGGCTGCCTGGAGCCTGGCCTTGACTCCCTGCTCATTGCGAAGTTGTCGACGCGTCAGCGACCCAAGCCCATGCGCCACAGCATTTCGTGCCTCAGCGAGCCGCTCGGCGGCACTCCAGTCCACGGTGACACCGAGCCACTTCCTATAGGCGTCTCGCTGCGCATTCCAGCTGTCGGTCCCCCTGATGGCTGCGTCTTCCCAGATATTGTTGACCGCCGCGCTGGCTGCTCGCGAGACCGCAGAATCGACAGCCGTCGTCATCAACTCGGCGGTGAAGGACTCTGTGATGGAGAGAAGCCGGACAAGTGTTGCCTGACATTGAATCTGTTCGGCATCGAGAGGCGCCGCCATAGCGAGGCGACTTGCACGTCGGGTTCGCATAGCCGCGACCGTGACCCGGTGTGCGCCGAGTGTGTGGAACAGCAGGGCGGACGCCGCCTCCGCGCGAGCGGACACGACCGGCTGGGTCATTGCTCGGTGACCTCGAGCAAGAGCCGATCGAGCTTGTCGTCGGCTACGTCCTGTGCTTTAGCGCGGTCAAGACCGATAAGTCCCCAGAAGGCCAGCGTGCGCCATCCAGGGCTGACGCGATCAACTGCGGCCATGACGAATGTCGGATCGCCGCGTCCGATTCGTCCAAGGGCGGCCGCTGCTGTTGCCGCCAGCCCGTCATGTGGGCTCGATGCGACGCATTCGGCGAGCCAGTCTTCGTATCGGTGCCGGGAACCCGAGCGTCGGAAGCTTCCAGCAGTCTGGGCGAGCCACATGCATTGCCATGGGCTGTAGATGTCCTCCGCGACGAGGACATCTAGGCTCCTGCGGATTCGTGACCGTGCTTCGGAACCAGTGGCGGCGAGGTTGGTTAGGTACGTCATCACCTGGGGTGTGAGTGCGGGCTCGAACCGCAGGATGTCATCGACATGCTCAAGTGGAGCTTCCTCGCCGGCCAGACCCAACGTGGGCAACGCGCGGCCCAGGAGGGACTGCGTGATGGCGGCCTCTTGCCCTGCCTGCACCTGTTCGGATTCGTCTTCATCGAGCCAGAGATCCCAAGCTCGCGACGCTGCTGCCACACGGCGATGGTCAAGTTCAGCATTGGGAGTGAGGTCTTCCGAGACCACCTCATCATCGTCGACTCCCTGGTCGAGCGGTTCGGCACCCAAAGTGGCGATCGGCTCGTCGGCATCGGTGTAGTCCTGGTCAAGAAAACCCAGGCTGTCGCTTGCGCCCTCAGTAGCGCCCTGGGCGAAGAGTTCCCTCTCGGCGTCGGCGAAGGAGGTCAGCGACTTCAGGTAGCGGCCCTCGCCGTAGGTGAAGGTCTTGCGCTCGTTCAAGACCAAGCCCAGTTCGCGGACCTCGCGGGAGCACGCCTCTAGCGCCTCGCGCGCCTGGCCGAGAGAGGTTGATGCGATACGAAAATCGTCGGCGTAGGTCCAGGTCGCGTACCCGGCCCTGACGAGGCGGCGTCGGGCTCGGTCGATGTAGGTGTCGCCCAGCCGGTCACTTGCGGTGTGCACCTGCGGGATGCCGACCCGACGACCCATTGTTCCGCAAAGCAGATCCATGAGGACCTCGACGGTGGGCTCCTCACCCGTCTGTCCGACAAGCTCGTTGGCAAGTATCTCGTGGTCGATAAACTCGTAGTAGGCGGCAACATCCGTCTGGCTGATATGGCTGACTCCCGGGTGTTCGATCGGAGCCACTCGGAAGTCCCCCACCGGCTCGCGTGCCTGAAGATGCTCGGGCAGCGCCGTAGCAATCTTGTCGACCAGTGCTCGGTACAAGATGCGGTCACCTAGCGGCATGACGTGCAGCGGACGTACGCCGCGCCAACCCTTGTTGCAATAGACAATGTCCGCCCTTACACCCGAAGGACCTCGCCGCAGAAGTGGTCGAAGCGCAGCCTCCACGCGCTCGTGCTCTGGGACCAGGGCCAGGTGGTCCCAGCGCGGTGGGAGAAGTCGGTTGTGGAGCGCGAGCTCGCGCCTGACAGCATCAGCCAGATTGAGCTGGCCAACTACGGAGCGAACTGACATTAACCCTCCAAGGTGAGATATGAGTACGTGTCTGCGGCTGCGGTCAGCGCTTCGTCGCGTCCGAAGGGCCGCCAGAGCCCTTGGGCGTTGCCGTCGATTGCTCCCCCCAGTTCTCGTAGCGTGGCCCATCGGATGCTGGCCTAGCGGTGGGCGGAGTGATGCGAACGCTAACGGGCACGGGGAAGTCCACGCCCATCAGGATGGCTTCACCGGGGACGAGTCCGGGCAGCAGCCTGGTGGCGGAGTGGTCGAGTTCAGCCGCGGCCTGTTCGACGCGTTGCCGGTCTCGTCCATCGGCTAGTCGGTGAACGATGGTCATCCCCACTTGGCTGAGAACTCCGACCGGCAGGTCTCCTGGTCTCTGGGTCGCCACGCACACGGTAAGGCCGTACTTCCGGCCCTCCTTGGCGATCGCGTCGAAGGCGTTGAGGCGCGTGTTGGCGAACTCGTCTCCGACGGTGACATCGAAGAACTGGTGGGCCTCATCGATCGCGACCACCAACGGGACGGTTCTGAACTCGTTGTTGCGAGCTCGCTCAAGCAATGCCCTACCGATGATGTTGACCACGATCTCGCGGAGGTGGTTAGCGAACGTCAGGTTCCGGAGTGAAAGACGTAGGAGGTGCGCCTTCGGGTCGCCGAGCCAAGCTGCGATGGCGGCCAACGCGTCCTCTGTCCCCTTGGATGGGTCTATGACTCCCATAACCTCAGGCGTCTGCACGAGGTCATTGATCCGGCTCACGAGCGTGCTGACGTAGCCGATCTCCTGGTAGTTGAGATCGCCGTAGCAACCGACGGCCTTGCTGGTGGTGGGCCAGACGCACTCCCATTGGATCTGCCTCGCGACAGCCCTCAGGTCGAAAGGCGCATGAGGGTCTTCCATGGTGGTCGTGTATGCCCGTGCGGCCCGCCCATACTCGGCAATCTCACGACCCGCCTTCTGTATCGTTCCGTCCTCCCCGATGAGTGCGAGGTGAGCCGCATCCGGATGCGTCTCGGTCTTGATCGCGTGGGCGAGTCGAAGCGACCGGATCGCGTCGCGCAGCTTGGGGAGTTGGGTGCCGCTCGAAGGGCTCAGGAACGCGTTGCGGTCCGTCTCCCTCATCATGTGGTGAGGAATGCCAACCAGGACGGTCCCCGGGGGTTCATCGCAGGTCGAGCCGAACGCCAAGTGCCGAGCCCGCTCTCCCAGGGTGTGGTACTCGCCGGTCGCGTCGATCAGGATCATCTTGCCGCGATGGCCGTCAACGGCCTCGGCGAGGTGGGCAAGCGTCCAGCTCTTCCCGGAGCCTGTTGCGCCGACGATCGCCAGGTGACGGCCGAACAGCCGACCAAGCGGTACACCAACCTCGACTGACTCATCCACCGACAGGCGTCCAAGCGCCACGGAGGCGGCACTATCTGTGACAGTGCTGTCAAGGACGGTCAGGATGGCCTCGGTGCTTGCTGCATAAACCGGGTCCCCGACCCTCGGGTACTTGAGCACCCCACGCGTTGCGCGCCCACTCAACTGAAGCGTCGAGAGGAGCTGGATCCGGCCATCGACGGTGACGCGACGGCTTTCGTCTGTGAGCGACTCGATGCTGTTGGTCATAGCGCCGACGCGGAGCAGTCGGCCAAAGGCGGCAGCCCCCCCGACATCGATGACCACAAACTCCCCCACCTCGCCGCGAGCCAGGCGTTCCCCGAAGTGAGCCCGGGGTAACTTGGTCGCCGCGCTGAAGGTCACGTCGGCGAACAGACCTTCGACCTGCTGGACAACTCCGATCTGCCGCTCAGGTGTGAAGGGGTGAAGTCTCATCGAGACGAACCACCTAGAACGCTCGTGATCCGTTGCACGTGTTCCTCGCGCTCTTCTCTGGCTGGCGCATCCGGGAGGTGTTGTACGAGGTCATCGAACGTACCCGTAAACATGCTCAGGCGACGGTCACCCTGTTCGATCAAACTCTCGATCCAGGCTATCGGTTTGCTACGCCGTTCGGCCCGCGCTCCGGGCGTGACGACGACGGCACGAAGGCCGACGTTGCTCCTCAAAGCCGCCTCGATGGGCGCGTTGATGTGTTCGTCGTTGAAGCCGAACCCGACGACGATGAGGCCGACGTCCGATTGACGAAGGGCGATCTGGAACCGCGACATAAACTCCAAGTACGGCTGCTGATACGAGAGCTGGTACTTGGCGACCGACGGATAGATCAAAACCGGAGTTGCGGGCCGTTGTGCTGTCTTGACCACCGTCCTCCCGGTCAGGGACCAGTCAACCGATCCGTGCAGTTTGAGTAAGTGGAACACGCTCGGTTCGAGTGCAAGTTGCTCGTGAGGTCGTCGACGGACGTAGTCCAGGTCGAAGGATCCGCCGTCGAACTCGAGGCCGCCGTACCCGAATCCGTCGATGACGTTGAATCGGGCGCGCCGAGCAGCCGCTTCGAAGGCGAGGTCGTAGTTGGTCGTGAACAGTTGCATGCGCTGCAGCCGCACGGAGCGGCGTGCGACCTTTCGCAGGAATAGTTCGTGTGCACTGACGTCAGTGTCTTGGACAACGAACGAGCATCGGTTGAGAACCACTCGCTCCGCTGCGACGATGAACGCTCCCAGTTCCGGGGTGGGAGCGAGGGCGTTGCGAGCCTGCGCGTCTGAGAGGACGTGCTCGAGGTTCTGGCGCGCGACGAGGTCGGCACCTAGTTGGGGGGTAGCGGCTTGGAACTCGGCCAGCTTGGCCACGTCGTCCCATAGCGCCGCCATGGTTGGCGCATCCTTCGATCCGTCGGTCTGTCGAATTCCAAGCGAGGTTCCCAAGCCTGCCAGCACCACCAGGGTTTCGGCGTTCAGGATGTTTCCGAGTTCCTCGCCCAGTCCTGCCCGCACACGTCCAGCACTGGCCCGATCCTCTTCGGCTGCGTTGGCGCCTGCTGTGACCGGATGCCATTCACGGTCAGTGAAAGAAGCGAGAACCTCGGGTGGACCTGGCGAAGCAGGGGCGGCCGAGGGCTGTCTCGTACCTTTCATGCCTTCGGGATCGGTCGGCTCACTCTCGTCCTCAACGTTTGGGTTCAAAGTCCTCCTTTGGGTAGTCGGTAGCGTTCCGCACCGTCATGGACAGGGCCCCAGCCCGCGCGGGCCCTAGTGATCGAACAAACTTCCGGAATGCGCTCCGTGAAGCCCCGGCCGGAGCCGTCCCTGCTTGCCCGTGAACTACTTCCAGCCAGATCCAGAGGACTGCGCACCCATGGCTGGCGGGGTGAGTGCCGGGTCGGTGGATGCGAGCCCACTGAGTGAACCAGCGGGTGGTGCGGGCCAGGTGCCGGACACGGTCTTCGAGCGCTCGGTAGTCGATCTCCAACTCACGGCTCGCTGCGCCGAGGGCGGTTACGACGTCGGCGGGCGATGCGGTCATCGACGCGGAGCAGGCACGGGCGGTGCGTTCGCCGACCTCGGGTGGCAGCCCGAGTTCGCAGGCTGCATCGGCCCAGGAGTGGATGTGCGGGTGGGTTCTGGCAAGGCAGAGGGATGCGAAGAGGCCGATAGTCGCAGGGCGAGAGTCGAAGAGCCCGGCGAGGTGTTCGTCGACGAGGCGTGAGGGGAGGACTTGCGGGATCTGTCGGGTCGAGGCGGTGAGCGGTGGTTGCTGTTCGAGGAGATGGGACAGGCGACGCCGCGGTGCGTGGGCGGCCATGACGAGTCGCGTGAGGGTCGGGGTCATCTGGGTGTGGTCGGCGAGCCAACCGAGCCGGCCCTCGGGGACGCCGGGGATGTGCTGGAGCCAGGACCCGAGTCGGGTCGCGGCGGTGTCGATGTCCTCGGCGGCGAGGATGTGGTCTGCGGCGGTAAGGGCGCGTGAGCGGAGTGCGGGGTCTTGGGGTGGGCGGATGCTCCAGCGCCGAACACGATCCGTGTCGGGATCTGCGACGTCACATGCCCAGGAAGGGAGTTCGTGGGGCGTTCGGGTCGCTGCGGCGAGGTGCAGGAGGAGGGCGGTCAAGGATCGGAGGGTGGTGGTGAACTCGGACGCGTCGAGCTGGCCGGCGAAGGTGGGGACGGTCCCGCCGGCGTCGGCGGCGTCTTGCCGGGCTTGGCGTTGGAGGCAGTCTTCATCGGCCAGCTCGGCGGTGAGGGTGGTGAGGTCGACGCGGCATTGCTTGCGTGGGCCTTGGCCGAGAGGGTTGCCGCACACGGTCTGGGGACCAACGACGCGCAGGGGTGAGTGGCGCTGGTCGCGGAAGGGGCGCTGGCAGCCGGGGCAGGTGGCGAGCAGGTAGGTGCCGTGGGTGCGGCATACGGTCGTGGTGTGCAGGCGCCAGGTGGTGCTCCAGATGCCGCCGTCGGCGAGGCATTGCGGGCAGATCTGGGTGCCGTGGCCGGGGATCCAGCCTCGTGCGGAGATGGTGCGGAAGCTGGCTTGCCGGGTGGGGTCGAGCCCGTGTAGATCGAGGCTCGTTCCGTCAAATGCCGCCAGGGTCGCGTTCTGCAGGGCGGCGGCGTCTGCTCCGGTGAGGCGGGCGATCCGCTCAAGGGTTGCCGGTGTGGGGGCGAGCATGAGGTATGCGGTGGTGGTGTCGCGTCCGGCCCGCACCAGCTCAATCAGGCGAGCCGTCGTGAGGTAGTTGGCGTCTGCAACGCGTTCGAGATAGGCATCGAGGGCCTCGCCGTGAGCGAGGTCGACGAGGGTCGGCAGTTGGGTGTCGGCGTGGTCAGCCAGCATCTCGGCCCTCCTCGGTTCCACGGGCTGGCGAGACTGATTCGCCGCCTGTAACCATGTCGCTGCTACTGGTGAGCCGGTCCTGCCACCAGGCGCGTAGGTGGAGTTTCGTTTCGGGGTCGAGGGCCATGTCGAAGGTCACGATGTCGGCACTGGCTCGGTTTGGGTGGGGCCCGCCGGCGGGCCGGCCCGCGGTGGCGTCGAGCCACACCCAGGCAGCCGCAACCTCTCGATCGAGGTGGGCGACGCCGGCTCGCGGGACATCTCGGAGGGCGCTGGGCGGGAGCCGTTGGATGCCGCGCAGGTCTGCACGGGCTTGAGCCCGGTCAAGCAGACCTGCGGAGTGCAGTCGCTCAGCATGCACGGCGAGTCGACAGAGTGCATATCTGTCGTCGAGCAGGCGTACTGCGACGCGTTGAGCACGGGAGGAGGAGTCGGCTGCGTGGAGGGAGGCGGCTCCGGCGATCGTCATGGGGGTGCCGTGGGCTTCGCTGGCAAGGGCGGTCAGGGCGAAGGCTTCGGCGGTTCGGTGGGTGCGTTGGTGTTCAGGAAGGATGATCGGCTCGTCGGGCAGGCGCAGGATGGTCGGGACGTGACGTGCCTCAAGGCCGAGGTTCTCCAGGACGTCAAGAAGTCCGTCGCGAGGGTTGCACCAGTCCGGCATCTCCTGGGGGTCGGGATCCCACGGGTCGGCCATGATGGCGATGTCATCGAGCATCGCCTCGGCGGTGGCCCGATCAACCGACGCATCCCAGGTCAGGGTGAGCAGGGTGGCGGTGATCGACGGGGGGCGAGCGATCGTGTACCGGCCGGTGATGACGTTGCAGTCCACCCAGCGCACCGCACGAGTTCTCCATTGCTGGGTCTCCCCGTCGAACAGCGGTGGCCAGTTCCGCCAGAGGGCCAGTTCGACCTCGGCCATGAGCGACTCCAGACGCCGGAGCCGATCTCGAGCGGACTGGCTGGACGTCGTCGCAGCCAGGGTGGCCATCACCTCTCGGTGAACATGGCGGATTCGGGTTGGGACCCGTGGTGGGGTGGGGTCGAGCCGATCGACCAGGAGGTCCTCGCAGTTGGGGCAGAGGACGACCAGGTTGAGCCTTGCGGCGACCGTGTCAAAGCAGCCGCGGGGGCACGTTGCGGGTTGGCCGGCATACCGGCGCCCGGTCCGGGCCCGTCCGAGCGCCATCCCCGGATAGGTACCCCTGAGCGTGGCAGCCCGTAGGCGTTCCACGGTGACCCCGGTGATCGACGAGAGCTGGGCCAGCAATGGATGGTCTGGGTTCTCCCAGACACGGGCAGTTCGTCGGTGGCCGGTGAGGACGGGAAAGTCGAGGTAGTTGGCGTCGGCGACCCCTTGCAGGAAGGCGGCGATGTCTTCCCCGGGCTGGATGTCGACGGCGACGGGGAGCTGGCTGTGGTCGCTCATCCGGTGACCTGCCCGTGCTGGGTGACGCTGACCGTGGGATGGAGTTGCGTCGGCTTCGCGGCAGCTTTGTCCGCCTTCTTGGCGATCTCGTCGACGGTCAGTTTGGACCCGGGAACGGCCAGGACGTGTTCCTCCGTGACCGTCCAGGTGCCGTCCTCGATGGCCGCGACGGTGGCTCGGCGCAGGAGGTTGACGATGGCCTGCATTCGTCCGTTGGTGCGTTCCAGGATCAGCCCGGGCAGGTCGTTGTGCAGCATGCCCGGTTCGGCGGCCGGAAGGAACGGGGCAATGACGTCGCCGGACTCCTTGAGGAACCGTTGCCACGCCAGCGCCTGGTCACGGGTGTCGGAGCCGTAGGGGGCGACGGTGATCGCGTAGGCGCGGCCGGTGATCTGGGGATCGCTCATCACGTGGTGGTCGTGCAGGTTCGCGCCGCTGAAGATGACCGTGATGCCATACTCACCCAGGGCGGTCACGATCGCTTTCAGATGGTCCAGGGCGTACCGGCCGAGGCGTTCAGTGAGGATCAGCTGGTGGAGGTCGTCGATGACCAACAGCCGTACCCCGTGCTCGAGGACCAGGTCGAGAGTTGAGGCCTTCTTCGCGGTGCTCTTGTCCATGTCGAAGGCCTCGACGACGAGCTCGTTGAACCGAGTGACGGTGGTCGCAGCTTCCAGGGACAGGAACAGCACCGGAGCGTGGGTGGGGTGAATTTCCTGGTCGCGGCCCCCGAACCGGCGGGTCGTGGTTCGCCGCGCCATACGTTCGGGGTCACCGTCCGGGCCGACGTGGTGGCGGTGCACGGCATACGACAGCTGGTAGAGGACC
>CXWJ01007228.1_pt1 | contig 19885 bp, 17 predicted proteins | sample 590841 | NCBI WGS metagenome assembly CXWJ01 (sample SAMEA3498367, study PRJEB10139) | wastewater metagenome | biome: wastewater treatment plant; material: activated sludge | place: Austria | collected 2015-01-21 | reverse complement strand
AGGGCCGCCGCCAGACGGCGTTTTGCCGAGTGGCCGCCTGATGCCGGAGCCGCGGGCCCTAGGGCAGCTGGGCCGTACGTTGCCATCGCGACATGGTCTCGCCGCGCTGGCGTCGTGCCGGTGGGGCCTCTTGGCGTGCTGCGCCCGTGCCGTCCGCGGTCGCCGCGAAGCGCCGTTTCCCTCTGTCGGCGCCAAGCCGCGCGCCCTGCGATCCCGACGGCGAGCCCGCTGCTGTCGGCGCCACGCCGCGAGCCCTGCCGTCCCCACGCCGCGGGCCCTGCCGTCCCCCCGCCGCGCCCCACGCCGCGCCCCGGCTGTCGGCGCTGAGCCACCGCACGGCATACGGCAGGATGTCGCGTATGACGCGTGCCCGACTGGACAAGGCGCCCACCGACGTGGCGGCGATGTTCGACGACGTCGCGGCGCGCTACGACACGACGAACGACGTGCTGTCGCTCGGTCAGGACCGGCTGTGGCGGCGAGCGACGGTCAAGGCGTGCGGGGTGACCGGGGGCGAGCGGGTGCTTGATATCGCCGCCGGGACCGGCACCTCGAGCGAGCCGTTCGCGGCCCTCGGCGCTCATGTGGTGCCAGCCGACTTCTCGCTCGGGATGCTGCGGGTGGGCAAGGCGCGCCGCGCGGAGCTGACCTTCACGGCAGCCGACGCGATGCGGCTGCCGTTCACGGACGGCGCCTTCGACGTGGTGACGATGTCCTTCGGGCTGCGCAACGTCGCCGACGTCAGCCTGGCGCTCGCCGAGTTCCACCGGGTCACTGCCCCTGGCGGTCGACTCGTCATCTGCGAGTTCAGCCAGCCCGTCCACGCCAGCTTTCGCAAGGTCTACTCGACCTACCTCATGGGGTCACTGCCCAAGATCGCGCAGCGGGTGTCGTCCAACCCGGAGTCCTACGTCTATCTCGCCGAGTCGATCCAGGCCTGGCCCGACCAGCGGGCGCTCGGGCGGTCGATCGCGGCTGCCGGGTGGTCCGAGGTCCAGTGGCGCAACCTCAGCGGTGGCATCGTCGCGCTGCACCGAGCCACCAAAGCCGACGTAACCCCGGCACTTGACCCGGCAACTTCACCCTCGGACTGAGCTCTTCACCCCGGTTTAAAGCGGGGTGAAGAGCTCAGTTGAGGGGTGAAGTTGAGGGGTGAAGTTCGGGGGTGAAGTTGCGGGGTGAAGTTGGGTGGCGAAGTCGGGGGGCCCCGGGTCGGGGCGGGGTAAGGGGCCCCTGAGGCGACACTCCCGCCGCGAGAGTCCTAGACTGCGAAGCGGAGTTCGTGAACTCATTCACAAAGTCCGCGCCACCCCTGTCCGCCGGACCCGCCCGGGTCACTCACGAGCACTTGGACCGACATGAGCACCGCAGGCGAGATCCCGGCCAGCCCAGCACCGACCGAGCGCCTCTCGGCCAGCCCAGCACCGACCGAGCGCATCCCTGTGGCTGCCACCCAGCAGGTGCCCACCGACACAGGCGACCTGGCCCGAGCCGCTGCACCTCACGACACCCCGGGGTATGACGCGGACGTCATCGTCGTCGGTGCGGGCCCTGGTGGAGCCGCCACCGCTGCCTACCTCGCCATGGCGGGCCTTGACGTCCTGGTCTTGGAGAAGACCCGCTTTCCCCGCGAGAAGGTCTGCGGAGACGGGCTGACCCCTCGCGCCGTGCGCGAGCTCGTGACGCTCGGCATCCCCACCCCCGAGGACGACGGGTGGATCAAGAACCACGGGTTGCGGATCATCGGCGGCGGGATGCGGCTGCAGCTCGACTGGCCGGAGAACTCGCTCTTCCCGCCCTACGGACTCGTGCGCACCCGGATGGACTTCGACGAGATCCTCGCCCAGCACGCCGTCAAGCACGGCGCTCAGCTGCTCGAAGGCATGAACGTGACCGGTCCGGTCCGGGACGCCCACGGTCTGGTTGTCGGTGTCACGGCCAAGACCGCCGACGACAAGGGCCGGGCGACTGGCCCCGAGGTGACCTATCGAGCGCCGCTCGTGGTCGCCGCCGACGGCAACTCGAGCCGGCTGTCCCTCGCGATGGGCCGCCCCAAGCGTGACGACCGCCCGATGGGTGTGGCCGTGCGCACCTACTACACGAGCCCGCGCACCAACGACGACTACCTCGAGTCGTGGCTCGAGCTGTGGACCGAGAACGAGCAGGGCGAGCGCATCCTGCTCCCGGGTTACGGCTGGATCTTCGGGGTCGGTGACGGCACCTCCAACGTGGGGCTCGGCATCCTCAACACGAGCGCGGCCTTCGGCACCGTCGACTACAAGGACGTCATGCGCCAGTGGGTGGCCACGATGCCGGCGGAGTGGACCTACACCGACGAGACCATGACCCAGCCGATCCGGGGGGCGGCGCTGCCGATGGGCTTCAACCGTCAGCCGCACTATGCCGACGGCCTGCTGCTCGTGGGCGACGCCGGAGGCATGGTCAACCCGTTCAACGGCGAGGGCATCGCCTACGCCATGGAGTCGGGGCGGCTCGCGGCCGATGTCATCGCTCGAGCCTTCTCACGACAGACGCCCGCGGCCCGCGAGGCGGTGCTGGTCACCTACCCCAAGGTCATGAAGGACGAGCTGGGTGGCTACTACACGATGGGCCGGTACTTCGCCAAGGCCATCGGGCACCCCGAGGTGATGCGGCTGGCGACAAAGTACGGGCTGCCGCGCACCACCCTCATGAAGTTCTTGCTCAAGGTCATGGCCAACCTCGCCGAGCCGGGCGGCAAGGACGTCTCCGACCGGCTGATCAACGCCATGTCCAAGATGGCACCGGCCGCATGAGCTGGCCGCATGAGCACGCCGTGGGCATCAGGGCGGTCCACCACTCTAGGATGGCCAACGACCCGCATGGCGCCGGCAACCGAAAGAGGAGCGACGCGCGATGACTAATCCGTACGTCCCGATTCTGTTCCTTCTCGGACTCGGCTTCGCGTTCGCGCTCCTGTCTGTCGGCACGAGTCTCGTGGTCGGTCCNNGAGATGGTCCTGTTCGTCCTCACCGTCTTCGTCGCCTACGCCTATGTCTGGCGTCGGGGCGGCCTCGACTGGGACTGACCGGCGCCTGTCATGTCTGTCATGCCTGACATCCATCCCTCCCAGCACAGGAAGTCGCTGACATGGGTCTAGAAGAGAAGCTCCCGGCAGGGTTCCTGCTCTCCACCGTCGAGGGCCTTGCGGGGTACATGCGCAAGTCCTCGATGTGGCCGGCGACGTTCGGGTTGGCCTGCTGCGCGATCGAGATGATGGCGGTCGGCACGCCCGACTACGACATCGCCCGGTTCGGGATGGAGCGCTTCTCCGCGACGCCGCGCCAGGCCGACCTGATGATCGTCGCCGGTCGGGTGAGCCAGAAGATGGCCCCGGTCGTGCGCCAGGTCTACGACCAGATGCCCAACCCCAAGTGGGTCATCTCGATGGGCGTATGCGCGAGCTCGGGCGGCATGTTCAACAACTACGCCATCGTGCAGGGAGTCGACCACATCATCCCGGTCGACATCTATCTGCCCGGCTGTCCGCCGCGCCCGCAGATGCTCCTCAACGCCATCATCACGCTGCATGAGCAGATCCAGACCATGCCGCTCGGCGTCAACCGGGTCGCCGCCGCCCGCGCCGCCGAGGCCGCCGCCCTGGCCGCCACGCCGACCCACCAGATGCCGATGTCGATCGGAGCCATCCCGACGGCGCCGGCGGGTGCTCTGGCGGTGGGCTCATGACCACTCTCAACCAGGCAGACGAGATCGCGGCCGAGACCGGCGCGGCGGCCGTCAGCGCGGCTGACCTCGCCGAGCCCGTCGTCATCGGCGTCCGCCAGGGCATGTTCGGCCCCAACGACGGCGCCGACACGACCGGCTACGGCGGTCTGGTCGAGCCTGTGCTGCTGCCGGGCGCCTCACCCCGCCCATACGGTGGCTACTTCGACCTCGTGGCCGACGCCCTCGAGGCCACCCTCGGTGACGAGGCCAGCCACCGCGCGATCGAGCGGGTGGTCGTCGACCGCGGTGAGATGACCATCTTCGTGCGACGCGCCGAGCTGCCCGTCGTCGCGCGGGCCCTGCGCGATGACCCCGACCTGCGCTTCGAGATCTGCACCGGCGTCTCCGGCGTGCACTATCCCGCCGAGGCCGGTCGTGAGCTGCACGCCGTCTACCACCTGCTCTCGATCACCAACGGCAGCCGCCGGATCCGCATCGAGGTCACCTGCCCTGACAGCGACCCGCACATCCCCTCGGTCGTGTCGATCTACCCGGCCAACGACTGGCACGAGCGCGAGACGTGGGACATGTTCGGCATCGTCTTCGACGGGCATCCGGCCCTGACCCGCATCCTCATGCCCGACGACTGGCCGGGCCACCCGCAGCGCAAGGACTACCCGCTCGGCGGCATCCCCGTTGAGTACAAAGGCGCCACCGTCCCACCGCCAGACCAGCGGAGGTCCTACTCCTGATGAGCACACACACTGACGAGACCCTGCAGGGTCGGGTGAGCGACCCCTACGCCACCTCGGCAGCCGACGAGGCGTATGCCGAGGGGGCCGCGGTCTTCAACGCCGCGGGCGGCGACTGGGACGAGCTTGCCGACGAGGCGAGTGCGCTGCACGAGGAGCGCATCGTGGTCAACATGGGGCCGCAGCACCCCTCGACGCACGGGGTCCTGCGCCTCATCCTCGAGCTCGACGGCGAGACGGTGACCGAGACGCGCGCCGGCATCGGATATCTGCACACCGGCATCGAGAAGAACATGGAGTACCGCACCTATGTGCAGGGCGTGACGTTCTGCACCCGGATGGACTACCTCACGCCGATGTTCCAGGAGACGGCCTACTGTCTGGCCATCGAGAAGTTGCTCGGCATCACCGACCAGATTCCGCACCGGGCCAGCGTCATCCGCGTGCTGATGATGGAGCTGACACGGTTGTCCTCGCACTTCGTCTGCCTCGGCACCGGCGGTATGGAGATGGGCGCGACGACGGTCATGACGGTCGGGTTCCGCGAGCGCGAGCGCGTGCTGGCCATCATCGAGGCGATCACCGGCCTGCGCATGAACAACGCCTTCATCCGCCCCGGTGGGGTCGCTCAGGACCTGCCGCCGGGAGCCATCGACCAGATCCGCGACACGGTGCCCCTCATCCGTCGTGGCATCGGCGAGCTCGAGAAGCTGCTTCTGGAGGCGCCGATCCTCAAGGGCCGCACCGTCGGCGTCGGATATCTCGACCTGACCGGGTGCATGGCTCTGGGCATCACCGGGCCCGTGCTGCGCTCCACCGGGCTGCCGCACGACCTGCGCAAGTCCGCGCCGTACTGCGGCTACGAGGAGTATGACTTCGACGTCATCACCCGCACCTCGGCCGACGCCTACGGTCGCCTGTGCATCCGGCTCGACGAGATGCACCAGTCGCTGCGCATCATCGAGCAGGCCGTCGACAAGCTCCAGGCCGACACCCAGAAGGACAGCCCCGTGATGGTGTCCGACAAGAAGATCGCCTGGCCGGCGCAGCTGGCCCTCGGCGGTGACGGCATGGGCAACAGCCTCGATCACATCCGCGAGATCATGGGCGAGTCGATGGAGTCGCTCATCCACCACTTCAAGCTCGTCACCGAGGGCTTCCGGGTGCCGGCCGGCCAGGTCTACGCAGCGGTCGAGAGCGCCAAGGGCGAGCTCGGCTGCCATCTCGTCTCCGACGGGGGCACCCGGCCCTATCGCGCGCACTTTCGCGACCCCTCGTTCAACAACCTGCAGGCCACGGCCCTCATGTGCGAAGGCAGCCAGATCGCCGACGTCATCGTCGCCGTCGCCTCGATCGACCCGGTCATGGGAGGTGTCGACCGCTGATGTCTGCTGCACACGCCTCCGGACACCTGCACGTCGCGGCCGAGAGCAAGGCGCCGTATGACGAGGTGAGCCTCGCCCAGCTGCACGCCGACGCCGCGCTGGTCATCGCGAAGTACCCCCAGAAGCGGTCTGCGCTGCTGCCGCTGCTGCACCTCGTGCAGAGCGTCGACGGCTATGTCACCGGCCGCGGGATCGCCTTCTGTGCCGAGGTGCTCGACCTCAGCACCGCCGAGGTCAGCGGGGTCGCGACCTTCTACACGCAGTACAAGCGTCACCCCAACGGCGACTACACCGTCGGGGTCTGCACCAACACGCTGTGCGCCATCATGGGCGGCGACCAGATCTGGGACGAGGTGAGCGCACACCTGGGCATCGGCCATGACGAGACGACCGACGACGGGTCGATCACCCTCGAGAAGGTCGAGTGCAACGCCGCCTGCGACTACGCCCCGGTGGTCATGGTCAACTGGGAGTTCTTCGACAACCAGACCCCCGGCTCGACCATGGCCCTCGTCGACGACCTACAGGCCGGCAAGCCGGTCACGCCCACGCGGGGCGCCGCGACGGTCTGCACGTTCAAGCAGGTCAGCCGGGTCCTGGCCGGGTTCCACGACGGCCGCGCCGACGAAGGTGTCGGCGCTGGTCCGGCGTCGCTCGTCGGGCTCGCCCTGGCCAAGGAGCGCGGCTGGACCGCTCCTGCCGGCCCCGACCGCGGCACCCCCGAGCCCTCCGCGGACCTTACGCCCGACCCGGTCGACCCTGGCGCAGCACCCAGCGCCACCGACACCTCGGCGACCAGCGGCGAGCCGGCGGTGCCCGGCACGACCGCGCCGTCGGCCGCCGCCGCGCCGCGACCCAAGCGGGAACCGCGACCCGCCAGACTCAAGACGGGCCGAAAGGACACGGAATGAGCACCCAGCTCACCCCCATCCTGACCAAGTTCTGGGACGACCCCCAGTCCTGGACCCTGGCGACCTACGAGCGCAACGAGGGCTACCAGGCACTTCGCCAAGCACTCGGTATGCCGCAGGCCGACCTCGTGGCCATGACCAAGGACTCCGGGCTGCGTGGCCGTGGTGGCGCGGGGTTCCCGACCGGCATGAAGTGGGGCTTCCTGCCACCACCGGATGGCGGACCGCGCTATCTCGTGGTCAACGCCGACGAGTCCGAGCCGGGCACGTGCAAGGACATCCCGACGATGCTGGCTGCGCCGCAGTTCCTCATCGAAGGGGTGGCCATCACGTCATACGCCATCGGCTGCAACCACGCCTTCATCTATCTGCGTGGCGAGGTCGTGCACGTCTACCGCCGACTGCTGCGGGCCGTCGAAGAGGCCTATGCAGCGGGCTACCTCGGCAAGAACATCCTCGGCAGCGGGTTCGACCTCGAGGTCACCGTCCACGCGGGTGCGGGCGCCTACATCTGTGGCGAGGAGACGGCGCTGCTCGACTCGCTCGAGGGTCGTCGGGGGCAACCCCGGCTCAAGCCGCCGTTCCCCGCGGTCGCCGGGCTCTATGCCCGCCCGACCGTGGTCAACAACGTCGAGTCGATCGCCTCGGTGCCGCCGATCCTGCTGCACGGCGCCGACTGGTTCAAGAGCATGGGCACCGAGCGTTCGACCGGCTTTGGCATCTTCAGCCTCTCGGGTCACGTCGCCAAGCCCGGNNAAGATCAAGTTCTGGACACCCGGGGGATCGTCGACGCCGCTCTTCACCGACCAGCACCTCGACGTGCCCCTCGACTTCGAGTCGGTCGGCGCCGCGGGGTCGATGCTCGGCACGCGTGCCCTGCAGATCTTCGACGAGACGGTCTGCGTCGTGCGGGCGGTCGACCGATGGACCGACTTCTACAAGCACGAGTCGTGCGGCAAGTGCACACCGTGTCGCGAGGGCACCTGGTGGCTCAAGCAGATCCTCGGCGGGCTCGAGCAGGGGCAGGGCAGCGAAGCCGACCTGGACCGCTTGCTCGACATCTGTGACAACATCCTCGGTCGGTCGTTCTGTGCGCTGGGCGATGGTGCCACCTCGCCCATCACCAGCAGCATCCAGTACTTCCGTGACGAGTACCTCGCCCACCTTGACCACGGCGGCTGCCCGTTCGACCCGGCGGCCGCGGCGCTCTTTGACATCCCCTCCCGGATGGTGACCGCATGACGACCACCGCAGCGCCGCCCACCACCGCGTCCGGCCCCCCGGCGCCGGACCTGGTGACCGGCACGATCGACGGCATCTCGGTCTCGGTGCCCAAGGGCACGCTGATCATCCGCGCGGCCGAGCAGGTCGGCATCCAGATCCCTCGGTTCTGCGACCACCCCCTGCTCGAGCCGGTCGGCGCCTGCCGCCAGTGCCTCGTCGAGGTGGCCATGCCCGCACCCGACGGCTCACTGCGCACCATGACGGCCCCGACGGGTGCGGTCAAGCCTCAAGCCTCGTGCACCATGACGCTGACCGAGGGCATGTCGGTCAAGACCCAGTACGACTCGCCGGTCGCCGACAAGGCCCAGCAGGGCGTGATGGAGCTCCTGCTCATCAACCACCCGCTGGACTGCCCGGTCTGCGACAAGGGTGGCGAGTGCCCCTTGCAGAACCAGGCCATGAGCAACGGGCGCGCCAAGTCCCGCTTCGAGCACGTCAAGCGCACCTACCCCAAGCCGGTCAACATCTCCTCGCAGGTGCTGCTCGACCGCGAACGCTGCGTGCTGTGCGCACGCTGCACCCGGTTCTCCGACCAGATCGCGGGTGACCCATTCATCGCCCTCGTCGAGCGTGGCGCCCTGCAGCAGATCGGCATCTACGAAGAGAAGCCGTTCGAGTCCTACTTCTCGGGCAACACGGTGCAGATCTGCCCGGTCGGCGCGCTGACCGGGTCGGCCTACCGCTTCAGGTCCCGCCCCTTCGACCTCGTGTCGACCCCGAGCGTGTGTGAGCACTGCGCATCCGGGTGCTCCATGCGCACTGACCACCGCCGCGGCCTGGTCCTGCGCCGGATGGCCTTGGCCGACCCGAGCGTCAACGAGGAGTGGAACTGTGACAAGGGCCGGTGGGCCTTCGCGTATGCCACCCTGCCGGACCGCATCCGCGAGCCACTCGTGCGCGGTGAGGACGGCGAGCTGCATGTCGCGTCCTGGCCGCAGGCCCTCGAGGCGGCGGCCGCAGGTCTGCGGGCGGCCACCACCACCGGCGTTCTCGTCGGCGGCCGGGTCAGCGCCGAGGACGCCTACGCCTACTCCAAGTTCGCCCGGATCGTCCTGGACACCAACGACATCGACTTCCGGGCCCGCCCGCACTCGCAGGAGGAGGCCGAGTTCCTTGCCAGCAAGGTCGTCGTCCTCGGGCCCGACGACGGCGCCGTCTCCTACGCGACCCTGTCGGGCGCATCCTCGGTGCTGCTCGTCGGCTTCGAGCCCGAAGAGGAGTCGCCGATCGTCTTCCTGCGGCTGCGTCGGGCGGTGCGCCGCAACCGCACCGCGGTGTATGCCGTAGCCCCCTTCGCCACCCGCGGCGCCAACAAGCTCGGCGCCATGCTCGTGCCGACCGCCCCGGGGACCGAGGCCGAGGTGCTGCGCGCCCTCGCCAGCGGCGAGGAGCCGCTCGACCTGAGCGCGGTGGCGACCGCCCTCAAGACCCCCGGTGCGGTCATCCTCGTCGGTGAGCGGCTGGCCAGTGTCCGAGGCGCCCTGTCGGCAGCCGCCGACCTCGCCAAGCGCACCGGTGCCGCCCTCGCATGGGTTCCGCGCCGAGCCGGCGAGCGCGGTGCGCTCGAGGCTGGAGCCCTGCCGGGCCTGTTGCCCGGTGGTCGCCCGGTCGACGACGCCGACGCCCGGACCCAGGTCGCCGATGTCTGGGGTGTGGTCGGCCTGCCCGGCACCCCGGGCCGGGACACCTCGGCCATCGTCGCTGCCGCCTGCTCCGGGCAGATCCAGGCTCTCGTCGTGGGCGGTGTCGACCCGGCTGACCTGGGTGAGCCCGCCATTGACGAGGCCTTGGCCAAGACGTTCGTCGTGTCGTTGGAGATCCGCGAGAGCGGGGTCACCGCGATGGCCGACGTCGTCCTGCCCGTCGCGCCGCATGCCGAGAAGGAGGGCCTCTTCGTCAACTGGGAGGGCCGCCTTCGCGAGTTCGAGGCCGCTCTGACCACCAACAGCATGAGCGACCACCGGGTCCTGGACATGCTGGCCGCCGAGCTCGGTGAGTTCCTCGAGACCCGCACGGCGAGCCAGATTCGTGAGCAGTTCGCCGCGCTGGGACCGTGGACGGGGCTGCGGCCCCCGGCTCCCCGCACCGCCCCGGGAGCCATCCCCGCACCCAAGGCCGGCCAAGCGATCCTGGCGACCTGGACCACGCTTCTCGATGGCGGTCGGATGCAGGACGGTGAGCCCTTCCTGGCCGGCACTGCCCCGCGTCCCGTGGCTCGGGTGAGTGCGCTCACGGCGACGACCTTGGGTCTGACCGACGGCGAGGACGCCATCATCCGCACGACACACGGCTCGGTCACCGCACCCGTGGCGGTCACCGACGGCATGATCGACCACGTGATCTGGTTGCCGACCACCTCGGCCGGCGTCTCGGTGCGGGCCGCGCTGGGAGCCGACGCCGCCAGCCCGGTCAGCGTCGCACCAGCCAGCGCGCTCGCTCCTGCGCAGTCACGAAAGGGTGGGGTGGCATGAGCACCCTCGTAGCAGACCTGGCGGTGGGGCTACCCGCCGTCACGACGCTGGTCTCGGAGTCCACCGACAACCCCGCGGTGAGCTTCGCCGACACCCCGTTGTGGCTCTCGTTCGTCAAGGCCCTGGGCATCTTCGTCTTCCTGCTGGTCAACACGCTCATGGTCATCTGGTTCGAGCGTCGCGTCATCGGACGCATGCAGCAGCGCCCCGGCCCCAACCGCACCGGTCCCTTCGGCCTGCTCCAGACCCTTGCCGACGGTATGAAGTCGATGTTCAAGGAGGATGTCACACCGGCTGCCGCCGACAAGATCATCTTCACTCTCGCTCCGCTGATCGCCGCGACGATGGCCTTCGTGTCCTTCGCCATCATTCCCATGGGGCCCGAGGTGTGGATGTTCGGGCACAAGACCCCGTTGCAGCTCGCCGATGTCCCGGTGGCGGTGCTCCTGGTGCTGGCGGTGGCCAGCGTCGGGGTCTATGGGATCGTGCTCGCGGGCTGGTCGTCAGGATCGACATACCCGCTGCTCGGCGGGCTGCGTTCGACGGCCCAGGTCATCTCTTACGAGATCGCCATGGGGCTCTCGCTCGTCGCCGTCTTCATCTTTGCCGGGTCGATGTCGACCTCACAGATCGTGGCGTCGCAAGAGGGGCTCTGGTACATCGTGCCGGCGTTCTTCTCCTTCGCCGTGTATGTCATCACGATGGTCGGTGAGACCAACCGGCTGCCCTTTGACCTCGCCGAGGGCGAAGGCGAGCTGACCGGTGGGTTCCACACCGAGTACGGCTCGATGCGCTTTGCCATGTTCTTCCTCGGCGAGTACATCAACATGTTCACGGTCTCGGCCCTGGCCACCACGATGTTCCTCGGCGGGTGGCAGGCGCCTCCCGGCATCGCATCCATCGCTGACGGCGCCCTCAACACCGGCTGGTGGGGGCTGCTGTGGTTCACGGTCAAGATGTGGATCTTCATGTTCGTCTTCGTGTGGCTGCGCGGATCGCTGCCCCGCGTGCGCTACGACCAGTTCATGCGGTTCGGCTGGAAGGTCCTCATCCCCGTCACCCTGGCGTGGGTCATGGCGATCGCCTTCATCCGTGGCGCGCAGCTGGAGTACTTCGGCGGGGGCGAGGTCGTCCTCCTCGGACGAGCCATACCCACGGCAACCATCATCATCATCAGCTTCATCGCCATCACGGCGGTGGTCGTGTCGACCCTGGCCGACAACCGGCGGATCGCCCGCGAGGAGGCCGCGGCGCAACCGCCGCCAGACGAGATCGACCCCTTCGCAGGCGGGTACCCCGTGCCGCCCCTGCCCGGCCAACGCCTGCGTGAACCCGCCCGTGCGGGTGCGCGCCTGACGGCGGGGGACCCTGACGCGTCCGAGGAGGACCCCTCATGAGTGACACCACCGACCTGACGCCGGACGACGTCGGCAAGGAGGTCGCATCACCTGCCAACGACTCGCCCACCTCGGCGCCGCCCGCGGCGTCCGGCGGCTTCCTCGCGGACCTCGTCGCTCCCGTGGCCGGTTTCGGCGTGACGTTCTCGACGATGTTTCGCAAGCTCGAGACCGAGGAGTATCCCGAGCAGAAGCGCCCCACGGCCCCCCGGTTCCATGGGCGCCACCAGCTCAACCGGCATCCCGACGGGCTCGAGAAGTGCGTGGGCTGCGAGCTGTGCGCGTGGGCGTGCCCGGCTGACGCGATCCTGGTCGAGGGCGCCGACAACGACGACACTCCCATCGACGAGGGTGGCGAGGGCCGCTTCTCGCCCGGCGAGCGCTATGGCAAGACCTACCAGATCAACTACCTGCGCTGTATCTTCTGCGGCCTGTGCATCGAGGCGTGCCCCACCCGAGCGCTGACGATGACCAACTTCTACGAGCTGGCTGACGACGACCGCGGCAAGCTGATCTTCACCAAGGAGCAGCTGCTCGCGCCGCTGTCCGAGGGCATGGTGGCTCCGCCGCATGCCATGGTCGACGGCATGGAGGAGCGCGACTACTACCTCGGCAAAGTCACGGGAGGTGACCCGGCATGACCAGTGGTGGTGAGGCTCTGATGTTCTGGATCCTCGGACCGCTCAGCGTCCTGGCCGCGCTCGGTCTGCTCTTCGCCCGCAAGGCGGTGTATGCCGCGCTGGGCATGGCCCTCGTCATGGTCAACCTCGGGGTCATCTACATCGCCCAACAAGCGGACTTCCTCGGCATCGTGCAGATCTTCGTCTACACCGGCGCCGTCATGATGCTCTTCCTCTTCGTCCTCATGCTCGTGGGAGTCGACTCCTCCGACTCGCTCGTCGAGACGCTCAAGGGCCACAAGGCCGCCTCCCTCGTGCTGTCGCTGGGCCTGGTCTCCCTGCTCTTCTTCAGCATCGGTGGCATCGTCATCGACGCCCCGGTGGGTCTGGACGCCGTCAACACCGACACCGGCAACATCACCGGGATGGCGTTCCTCATCTTCGGCAAGTACGTCTGGGTCTTCGAGATCACCTCGGCCCTGCTCGTGACGGCCGCACTGGGCGCCATGGTGCTGACGCACCGGGAGCGGGTCGGCGCCAAGCCGAGCCAACGCGAGTGGGCCACCCGCCGGGTGCGGACCAACACGTACGTGGCCGGCTACCCCGCCCCGGGTGTCTATGCGCGGCACAACGCCGTCGACACCCCTGCCCTGCTGCCCGATGGCTCACCCAGCGAGCTCTCGGTCTCGCGGGTGCTCGTGGCGCGAGACCAGATCACCGCTCCGGTCAGCTACACCGAGCTCGAGGCTGCGCGTGAGCACGAGATCGAGGAGGGCGGCGCGAAGTGAGCCTGGTCAACTACATCTACCTCGCCGCGGCACTCTTCGCCATCGGCGCGGCGGCTGTCCTGCTGCGACGCAACGCCATCATCATCTTCATGGGCGTCGAGCTGATGCTCAACGCCTGCAACCTGGCGTTCGTCACCTTCGCCCGCATGCACGGCACCCTCGACGGCCAGGTCATCGCCTTGATGGTTATGGTCGTCGCCGCTGCCGAGGTCGTCGTGGGGCTCGCCATCATCATGGCCATCTTCCGTGCCCGCCGCTCGGCTTCGGTCGACGATGCCAACCTGCTGAAGCTGTAAGGAGCGACTGGCGTGCTCAATCACATGCTTCCGACGCTTGTCGCCGAGGGGGTGCAGCCCATCACCCCGATCATGGCGGTGGAGTCGACCGGGGGTGCCGCCGGGCTCGGCTGGCTGCTCGTCGGCTTCCCTCTGCTCGGTGCGGCGATCCTGCTGCTCGGCGGTCGGCGCACCAACTCGTGGGGACCCGCCCTGGCTGTCGGCCTGTCATGGGCCAGCTTCGGCCTCGGCGTCGCCATCCTCGTCCAGCTCCTCGGGCTGCCCGCCGAGGAGCGGTCCGTGCACAGGACGCTGTTCTCGTGGGTCCCGGCCGGGCAGTTCCAGCTCGACGCCGGCCTGCTCATGGACCCGCTGAGCATGTCGTTCGTCATGCTCGTGACGTTCGTGGGCTCGCTCATCCTCGTCTACTCCCTGGGCTACATGGAGCACGACGTCGACAAGCGCCGGTTCTTCGCCTACCTCAACCTCTTCGTCGCGGCCATGCTGCTGCTCGTGCTGGCCGACAGCTACCTGCTGCTCTACGTCGGCTGGGAGGGTGTCGGCCTCGCGTCATACCTGCTCATCGGCTTCTGGAACTACAACCCCGCCTACGCCTCGGCGGCCAACAAGGCGTTCGTGGCCAACCGGGTGGGCGACTTCGGTCTTGGGGTCGCGATCATGATCATGTTCGCGACCTTCGGCACCGTGACGTATGCCGGCGTGGCGGCCGGCGTCGGCCAGGCCAGCGAGGGCGCCTTGACGGCCATCGGGCTCTTCCTCCTGCTCGGGGCGTGTGGCAAGTCGGCGCAGTTCCCGCTGCAGAGCTGGCTGGGCGACGCCATGGCCGGCCCGACACCCGTGTCGGCCCTCATCCACGCGGCGACCATGGTCACCGCCGGCGTCTACCTCGTCGTGCGCAGCGGTCCGATCTTCAACGAGGCACCGACAGCCCAGCTCGTCGTGCTGATCGTCGGCGCCATCACGCTGCTCTTCGGAGCGATCGTCGGATGCGCCAAGGACGACATCAAGAAGGCTCTGGCAGCCTCGACGATGAGCCAGATCGGCTACATGATGCTGGCCGCCGGACTGGGCCCGATCGGGTATGCCTACGCCATCTTCCACCTCATCACGCACGGCTTCTTCAAGGCCGGGATGTTCCTCGGAGCCGGCTCGGTCATGCACGGCATGAACGACCAGGTCGACATGCGCCGGTTCGGGGCGGTGTCGACGGTCATGAAGGTCACGTGGATCACCTTTGGGCTCGGCTGGCTCGCGATCCTTGGTGTGCCGCCGTTCTCCGGCTTCTGGAGCAAGGACAAGATCATCGAGTCCGCCTACATCGGGCAGGGATGGCAGCCCTGGGTCTTCGGCACCGTCACGCTCGTCGGCGCGGGCATCACCGCCTTCTATATGTCTCGGTTGTTCTTCATGACCTTCCACGGTCAGAAGCGCTGGACCAAGGACGTGCATCCGCATGAGTCGCCTCGGCTGATGACCATCCCGATGATCATCCTCGCCGTCGGGTCGGCCTTGCTCGGTGCCGTGCTCTCCTTCGGCGGCGCGTTCAGCCACTGGCTCGAGCCGGTGGTCGGCGCCCATCCCGAAGACGCGCATCCGGTGCTGCCCATCCCGGTGATCACCGGGTTGACGTTGGCTCTGGTCTTCGGTGGCGCCTACCTCGCCTATGTGCGCTATGTCCGTGAAGGGGTGGCCGTCACCGCTCCGCAGGGCAGCCTCCTGACCCGGGCCGCTCGCAAGGACCTCTACCAGGACCAGGTCAACGAGGCCCTGTTCATGCGTCCCGGCATCCACGTGACCCGCTCGCTGGTCTATGCCGACAGCAGCGCGGTCGACGGTGCGGCCGGCGGGCTGGCCGCCCTGATCGGGTCCTTCTCCGGCTCCCTGCGCAAGCTGCAGAACGGGTTCGCCCGGTCCTATGCCCTGACGATGCTCGCCGGCGTCGTCGTGATCCTCGGTGCCATGTGGGTGATCCAGTGATGAATGCCGCCGCCTTCCCGTGGCTCACGACGCTGATGGTGATCCCGCTCGTCGGGGCCATCGTCGTCGTGCTGCTGCCCAACCGTCGGGGTGTCCCGGCGCGTCAGGTGGCGCTCGGGTTCTCGATCGTGACGGCGGTGGTCGCCGTCCTGGCGGCGCTGCAGTTCAAGACCGACTCCGTCACCCAGTTCCAGCTCGTCGAGCAGTACCCCTGGATCCCGCAGTTCGGGGTGTCCTACGCCGTCGGTGTCGACGGCATCTCGCTGACCCTCATCGTCATGTCGGTGATCCTCACGCCCATCTGCCTGCTGGCAGCCTGGCACGACGTGTCCGACGAGCAACCGCAGCGCCAGCAGAACTACCTCGCGCTGATGCTCGTGCTCGAGACCTTCATGATCGGCGTGTTCGCCGCGACCGACGTCTTCCTCTTCTACGTCATCTTCGAAGCCATGCTGATCCCGGTCTACTTCCTGATCGGGTCCTTCGGTGGCGCCCGGCGTCAGTATGCCGCCATGAAGTTCCTGCTCTTCTCGCTCGTCGGCGGGCTCATCATGCTCGTCGCGGTCGTGGGGCTCTACTTCCAGGGCCCGGGCGGCCCCGAGGGCTTCCTCGTGTCGTCGCTGACCGGCTTGCAGATGGACCCGACGACGGAGCGTCTGCTCTTCATGGGCTTCTTCTTCGCCTTCGCGGTCAAGGCGCCGATGTGGCCAGTGCACACCTGGCTGCCAGACGCCGCTGCCGAGGCCAAGCCGGCGACGGCGGTGCTGCTCGTCGGGGTGCTCGACAAGGTCGGCACCTACGGCATGATCCGGTTCTGCCTGCAGTTCTTCCCCGAGGCCAGCCAGTGGGCGACACCCTTCGTCATCGTGCTGGCCCTCATCTCGATCCTCTATGGGGCGTTGGTCGCCATCGGCCAGACCGACATGATGCGGCTCATCGCCTACACCTCGATCAGCCACTTCGGCTTCATCATCCTGGGCATCTTCGCCATGACGAGCACCGGGTGGGCTGGGTCCTCGCTCTACATGATCAACCACGGCTTCTCCACCGCAGCGCTCTTCCTCGTCGTCGCGATGTTGTGGCGGCGCACCAACAGCAACCAGATCGACGCGTATGGCGGGTGGCAGCGGGTGACGCCCAACCTCGCCGGGGTCTTCCTCGTCGCGGGCCTCTCCGGTCTGGCCCTGCCGGGCCTGGGGTCCTTCCTCTCGGAGTTCCTCGTCCTGGCCGGGACCTACCAGCGATACCAGGCCGCCGCCATCATCGGCACCCTGGGCATCATCTTGGCTGCGTTGTACATCCTGCTGATGTACAAGCGGACGATGACCGGCCCCAAACCCGAGGGCTCGGCCGGCATCATCGACATGACGACCCGCGAAAAGCTCGTCGTCGCCCCGTTGATCGCCGCCTTCCTCGTGCTCGGCTTCTACCCCAAACCGGCGCTCGATGTCATCAACCCGGCCGTCGAGACGACCTTGGGCATCGTCGGCGTCACCGACCCGGGCCCGATCGTCGGCGGCGGGACCCCCGTGCCGGCGGCTGAAGGGACGACCCCGTGAGCACCCTCATACCAGCCGAGTTCGTCACCGCGACCTTCGAGTATGCCGCGGTGGCGCCCATGCTGATCGTCTTCGGGGCCGCGCTCGTCGGCGTCCTGGTCGCCGCGTTCGCTCCGCGGCGCGACCGGCATACGATCCAGGTCGCCCTGGCGCTCGGGTCGCTGGTCATCGCGCTTGCGGTGCTGGTCCTCGTGTCGATCGACCATCAAGGCGCCACCATCGGGGTGCCGGACAGCAACGCGCAGCTCGTCGCTCCGGTCGTGATCGACGGACCAGGGCTCTTCCTGCAGGGCACCGTCCTGGTGCTGAGCATCGTCGGTCTGATCCTCATGGCCGAGCGGCTGGGCGGCGTCGGGTCTGACGCCTTCACCCCCATGGGGGCAGCCACCCCGGGGTCCACCCATGAAGGCGCCGCCCAGCGGGCCGGGATGCTCACCAGTGAGGCGTTCCCGCTGGCGATGTTCGCCGTCGGCGGCATGATGCTCTTCACCGTCGCCGCCGACCTGCTGACGATGTTCGTGGCTCTCGAGGTGCTCTCGCTGCCCCTCTACATCCTCACGGGGCTGGCCCGCCGCCGCCGCCTGCTGTCGCAGGAGGCGGCCCTGAAGTACTTCCTGCTCGGCGCCTTCTCGTCGGCCTTCTTCCTCTTCGGCGCGGCCCTGCTCTACGGGTATGCCGGCTCGGTCTACCTGCGCGAGATCGCCGCCGCGATCAACGGGGCGGGCGACCCCCAGCTCGAACCCGTCGTGCTGCCCGCGATCGTCCTGCTGCTCGTCGGGCTGCTCTTCAAGGTGGGCGCGGTGCCCTTCCACTCATGGACACCCGACGTCTACCAAGGTGCCCCCACCCCGGTCACGGGCTTCATGGCCGCGTGCACCAAGGTCGCCGCGTTCGGGGCGATCCTGCGGCTGTTGTACGTCGGGCTCGAAGGCTCTCGCTGGGACTACGAACCGATGCTGGCCATCGTGGCCGTGCTGACGATGGTCGTGGGTGCCGTGCTCACGGTGACCCAGACCGACGTCAAGCGGCTGCTGGCCTACTCGTCGATCGCGCACGCCGGGTTCATCCTCGTCGGGCTCATCGCCTTCAACAGCGAGGGCATCGGTGCGGTGCTCTTCTATCTGCTGGCCTACGGGTTCACGACCATCGCGGCGTTCGGGATTATCTACTTCGTGCGTTCCGGTGGCGCGGAGGCGACCCACCTGTCGCAGTGGGCCGGGCTCGGGCGTCGGCATCCCATCGTGGCGGCGACGTTCGCCTTCCTCATGCTGGCCTTCGCCGGCATCCCGCTCACGTCGGGTTTCGCGGCCAAGTTCGCCGCCTTCTCGGCGGCCTTGAGCACGCAGACCTCGTTGGGCGGCATCCTCGTGCTCGTCGGTGTCCTGGCCAGTGCGGTGACGGTGTTCGCCTACGTGCGCCTCATCGTGCTCATGTACTTCACCGAGGCCGGGGACTCGTCGGTGGCCTATGTGCGTCCCTCGATGCTGTCCACCGGGGCGATCGCCGTGGGCACGCTCGTGACCCTCGTGCTCGGGCTGGCCCCGGCGTCGATGTTGCGCTTGGCCGAGAACGCCTCGCTGTTCATTCGATGAGCCCGCTTGCGCTGCCGGGGACCAGCGAGGAGCTACAGGGAGCCCTGGCCGCCGGGATGGCGCGCGTGGACGCGACCTTGCGTGAGGTGGTCCGCTACGACGACCCCTTCATCGCGTCGGCATCCGGGCACCTTCTTGCGGCGGGAGGCAAGCGGTTCCGGCCGCTGCTCACCCTGCTGGCCGCCCAGACCGCTGGTGGCATCAACGAGCAGACCGTGCACGCCGCCGCGGCGGTCGAGCTGACCCACCTGGCCTCGCTCTACCACGACGACGTCATGGACGAGGCGGCGGTGCGTCGCGGAGTGCCCAGCGTCAACGCGGCATACGACAACACGACGGCGATCCTCGTCGGCGACCTGCTCTTCGGCCAGGCCTCTGCGCTGGTGGCTGGCTTGGGCGCCGAGGCCGTCAAGATCCAGGCCCAGACGTTCGTGCGGCTGTGCGCGGGGCAGATCCGCGACGCGCGACCGCGACCTCGCGACGTGGATGCCGTGGACTACTACTTCGCGGTGCTGGCCGACAAGACCGGTGTGCTCATCGGGACGTCGGCGCTTTACGGCGGGATGTTCGCCGGTGCGTCGGCGGCGCACTGTGAGGTGCTGCGAGCCTACGGTGAGCAGCTCGGCGTGGCTTTCCAGCTCGCTGACGACCTGATCGACGTCACCTCGGACCCGTCCGAGAGCGGCAAGACGCCTGGCACGGACCTTCGTGAGGGGATCGACACTCTGCCCACGTTGCTGGCCAAGGCCGATATGGCGCCGGAGCACGCCCGGTTGCGTGAGCTGCTGGGGTCGGACCTCTCCGGTGAGGGGAACGCGGATCGGCATACCGAAGCGCTGAGCTTGCTGCGAGCGCACCCGGCCATCGAGGCGGCCCGGGCTCGCACCCGCGCCGTCGGTGACGAGGCCGTGGCCACGTTGGGCGAGTTGCCCGAGTCGGAGGCCAAGACGGCGTTGGTCGCGCTGGTCACCTCGGTCGTCGACCGCGTCACCTAGCCGCGAGCGTTACCTAGCCGCGAGCGGGCGGACCGTGCCGGTGGAGCGGTTGCAGCGCCAGCCCCGCTCCTCTCCCTCCGTCCACGACCGGGCACGCGTTACGTCCCGATCGCGGGCCTCCGCGCCCCCCTTTGTCGACCGGGCACGCGTTAC
>CXWJ01003907.1_pt1 | contig 19910 bp, 21 predicted proteins | sample 590841 | NCBI WGS metagenome assembly CXWJ01 (sample SAMEA3498367, study PRJEB10139) | wastewater metagenome | biome: wastewater treatment plant; material: activated sludge | place: Austria | collected 2015-01-21 | reverse complement strand
GGCTAAGTATGTCCAGGCCTACGAGGCCCTGACCGGCCGCGTGTTCGTCGCCTGACTGCCGAGGTCCCGCGCGAGGCGTCGCCGGCCCCTGCCGCGACCGGCTGACCCTCGGTGTGGACGATGGACCGGGGGAGGAAGTCGGCGGTTTAGACTCGACCCGGCACTGACCTCCCCTCGCAAGGAGCCCTACCCCGCATGGGACGCATCGTCGTTGACGTCATGCTCAAGTCCGAGATTCTCGACCCGCAGGGGCAGGCCGTCGCCGGTGCCCTCCCGCGGCTTGGGTTCGACGGGTTCGCCGATGTCCGTCAGGGCAAACGCTTCGTCCTCACCGTCGACGGCGAGGTGACCCCCACCCATCTGGCGCAGGCGCGCGAGGCCGCCGACCGNNCGAGGCCGACGAATGAGGATCGGCGTCATCACCTTCCCCGGCTCGCTCGATGACCACGACGCCCGCCGGGCGGTCAGCCTGAGCGGAGCCGAGGCGGTCGCCTTGTGGCACGGGGACGCCGATCTGCACGGTGTCGACGCGGTCGTCATACCGGGGGGATTCTCCTATGGCGACTACCTGCGGGCCGGTGCCATCGCCCGGTTCGCCCCGGTGATGGACGCCCTCATCCCGGCCGCCCGCGGCGGACTGCCCGTGCTCGGCATCTGCAACGGGTTCCAGATCCTCTGCGAGTCGCACCTGCTGCCAGGGGCCCTCATCCGCAACGACCACCGCAAGTTCAACTGCGTCGACCAACGCCTGGTGGTCGAGAACGCCGACACCGTCTGGACCGGTGACTTCAGCCCCTGGCAGGAGATCACGGTCGTGCTCAAGAACGGCGAGGGCGGCTATGTCGCCGACCAGCGCACGCTCGACGAGCTCGAGGCCGAGCATCGGGTCGTCTTTCGCTACGCGGGCGAGAACCCCAACGGGTCCTACCGCAACATCGCGGGCATCACCAACGAACGGGGCAACGTCGTGGGCCTCATGCCGCATCCCGAGCACTGCGTCGAGCCGGGCTTCGGCCCGAGCCTTGACGGGCGGGGCTTCTTCTCCTCCGTGCTGCACAGCGCCCTGCGTCAGGCGGTGCGCGCGTGACCGCCCTGACCTCGCGCCCCGCCGTCGACACCGTCCTGACGGCCACCACGACGCCGGATGTCACCCAGCCGTGGGCCGAGCTGGGGCTCAAGCGCGATGAGTACGACCGCATCCGCGAGATCCTCGAGCGACGTCCGACGAGCGCCGAGCTGGCGATGTACTCCGTCATGTGGTCCGAGCACTGCTCCTACAAGTCCTCCAAGGTCCACTTCGCCCTCTGGGGTGAGAACACGACTGAGGAGATGCGCGAGAAGCTGCTGGTCGGCATCGGTGAGAACGCCGGCGTGGTCGACATCGGCCACGGCTGGGCGGTGACCTTCAAGGTCGAGAGCCACAACCACCCGTCCTACGTCGAGCCCTACCAAGGCGCCGCGACAGGGGTCGGCGGCATCGTGCGCGACATCATGTCGATGGGTGCGCGGCCGATCGCGGTGATGGACCAGCTGCGGTTCGGCAACCTGCACCATCCCGACACCTTGCGGGTCGTGCCCGGCGTCGTCGCGGGTGTCGGCGGCTATGGCAACTGCCTCGGCCTGCCCAACATCGGTGGTGAGGTCGTCTTCGACGACTGCTACCAAGGCAACCCGCTGGTCAACGCNNGCCAAGCGCCCGGCCGTGCAGGTCGGCGACCCGTTCGCCGAGAAGGTCCTCATCGAGTGCTGCCTGGACCTGTATGCCGCGCATGTCGTCGCGGGGATCCAGGACCTCGGCGGCGCCGGGCTCAGCTGTGCCACGAGCGAGCTGGCGTCCAACGGCGATGGTGGCATGCACGTCGAGCTGGACCTCGTGCCGCTGCGCGACGCGACCCTGCGGCCTGAGGAGATCCTCATGTCCGAGTCGCAGGAGCGCATGATGGCGATCGTCGAGCCGCAGCACCTGCCGGCGTTTCTCGCCATCACCGACACCTGGGACGTCGAGGCGACCGTGATCGGTGAGGTCACCGATGGCACCAACCTCGTCATCACCTGGCACGGCGAGATCATCGTCGACGTGCCGCCGCGGTCGGTGGCGCACGACGGGCCCGTCTACGACCGCCCGCTGGCCCGGCCGGCATACCTCGACATCCTCACCGAGGACGACACCACCGACCTGGCGCGGCCCAAGGATCCCGAGGCGCTCGAACGCACGCTGCTGGCCCTGCTGGGCAGCGCCAACCTCTGTGACAAGGGCTGGGTCACCGACCAGTACGACCGCTATGTCATGGGCAACACCGCCCTGTCGCAGCCCGACGACGCCGGCGTGGTGCGGGTCGACGAGCGCACCGGCCGTGGGGTCGCCATCGCGACCGACTGCAACGGCCGGTTCGTCAAGCTCGACCCGTATGCCGGCACGCAGCTCGCGCTCGCCGAGGCCTACCGCAACGTCGCGACCACGGGAGCGCGCCCGCTGGCCGTCACCGACTGTCTCAACTTCGGCTCGCCCGAGGACCCCGGCGTGATGTGGCAGTTCCGCGAGTCGGTCCGAGGTCTGGCCGAAGGGTGCCGTTTCCTCGGCATCCCGGTCACCGGCGGCAACGTGTCGTTCTACAACCAGACCGGTGACGTGGCGATCCATCCGACGCCGGTCGTCGGCGTGCTCGGGGTCATCGACAACGTCGCCAAGCGCACCTCCACGGGCTTGCGCACCGACGGCGACGCGATCTACCTGCTCGGCACCACGCGCAACGAGCTCGATGGCTCCGAGTGGTCACACGTCATGCACGGTCACCTCGGGGGCACGCCGCCGCGCGTCGACCTGGCCGCCGAGATGCGCTTGGCCGAGGTCCTGATCGCCGGGGCGTCCGAAGGAGTCTTCACCTCGGCCCACGACCTGTCCCAGGGCGGCCTCGCGATCACCCTCGCCGAGTCGGTCATGCGCTTCGGCGTCGGGGCCCAGGTGAGCCTGCACGATGTGTGTGACCGCGACGGCATCGACTCGTTCACCGCGCTGTTCTCCGAGTCGACGGCGCGGGCCCTGGTGTCGGTGAGCGAGACCAATGCCCGCGCTCTGGCCATGCTCTGCGCGGCCAACTCGGTGCCGCTGGTCCGGCTGGGCACGGTGAGCGACGAGACCGATGGCCTCCTCGTCGAGACCGGTGCCGATGACGGCTGGTTCAGCATCGCACTGGACCGGCTCCGCGCGACGCACACGGCTACCCTGCCGGCCGTCTTCGGGCGCTGAGCGGTGCCGGCTGCCCGCCGGATCGATCCGGCTGCTGGAGCGGCCGCGGTGCAGCTGTGTCGGGCCGCCGGCTTCCCGTCGGCCCCAACGGGGGTCGTCGACCGGTCAACGCTGGCGCTCGCGGTCCGGCACACGTTGGTGCGCTTCGCGGACGCCCACCCGGGCCACGCCGTCGAGGTGCGGGTCCCGCCCTACGCCGCTGTGCAGTGTCTGCCCGGCCCTCGTCACAAACGGGGGACTCCACCGAACGTCGTGGAGATGGATGCCGGCACCTGGTTGCGACTCTTCGCCGGTGACCTCACCTGGCTGGCTGCTGTCGACTCGGGACTGGTGCGGGCGAGTGGTGACCGTGCCGATCTCGGCGAGCACCTGCCATCCCTTTGATCGCGTAGCGTGACACCGGGGTTCACGCACCTGCGCCAGCAAGATTCGAGGGTGGGCGAGCCGGCGCTAGCAGGTCACCTTGTAGGTGATGGTGTTACCGTTGTTCCCAGGAACTTTCATCCATCGCGATGTTGAACCTGCGATTGCGGAAAGAACCCACTTCATCTGACCACCGCTATATGCCCATTGGTACAACTTGCAATTAGCGTTGATGTCGATCATGTCCGTATCCGCCCACCCGAATTTTGTTCGGGTGTTCTGCCCCGGGCTGAGCACGCCAACTGTGCCGCCGCATTCGGTGCTGTTCCGGGCGGAGCTGCAGACCAAGAAGTCGCGGCTTCCGCCGTTCTTGACGACCAGGTCATTTAGTGCGGCAGATGCTGGCGCCATTCCGCCCGCGGCAGCGGTTAGGCCTAGTGCAAGAGTAACGGAGTAAACTACCCGACTATAACGATTCATGACAGGCCTTTCCCGGTGTTGTCTACTTCGAGACAAGGGTAACTGGGAACCTTTAGGAGTATCGTGGGCGATTGCGTGCCCGTCAAATTGAATCACTGTGGGCCAGCCCAAGCTCTGCGTGTCGGGCAGGCCGGAGGGCATGATCACAGCTCGCGGCCACGGAGCCGAGGTCATGAGCGTTCTTGACTAAATGGGCGAGGTGTGAACCATCAAATCCACTTCGGGCCTGGTCCTCGATCTGTACGGGCGCACCTTGAGGGAGCCACACACTTTGGGCGCGTCGGTATCGGCGCCGACGCGGTGGGTGACGGCCAACGCATGGGCAGTGGCTTCGCGGCTCGGTGCTCAAGCGCGACTCTTCCGAGTATCACGGCCGAGGCGGGCACCGGGATTATGACATTCGCCGCCAAGCTGATCTAGCTGGCCGCAGGCGAGTCCGGACCGCGTCGGGCGGAGCGTCGACCCGACCGACCTTGCAGAATTCTCTCGGCGAATGACCTGGTCTCCGTGCCCAGTCTCAATCGTCGGGTGTCGCGATCTGCGGGATACCAGGTCGCTGGCGTCAAGCAGCCCACGGCGGCCCCGTCGAGCATCTGGCGGATTCCGAATAGCTGCAGCGTGCGGGTTGCATCCTTGTCATGTAGCACACGACAAAGGGATACGACTGGGGACGGGCGAATGCTCAGTTTGACGATTTACTTGTTTCTGTGCGACATTTAAGGGCGTGTGCTGACGCCCGGGAGAGCAGCGGGTCAAGTCTGATTTGTCCGGCTACGAACCCTCAAGATTTACCGTGCAACGTGTGACTGGGCCCGTCGCACGGCTGCCTGAGCGCGCCCCCCACAAGGTGGGCCGTGTCTACTTGGTCGACGTCAACGCCGAGCGTCTGCAGATGTCAGCCGACGCGGTGGGACCCGACGAGATCATCAACGGCGCCGAGGTCGATGTCGTGGCTCGGGTCATGGAGTTGACCGGCGGGCGAGGCGCCGATGTGGTCATCACGGCGACGGCCGCCAACATCACGCAGGAACAGGCGATCGCGATGGCGGCCCGCAACGGCCGGATCTCGTTCTTCGGCGGGCTGCCCAAGACCAACCCGACGATCACCTGTGACTCCAACGTGGTGCACTACCGCCAGTTGCACATCCACGGTGCCAATGGTTCGGCGCCGGAGCACAACCGTCGTGCTCTGGAGTACATTTCGACCGGCCAGGTCCCCGTCGCGGACCTGATCACCGCTCGTGTCCCGCTTGCCGAGGTCATGAGCGCTTTTGACTTGGTGGCCAAAGGTGAGGCCATCAAGGTGACTGTGGAGCCCTAGGCACGCCGTCACTCCGACTGTGGCGGGGCGGCAGGATTCGGACACTGTGCCGCCCCGTCATGGCCGCACCAGCTGGTCCCCCGGCCTCACGTGAAGGGGATCAACGCCAGCGGGTCGGTGCTCGGCTGCTGGGACCCGCCTGCGGGCTCGAGAGTCAGGCCGACCCCGACCGCCGACGCGGCGTCACCGCTGAGCACGACGCCCCCGTCAGACTCGGCGGTGGCCGGCACGAGTCCCGCACTGGTCAGCGTCGCGTCGTCGGCCTGAAACCAGGCTTGGTAGACCTTGCCCTCGGGAGCCGCCGCGACCCCCTCGAAGAGCAGCACGGCCTTGCCCTGCCCCGCTGAGCGCACCAGCGTCACAGTGCCTCCCTCGACGGTTGCCGTGTACCTCCTCGCGTCCGGCGCGTCGAGCACCAGCGTGACCCCCTCGGGGGTGCGCTGCGCCCACGGCTGCCACACGAGGCCGCCGACCGCGAAGGCGACGACCGCCGCTGCAGCCGCCAGCCACGTCATCGGACGGGGCCGGCGCGACGCCAGCGGCACGACCGGAGCCAGGTCGGAGTCGCCGGGGGCGCTGCTCGACGGCTCGGTCCTCGGGCCACCCGGCGACGCGCCTGTGGCTGCTGTTGACACGTCGTGGGCCATCGCCGAACCGTCTGCGGAAGCCGAGGCGGCCGCAGGACCCTGCGAGACGCCCCACGGTGCCGCACCAGAATTCTCGTCCACCGTCGCGGTGGTCAGCTCCACTGGTGCGCCGATGGCGGCGAGCACCGCGGCCTTCATCTCGCGGGGCGGCGCGACGTCGTCGTCATACGTGAGCGTCGACAGGTCCATGGCGGTCTCCTCGAAGTCCGCGAGCGCTGCGACGCAGTCGGCGCACTCCGAGAGGTGCGCCTCGATCCCGGCACGCTCGACCGGGTCGACGGCGTTGAGGGCGTATGCCGCGAGCAGTCCCTCGTCGATGTGGTTCATGGCCTCTCCCCGACCGTGGTGTCGTGATGCTCAGGTGTCCCGGTGGGCGCCGCCGGGCTCGATGTCGCCAGCGCCGCGTCCGGTGCGTGGTCCGCCAGCAGCGCTCGCAGCCGGATCAGGCCGTCGCGGATGCGGGTCTTGGCGGTGCCGACCGGCAGGTCNNGTCGAGTCGATCTCGGGTTGGACCTGGCGCTGTTCGTATGCCGTGTCGCGCACCGTCGAGGACTGGGCCGAGCGAACCCGGTCGACCGCCCTGCGGTGCGTCATCGTGAGGATCCAGGCCATCGCCGACCCGCGTGCCGGGTCGAACCGATCGGCTTGTCGCCACACCTCGATGAGGACCTCTTGGGTCACCTCCTCGGCCTGTGCCCGGTCGCGCACGACGCGCAGGACCAGTCCGAAGACTCTCGAGCTGATGCGGTCGTAGAGATGCGAGAACGCCTCGTGGCTGCCCTCGGCGCAGGCGATCAGCAAGTCGCTGAGAACCTCGACCGAATCGGGCTCGTGCGAGCCCCCCCGGGCGAGCATGGGGTGATCCCCCCCGGAGAACGGGCCTCCGGAGGGGATCATTGCCATGGCCACCATGATGCCTCGTCGCGTAGCGCGGGGGTAATCGTGGCGTTGCCGGGGCGGATTCTGGCGGTGTCGGCTCAGGCAGCCGGCAGCAGCACGGCGTCGATGATGTAGACCGTCGCGTTGGCCGTCATGACGTTGCCGCAGACGACGTTGGCCTCGCCGACCTTGAACGCCTCGCCAGAGCCGGTCACCGTGATGGTGCCTCCGCCGAGCGTCTTGTGGTCGCCGGCGAGCGCCTCAGGAGCGAGCTTGCCGGGCACCACGTGGTTGGTCAGAACCTTGGTGAGCAGGCCCTTGGGGTCATCGAGCGCGGCCTTGAGCGTCGCCGGGTCCAGAGCCGTGAACGCGTCGTTGGTCGGCGCGAAGACGGTGATGTCCTCGGCGCTGTTGAGGGTGTCGCCCAGTCCGGCGGCGGTGACGGCCGTGACCAGCGTCGAGAGGACCGGGTTGTTGCTGGCCGCCGTGGCGACCGGGTCCTTGGCCATGCCGCTGAAGGATCCGGCGCCGTCAGCGGGCACGGCCGAGCAGGCCGCGCCGAAGGGCTCGGTCATGGCCGCCATGGTCTCGGACGGCGTGGGCGCCATGGAGGTCATGGCCGGCTCCGGGGCCGCCGGAGTGGTCTCCGCGCTCGAGCCGCACGCGCTGAGGACCAGCGGCATGGCGGCGATGGCGAGGACGGCGGTGATGCGAGTGGTACGTGACACGGGGTGCTCCTTGGTGTGGGTGGTGCTGTTGAGTGGTTGATGAGGTGGTGCGTCGTGGGGCGAACTGCGGTCCGCCGTGGTCTTACATGAGGTATTCGGGCAGCGCGATGCGCGCGGATGCTGTGGTTTGGTCTCGATCAGGTCACGAAGACGACGATCTGCTGCCATCCGGAGGCGCCGTTGGGGAAGGGCTTGGCCCGTGCGGCGAGCTGTTCGCTGCCGGTGCCGTCGGTCGCTCGCACGGTCAGTGAGTGTCGACCCGGGGTCGCCTTCCACGGCAGGTACCACTGGCGCCAGTAGTCGACTCCGGCATCCGGCCCGAGCGTGGCGTCACGCCAGGGTCCGTCGTCGACCTGCACCTGCACGCCCTGTATGCCGCGCTGCTGCGCCCATGCCACGCCGCCGATGGCGAGTGTCCCGGCCGGGAGGTTCGTCAGCGCCTTGGGCGTGTCGATCCGTGCCATGGTCTTGATCGGGGCATCGGTGGCCCAGTCGCGTTGGGTCCAGTAGGCGCGCTGCTCGGCATACGTCGTGGCGGTCAGGCGGGTGAGCCACTTCGTCGAGCCGACGAAGCCATAGAGGCCGGGCGTGACCAGTCGCACCGGGTATCCGTGCTCGGGGGAGAGGGTCTCGCCGTTCATCCCGATGGCCAGCAAGGCGTCGCGGTCATCGAGCAGGGCCTGCACCGGGGTCGAGATGGTGAAGCCGTCGACGGCCGTGGAGAGGATCTGGTCGGCGCCGGACCGGACTCCGCTGGCCTCGAGGAGCCTGCGCACCGGCACTCCGAGCCAGCGGGCCGCCCCGACATACTGGCCGCCCACCTCGTTGCTGACGCACGTCATGGTGATGTCGCGTTCGACGAGCTCCATGGCGAGCAGGTCGGCGTAGGAGTAGCTGCGGGGGGTGTCGACGTCGCCGTCGATGTGCAGGCGCCACCNNCGAGCGCCGGCAACGGGAGGGTCGGCGGCGGCACTGCCGTCGTCGCCGTGGGAGCCGCCGCAATCAGCTGCCCAGCCCCTCCCATCGCCAGCGCCCCCGCCCCCGTCCCGAGCGCGCCGAACACGAACGCTCGACGCCTCGGGCGGCCCTCCCCTCCGGTCGGGTATGCAGTGCCGGTCGCCAGCATGTCGGCGTCCCGGCTCGGATGTGTGCTCGTGGATGTCGAGACGCCCGCGGCCCGGCCAGCGGCGAGCCGCAACAGCCCGTGCAGGACGAGCAGACCGACGACGGCGGCGACGAGCGTCGGCACGAGGTCAAGGGCGCCGGACCCGGGGCGCAGCGCGACGGCGACTCCCGCGAGGGCCACCACGGCGGTCAGCGCCACCGACCCGGCGCGCGGGCGACGCGCGGCCAACACGCCGATGGCTGCCGCGGCGAGCAGGGTGACGAGCAGGATCGACCCCAGCAGGATCGGCTTGTCCGCCGTGCCGAACTGGGCGACGGCGAACTCCTTGACCGGGGTAGGAGTCAGGTCGATGACCACCGACCCGACCGCGAGCACCGGCGAGGCCGCTGGGGCGACGACTCCGGCGACGAGGTGCGCGCCCGACATCCCGGCCAGTGCGGCCAGAACGCCACTGGTGGCAGCCGCCAGGCGGCTCGGGTGTCGGGACATGCCGGGGGTTCGGCGCGGGACGGGGTCTGGATGGGTGAGGTGTCCAGCTGCCGCCGACGCTGCGGACCGAGTCGGCGTCACGACCGGGGTGCCGGGGGCTGCTCAGATGCTCTCGACTATCCTGGGCGGGTGCCCGACCCCACCGAGAGCCGCCCCACGCCATACCGGCCGCGCAACGCGTTGCGGCCCAACTTCATGCGGTTCATCGTCACCGGCGCGGTGCTCGGGTTCGTGGGCGGGCTGCTCGTCGCCTACTTCAGCACCTCGGCCCCGCAGTACGGCACGAGCACCGTGCTGGGCTACTTCGGTGTGCTCGGCGCCGGGCTGGGTGCGCTCATCGCGGGCGTGGTCGTCGTCCTCGTGGACCGCAGGTACTGACCCCGCCTTTGCTGGACGACGGATGGGTAGGTGCATCAATGCCGCCGGCTTTCGTGCACCTACCCATCCGTCGTCCGGGAAAAGCGCGTCACATCACGCCACAGCGCCCTGTGGGAGACTGGCCCCGTGGCACGCGGTGACGGGCGGCTCAATCACGAGCTCATCCAAGGTGAGAAGGGTCCTCAGGACGCGTGTGGCGTGTTCGGGGTCTGGGCCCCGGGCGAGGACGTCGCCAAGCTGACCTACTTCGGGCTCTACGCCCTGCAGCATCGCGGTCAGGAGTCCGCCGGCATCGCCACCTCCGACGGCACCAAGGTCCTGGTCTATAAGGACATGGGCCTGGTCTCGCAGGTCTTCGACGAGACCGCCCTCAACTCGCTCAAGGGTCACGTGGCCATCGGCCACTGTCGCTACTCGACCACCGGCGGGTCGACCTGGGAGAACGCCCAGCCCACCCTCGGCGGCACCGACCATACGACCGTGGCGCTGGCCCACAACGGCAACCTCACCAACTCGGCCACGCTGCGTCAGATGGTCCGCGACCAGCTGGGCCCGGACATCGCGTCTCGTGGCGAGCTCGGCCGGGGCAACACGACCGACACGGCCCTCGTGACGGCGCTGCTCGCCGGTCACGAGGACGGCACCCTCGAAGAGCGCGCCCAGCACATCCTGCCGCTGCTCGAAGGAGCCTTCTCGTTCGTCTTCATGGACGAGCACACGCTGTATGCCGCTCGGGACCCCCACGGTGTGCGTCCCTTGGCCCTGGGTCGGCTCGAACGCGGCTGGGTCATCGCCTCCGAGACCGCCGCCCTTCAGACCGTCGGCGCGTCGGTCGTGCGCGAGGTCGAGCCGGGCGAGCTGGTGGCCATCGACGAGCATGGTCTGCGGACCCATCGCTTCGCCCCGGCCACCCCGAGTGGCTGTGTCTTCGAGTACGTCTATCTCGCTCGTCCCGACGCCGTCATCAACGGTCGCGTCGTTCACGAGGCGCGGGTGCAGATGGGGCGCCAGCTCGCCATCGAGCACCCCGTCGAGGCCGACCTCGTCATCGGGGTCCCCGAGTCTGGTGTGCCGGCCGCGACCGGCTATGCCCAGCAGTCCGGCATCCCCTACGGCCAGGGCTTCGTCAAGAACGCCTATGTCGGTCGCACGTTCATCCAGCCGTCCCAGACGCTGCGCCAGCTCGGCATCCGGCTCAAGCTCAACGCCCTGTCGCACACGATCAAGGGCAAACGGCTCGTCGTGGTCGACGACTCGATCGTGCGCGGCAACACCCAGCGCGCGCAGGTCCGCATGCTGCGCGAGGCGGGTGCCGCCGAGATCCACGTCCGCATCTCGTCACCGCCGGTGACATGGCCGTGCTTCTACGGCATCGACTTCGCCACGCGCGCCGAGCTGATCGCCACCGGTCTTGGCGTCGAGGAGATCAGGGCCAGCATCGACGCCGACTCACTGGGGTTCATCAGCGAAGGCGGGATGGTGGGTGCGACCGAGCAGGCGCCCCAGAACCTGTGCACAGCGTGCTTCACCGGGCGCTACCCGATCGCGCTGCCGGCCGAGGACCAGCTCGGCAAGCACATCCTGGAGACGTTGCCGCTCGAGCTCAGCCTCCCGGTGTTCGCGACCGTCGCCCCGAGCGGGTCGGCACCGGCCGGACCCAACGGTCACGGCAATGGCGCGTCAACCGCCACCGCGAGTGGTCGCGGCCCGGGCCACCAGGATGTCGAGGGCGTTGCCGTCGGCATCTCCGGCGGCGCCGACAACGCCCTGCTGCACCCCTGACGAGAGGCCCCGCCCACCCGTGAGCACGACTCCCATCACGTATGCCGACTCTGGCGTCGACGTCGAGGCCGGCGACAAGGCCGTCGAGCTGATGAAGGCCGCCGTCGCCGGCGCCACCCGACCCGAGGTCCTCGGCGGGCTCGGTGGGTTCGCCGGCATGTTCGACGCCTCGAGCCTGGCCCTCATGCGCCGGCCGATCCTGGCCACCTCGACCGACGGGGTCGGCACCAAGGTCGCCATCGCCCAAGCCCTCGACATCCACGACACGATCGGCTTCGACCTCGTCGGCATGGTCGTGGACGACATCGTGGTCTGTGGCGCCGAGCCGTTGTTCATGACCGACTACATCGCCACCGGCCGGGTGGTGCCCGAACGCATCGCCGACATCGTCGCGGGCATCGCCCGCGCGTGCACCCAGGCCGGCTGCGCTCTGGTGGGAGGAGAGACCGCCGAGCATCCCGGGCTGCTCGGTGTCGACGAGTACGACGTCGCGGGCGCCGCAACCGGGGTGGTCGAGTTCGACGACATCATCGGAGCTCACCGGGTCGCGGTCGGCGACGTGGTCCTCGGCCTGGCCTCCAGCGGTCTGCACTCCAACGGTTACTCCCTCGTGCGCCGAGTCATTGCGGCTGCGGGGTGGGCGCTGGAGCGTCAGGTGCCGGAGTTCGGCCGAACCCTTGGCGAGGAGCTGCTGACGCCCACGCGGGTCTATGCCGCCGACCTGCTCCATGTTCTGCGCTCCCAACCGACCGCCGTCCATGCCCTCTCGCACGTCACCGGTGGTGGACTAGCGGCCAACGTCGCGCGTGTCCTACCGGCCGGGGTCCTGGCCCGGATCGAGCGCCCGACCTGGACCCCGCCCGCGGTGTTCGACGTGGTGGCGAGGCTGGGTCACGTGCCGCTCGACGACCAGGAGCGCACCCTCAACCAAGGGGTCGGGTTCGTTGCCGTCGTCTCGCCGGACGCCGCCGAGGCGGTCATCGCGATGCTGCAGACACTCGGCATACCGACCTGGGTCATGGGTGAGGTCACGACACCAGAGCGGGCTGAGCCGGGAGCACCCGTGACCAGCGGCGCCAAAGGCGTGCAGGGTGGCGGGGTGCAGATGCTCGGCGCCCACCCGTCAACGGGGTGACGTCGGCCCGTCGCAGGCTGTCATGACTGCCCACTGCGGTGGTGAGTGACGCTCACCGCTCACGCCAGCGACCTGGGTCGCGGGGAGTCAGCGACGCCCGGAGGCCCAGGAGCCGTAGTCGTCCTCGTCGGTGTCGTCATCGCGCACTCGGGCGACTCGCTCGGGCGCCGGTGCGGGCGCTCCGTGGAGTTCGCGCTCGAGAGCGCTGAAGTCGGTCTTGGGAGTGTTGTACTTCAACTCCCGGGCGACCTTGGTCTGCTTGGCTTTGGCCCGGCCGCGCCCCATGGCGTGACCCCCTCATACGTATGCCGGGGCGGCATCGCTTCTGTCCGAACGACCCTGACAAGTCGAAGTGTCGGTCGAACGTCGCGGAGCGGCCCCGGGAGTGTGCGTCTTCGTGGACCTAACGCTACATGGTGAGAGCAGGTGGTGCCGACTCCGGGGCCGAATGCCCCCGTCGGCCGGGGTCGTGACCCTGGACGCGCGTCGCAACGGGCGCACACCGTGGGTGGCTGCAAGGATCGTGGCCCGCGGTGCGCCTGTCGAGAATTCGTCGACATGCGATCTCGGTGCAGATATCGACCCGAATCGGCTGACTTCCCGGCGTTATCTGCGCTTTCGACTCACATCGACATCGCAGGGGTTTGCATGGGTCACGCCCCGACGCGGCGCGCGGCCGACATACGGGCCAGCGCGATCGCGTCCGCGGCGGCGGCCGGGGTGATGCCCTGGCTGCTCGCGGTGGCGAGCACCTGGGCGGTGGTCTCGAAGATGCCCAAGGTGCGCAGCCGAGCTCGCTCGAAGTCGAAGCCGAGCAGCTCGTCGGCGACCTGGATGACCCCTCCGGAGTTGACGCAGTAGTCGGGGGCATAGACCACGCCACGGGCGGCGAGAGCATCCGCAGTCTGCGGGTCGGGGAGCTGGTTGTTGGCGCCACCGCACACGACTCGCGCGCGCAGCGACCGCACGATGGGCCCGCTCAGGGCTCCCCCGAGGGCACAGGGTGCGTAGACATCGAGGTCCATGGCCGCCAAGACCGACGCCGAGCCCGCTACCTGAATGGACGGGTGCTCCTGCCGCAGCCGGTCCAGCGCCCCAGCGTCGACATCGGTGACCGTGACTCTGGCGCCGTCGGCGACCAGGTGGCCCGCGAGGACCCGTCCGACCTTGCCCACCCCGACGATGCCGACATGGCGTCCGCCGAGGCTCGGGTCACCCCAGGTGTGCTCGGCGGCGGCTCGCATCCCNNGAGCGTCCCGTGGCGAAGCGCGTCGTCTCGGCGACCACGTCCATGTCCGCCACATAGGTGCCGACATCACACGCCGTGACGTACCGCCCCTCGAGACGGTCCACGAAACGTCCGTAGGACCGCAGCAGCGCGGGTGTCTTGTCGCGGGCGGGATCGCCCCAGATCACGGCCTTGCCGCCGCCGTGGGGTAAGCCGGCAAGGGAGTTCTTGTAGGACATGGCCCGAGACAGGTTGACCACGTCGGCGAGGGCGTCGTCGAAGGTTGGGTAGGGGTGGAAACGGGTGCCGCCGAGCCCAGGCCCCAACGCCGTGCTGTGCAGAGCGATGGCGGCCCGCAGCCCGGTCGCGGGGTCGTGCCATACGACGATCTCTTCGTGGTCGTGTGCGCCCGGGATGGTCGACGGATCCAGTGTGTCCAGTGTCACTCTCGTCATCCCTCGCCTCGTGACGGTGCGTGGCTGGGTTCGGACTGCGAACGCCCGGCCCCGGAGTAGGGTTTCGGTGGTTTCATCTGGTTTTTGTGCCGGTTGTGCCCTAATGTGCCCATATTGCATCACGCCGTGTCGTGACGACGCATGGGGCGGTGCGACCGACGAACCTGGCAGATTCCGACGACGCGGTTGTGTGAAACCTTGCAAAATGACATCTCGAAGACATCTTGCCCCGATGTCCCGTCCGATGTGGAAAGAAGCGCCATGACGGCTAACTCGACTCAGTCGATCGACCAGCTCCTCACCCCTGCCGAGGTCGCGGCGCTCTTCCGGGTGGATCCCAAGACCGTGACGCGATGGGCCAAGGCCGGCAAGCTGCACGCGATCCGCACGCTGGGCGGACACCGACGCTACCGCCAGTCCGAGGTCGACGAGCTGCTGCGACAGGTCTGACGCACTCAGCGGGGGGACACGTAGGGTGACCCGATGCGCTTCGTCCACGTCATCGGCATCGGAGCCGGGGACCCGGCCTACCTGACCTGGCAGGCCATCGAGGCCATCCGGGCCTCCGAGGTGATCTTCCTCGTCGACAAGGGGTCGGCCAAGGACGAGCTCAACGCCATTCGGACCGACATCGTGTCGCGGTTCGCGCCCGCCGAGCAGGGGTATCACCACCGCTACGTCACCATCGCCGAGCCTGCCCGGGACCGTTCCGCAGCCGCCTACACCGAGGCGGTCAGCGAATGGCTCGGACGTCGAGCGCTCGCCTTCGAGACCGCCCTGGAGCGCGAGCTCGGAGCCTCGGGAGTGGGCGCCTTCCTGGTGTGGGGTGACCCCACTCTGTATGACGGCACGATCCGCATCCTCGACGCCCTGCGCGAGCGGGGCCGGGTCGAGCTCGACTTCGACGTCATCCCCGGGATCAGCGCGGTCCAGGCCCTCGTGGCGCGTCACCGGCTGCCGATGAACCGGATCGGCGAGGCGATCCTCGTGACGCCCGCCCGGCTCATAGAGTCGGGGCTGCCGCCAGGTCTGGACAACGTGTTCGTCATGCTCGACCGCGGGTTGGCGGCGGCGCGGTTGGCCGAGCAGGAGGGGGCCTCGGCATACGACATCTACTGGGGGGCCTATCTCGGCACGTCGTCCGAGGTGCTGCTCTCGGGGCCCCTGGACCTCACCGCGCCGGCCATCGCCACCGAGCGGGCTCGGCTGCGGGCCGAAAAGGGCTGGATCATGGACACCTACCTCATCCGGCGCCGCCTGCCCGACGACGCCCGTGACGAGGTCGTCACCCCGGGCTAGGCTGAGAGCATGCCCGAGATCACGACCTGTCTGTGGTTCGTCGACGACCTGGCCCAAGCCATCGAGCACTATGGAGAGGTCTTCGGGGGCGTGGTCGTGCACGAGCAGATGATGAACCCGCCGGGCTCCCCGGGCGAGGGCCTGCTGATGGCGACGTTCGAGGTCGCCGGCCGTCGCATCATGGGCCTCAACGGGGGTCCGCACGACCCACACACCGACGCCATGTCGCTGTTCGTCGGCTGTCCGACGCAGCAGGAGGCCGACCAGATCTGGGACGCGTTCGTGGCTGGCGGTGCCACTCCGGTGCAGTGCGGCTGGCTCAACGACCGCTTCGGGGTGCGCTGGCAGATCGTGCCTGACGGACTCGGCGAGGCGATGAGCAACCCGGACCCGGAAGCGGCGGCGCGAGTGTTCACCGCCTTTCGACAGATGCAGCGCATCGACATCGCTGCCCTGCACGCCGCCGCGGCCGGCAGCTGACCCGCGACGGGGTCTGCGGCGACAGGCCGCCACGTGTGGGTGAGGTGACCCCCGGGCGCTCTGGGACGTCAGCGCGACCTCAGGTCAGCGGCCCTCGAGGTCGCCTTCGGTCTCCAGGTAGACCTCGCGCAGCCGCTCCAACGTCGCCGGGTCGGGCGAGTCCCACAGCTTGCGATCGGCCGCTTCGAGCAGCCGTTCGGTGATGCCGTGCAGCGCCCATGGGTTGGACTCGAGCATGAACTCGCGTGTCTCGTCGTCGAACACGTAGGACTGCGCCACCTGCTCGTACATCCAGTCCGCGATGACATCGGCGGTGGCGTCGTAACCGAAGAGGTAGTCCACGGTCGCCGCGAGCTCGAAGGCGCCCTTGTAGCCGTGCCGACGCATGGCCGACACCCAGCGCGGGTTGACCACCCGAGCGCGGAAGATGCGTGAGGTCTCCTCGGTCAGCGAACGGGTCTTGACGGCTTCTGGCCGGGTCGAGTCACCGACATACGCCCGGGGTGCGCGTCCGGTGAGCGCCCGCACGGTCGCGATCATGCCGCCGTGGTACTGGAAGTAGTCGTCGGAGTCCAGGATGTCGTGCTCGAGGGTGTCGATGTTCTTGGCCGCCACCGAGATGCGCTTGTATGCCGACTCCATCGCGGCGCGGTCCTCTCGCCCGTCGAGGTCGCGGCCGTAGGCGAAGCCGCCCCAGGTGGCATAGACCTCGGCGAGGTCGCGGTCGTCACGCCAGTTGCGGGCGTCCAGCAGCGGCAGCAGGCCCGCGCCATACGAGCCGGGCTTGGAGCCGAAGATGCGGGTCGTCGCCCGACGACGGTCGCCGTGCTCGGCCTCGTCGGCCAGGGCATGAGCCCGCACGTAGTTGGACTCGGCCGGCTCGTCGAGCCCGGCGGCCAGGGTCACGGCGTCGTCGAGCATGGTGACCACGTGCGGGAACGCGTCACGGAAGAACCCCGAGATGCGCACGGTCACGTCGATGCGGGGGCGCCCGAGCTCGTCCAGCGGCATCGGCTCCAGGGCGCAGACCCGCCGGGACTGCTCGTCCCACACCGGCCGGATGCCGAGTAACGCCAGGATCTCGGCCACGTCGTCGCCGGCCGTGCGCATGGCCGAGGTGCCCCACGCCGAGATGCCGACCGACTGCGGGTAGCCGCCCGTGTCGGCGACGTAGCGCTCGACGAGCGACTCAGCCATCGCGAGGCCGGTCTCCCAGGCGAGCCGGCTCGGGACGGCGCGTGGGTCGACGGAGTAGAAGTTGCGCCCCGTCGGCAGCACGTTGACCAGACCGCGCAGCGGCGACCCGCTGGGGCCGGCCGGCACGTAGCCGCCGTCGAGCGCATGCAGGGTGTGCGTCATCTCGTCGGTCGTGCGGTCCAGACGCGGCACGATCTCCGTGGCCGCGAACCGGAGAACCCGCATGACGATGGCCTCGTCGGGGAGCGCGGGGGAGTCCGACAGGTGCAGGTGCGCGTCTGCGGGGTGTGCGCGCGCCTCGTCGCCTGACCCCTGGTGACCCGGCTGCACCACGGCGGACCGCATCACCTCGGATCGAACCACCTCGGACCGCATGACCTCGGTGATGCGCGCGGCCGATGTCGGCCATCCGGCGTCGTCCATCGCCGTGACGAGGGCCTTGGCGAGCGCCTCGACGGCGTCGGTGCGCTCGGTCGACTCGTCGGACCCCTCCACCAGGCCGAGCGCCTCGCGCAGGCCGGGCAGCGCCTTGACCTCACCCGCCCACATCTGGCGAGCCCGCAGCATGGCCAGGACGAGGTTGGTCCGCGCCTCACCGGTGGGCGCCTGACCGAGGATGTGCAGGCCGTCACGGATCTGCACGTCCTTGATCTCGCACAGCCACCCGTCGACGTGCAGGATCAGCTCGTCGAACTCGGCGTCGTGCGGGCGGTCGGCCAGCCCGAGGTCGTGGTCGAGCTTGGCCGCCTGCAGCAGCGTCCAGATCTGGGCGCGGATGGCCGGCAGCTTGGCCGGGTCGAGTGCGGCGATCTGGGAGTACTCGTCCAGCAGCTGTTCGAGCCGCGCGATGTCGCCATAGGAGTCGGCCCGCGCCATGGGCGGCACGAGATGGTCGACGAGGGTCGCGTGGATGCGCCGCTTGGCCTGAGTGCCCTCGCCCGGGTCGTTGACGAGGAAGGGGTAGACGACCGGCAGGTTGCCGATGGCCGCGTCGGGGCCACACGAGGCCGACAGCGCGGCGGTCTTGCCCGGCAGCCACTCGAGGTTGCCGTGCTTGCCCACGTGCACGAGCGCATCGGCGCCGAACTGCTCGGCGAGCCAGTAGTACGCAGCGAGGTAGTGGTGGCTGGGCGGCAGGTCCGGGTCGTGATAGATGGCGATCGGGTTGGCGCCGAAGCCGCGCGGCGGCTGGACCATGAGCACGACGTTGCCGGCCTGCAGGGCCGCCAGCACGATCTCGCCCGCCGGGTCGTGGGTGTGGTCGACGAACAACGTGCCAGGTGCCGGGCCCCAGTGCTCGACCATCCGCGCCCGCAGGTCGGTCGGCAGGGTGGCGAAGTATGCCGCGTAGTCGGCCGCCTTGACCCGCACCGGGTTGCCCGCGAGCTGGTCTTCGGTCAGCCAGTTCTCGTCCTGCCCGCCGGCGGCGATCAAGGCATGGATGAGCGCGTCGCCGTCGAGGTCGGCCAGCCCGGGCAGGGCGTCGGGNNACGAGCCGCTTGTCGCCGTTGGCGATCCGGCGCAGGCGGGCGTGCTTGACGGCGATGCCTGCGACGCGGCTGGCTCGCTCAGGATCGGCGACGTAGGAGATCAGGCCGTCGGCGCCGATCTCCTTGAAGGAGAACGGTGCCGTGATGAGCCGTCCGTCGAACTCCGGGATGGCGACCTGTGTCGCGGCGTCCAGTGGCGTCAGGCCGTCGTCGCTGGCCTCCCAGTCGGCGCGGGGCGAGGTGAGGCACAGGCCCTGCAGGATGGGGACGTCGAGGTCGGCCAGCGCGCCGATGTCCCAGTCCTCGTCGCTGCCCCCGGCGCCGACATCGGCCGGGCGGATGCCGCCGGCCGCGAGCACGGTGACCACGAGGGCGTCGACATCGCGCAGGGTATGCATGAGCTCGGCCGGAGGGGTGCGCAGGCTGGAGCAGAAGATCGGCATCGCGCGGGCACCGTGCGCCTCGACGGCGTCGGCGAGGGCGTGCATGAACGCGGTGTTGCCGCTGAGCTGGTGCGCGCGGTAGTAGAGCAGGCCGATGACGGGAGCGTCAGCNNCCGCCCTGCGCGAGATAGACGTGCGCCTCGGCGACCACCCCGCCTGGCACCGTCGAGCACTCCATCAGCTCGGCGTCCGGCGCCTGCTCGCCCCCGAGGACCACGACGGGCTTACCCGAGGCGAGCACGACATCCAGGCCCTCGTCCCAGGAACGACGAGACCCCAGGATCCGCACGACGACGATCTCGGACTCGGCGCACAGGAGGGCGACCTCGTCATACGTGAGCCGGGTGGGGTTGGCGAGCCGGTATGGCGCGCCGCTCGCCTTGGCGGTCAGCAGGTCGGTGTCGGAGGTCGAGAGCAGCGTGATCATGGCGCCACAAGCGTGCCATACGTCCGAGGGGCCTCATCGACCGAGGAGCCGGGGCGGCCGCCACGCGTGGTCGACGGACGATGTGCGGTCAAGCACGCCAGGAAGTGGCTACAGTCAGCACGATGACGGACCCCCGCGTCATTCCGGCTGCCCCATCACGCGTTCGCACCGTCACGGCTGTGATCGTCCTGATCCTGGCGGCGGTTCTGACGACCCCAGCGCTCGTGGCCCACTGGGGCCAGCGCACGCTCAGTGACACCCAGCGGTATCTCGCCACGGTCGAGCCGCTCATCAACGAACCCGCGGTGCAAGAGGC
>CXWJ01006029.1_pt1 | contig 19925 bp, 17 predicted proteins | sample 590841 | NCBI WGS metagenome assembly CXWJ01 (sample SAMEA3498367, study PRJEB10139) | wastewater metagenome | biome: wastewater treatment plant; material: activated sludge | place: Austria | collected 2015-01-21 | reverse complement strand
CGCGTGGCGGCGATGAAACGCCGCTTGGGGAGCGTTTTCTGCAGGAAGGCGCGGATGGAAGCGACCACCAGCGGCGGTGTGTCGCCGGCCGGGATCAGCGGGTGTTGCCCGGCGATCAGCCCGGCCAGGACATTGAGACGCCCCTGACGGGTGCGGTCGCTCCACGGGCCGCGGTCATAGGGCAGCGGCGTCGGCTCCGGCAGGCGCAGCAGCCGGGCATTCTGCGGCAGCCACGTCTCCAGCGCCTGATGCCAGAGCGTGGCCGCATCGACCCGCGCCGTCAGCAACAGGATGGGCGTCCGACGCGGCACGGCCACCTGCCGGTAGATTTGGGCGGCCACCGGTGGGCGCGTGCCCTTCACCAGTTCCAGCGGCAACAAGCGCCGTTCGCCGTCCTCCTGGGTGAGGGCGCGCTTTAGCTGGTCGAAGGCCGAGATTTGGTCGAACAGATCGAGCAGGCCGGAGACGTTCATGTGCTCTAACCCTCGGCCGCCGGCGAATCGACGGGGCCGTTGTAACGCGACATCGTTAGCGCGATGCCCTCGCGCACGAAGGTTTCAATGGCGGCGACGGCCGTGTCCAGCATGTCGCTGACCACGGGTAATTCGTCGCGCCCGAAATCCTGCAAGACGTAGGCCGCCGGATCCATGCGCCCCGGCGGGCGGCCGATGCCCAGCCGCAGCCGGGCGAAGTCGTTGCCCAGTTGGGCGATGATCGAGCGCATCCCGTTGTGGCCGCCCGCGCCCCCCTTTTCGCGCAGCCGCAGCACGCCGAAGGGGATGTCCAGCTCGTCATAGACCACCAGCAGATTGCTTAATGGCACCCGGTAATAGCCGGCCAGGCTGCCCACCGCCCCGCCGCTCAGGTTCATAAACGTCTGCGGCTTGGCCAGAATCACCGGCCGGTCGGCCACGCGCCCGTTGCCGACGATGGCCTTGCTCTGGACACGCTTCAGGTCGATACCATGGCGCGCGGCCAGCCGGTCGACGGCCATGAAGCCGATATTGTGCCGGTTAAAGGCATAGCCCCGGCCGGGATTGCCCAGGCCGACAATCAAGTAGCGCTCCGCGCCGGGTTGCGCGTCGATGTCGTTCGTCATCTCTTACGACCCCGCGAGGTTGAGGTCCAGTTCGTGCGGATTCCATAATTCCGACGGCTGAGTCGGATCGAGCCGGAAGTTCACCACGTCGGGCGTTGTGGCCGCCAGACGCAGGCGGGCGAACAGGGGCATGGCCGGCAACTCCTGGGCAAAGATGCGCAGGGCTTCCTGATGGGCCGCCTCGTAGCCGGGCTGGCCGGGCAAGAGGGCCAGCGCCGCGCCACAGGCGGCGTCATAGGCCTCATCCGACCAGCCGGAGACGTTGATCCCTTCCCAGCCGATGAACCCGTCGGCCACCGGGCCGGGGATATTGGCGGTCACATACAGGTCGCAAATGGGCGCGATGCTGCTGATCCAGGCGAAGGCGGCCATATCGAACTTGCGGCCGAAGACCACGCCCTGTGGCCCCGGCGCGAACAAGGCCCCCGCCTCCACTAGAGCCGGCGTGGCCTCGATGCCGCAGGCGGCCAGATCGGCGCTCACGCGCTCGGCGATCTGTTGGCGCACCGGGTTATCGACCGTGCTCAGCGTGACCGTGAAAGGCGCGCTGGCCGTCAGGCCGTTGCGAATGCCGTCGCCGTCGATATCCAGAAGACCCGCCTCGTCGAGCAAAGCATTGCCCGCCGCCGGGTCATAGGCCCATTGGGCGGCATCGTCGGGGTGCAGGGCGTGATCGGCGGGTACGAAGGTGTCGAGGACGGCCCCGCGGCCATAGGTCAACTCGTCCACCAGCGTTTGCCGGTCGGTACACTGCGTGACGGCGCGGCGCACACGGGCGTCCTGGAACCAGCTTTGCTCGGCCGCCGCCGGGTCAACGCCAAAGATGATTTGCTCCACAATTCCCGCCGTCGTCGTGTATTCGACCAGCCCGCCGGCCGCCGCGGCTTCTTCCACGGCCGGCAGCGCGTCGAACCGCAGCAGAGCACTGGTCAGGATGTGGCACTCCTCATAGCCGGCGGGCAGGCTCGTCTCGCTGCCCGACAGGAAGCGGAAGGTGAGCGAGGTCAGGCGCGGCAGACCCTCGGCGGCGCGGTAATAGTGCGGGTTGGGCACCAGGCGGATCGATTCACCGGCCGTCCACTCGTCGACCACGAACGCGCCGTAACTGAGCGGGGCGCGGGCGGCTTCTTCCAGGCCCGGCAACTCCTCCGGGGCAAACTCGGCCAACTGGTGGCTGGGCAAGGGCGTCCAGACGTTGGTCATGTAGGCCGGGTCCAGATAGCCGGGGCGGCCCGTCCAGCGCACCGTGCGCTCGCCGGTGGCCTCATAGGCAGCCGTCATGGTGAATTTATTGTCGACGCGCGGCGTGCCGGGCGATCTGGCAACACGGAAGCTGAAGACCGAATCCTCGGCCGTCACCGGCGTGCCGTCGGACCAGACCAGCGGCTGGAAGGTGAAGTCGGCCGATAGTTGCGCCATCCGGATCACGCCGCTGTCATAGATCAGGCGTTGCCCATCGGCGTCGATCACCTCGACCCCCTTCACCAGCGTGGTCAACTCGCCGCCGGCATCGATCACGAAGTCGCCCGGATTGACGTCTACCGCCTCCAGCCGGGCGTCGCCGTCGGCCAGGTTGGGCAGCTTTTCCAGCGCCAGGGGCTGGTAGCCATAGCTGAGCGACGTGTAAGGCGATTCGTACAGCGCATGGCGCACCGCCGCCGGCTCGACGCTGTTGTCGCCATACAGATACAGCGACGCCGGCTCGCCGCCCAGGCAGACAACCAGATCTTTCGGCGGCAGTGGGGTAGGGGTAATCGTCGGCGTGGGTTCCACGGTCGCGGTGGGCGCAACCGTCGCCCCGGCCACGGCCGCGCCGGGTTCGGGCGTGGCTTCGCTTTGTATCTCAGGGGTGGCGGCCGGCCCGGAAGTCGCCGGCGGATCGTCTTGCGCGCAGCCCATCAGAATGGCCGCCCCGAGAATGAACAAAAGTAAGACTCTTGTCACGGTTCGTTGTCCTCTATAATCGAATGATGTTGCGAACGATGAATGCTGCCGTGAAGAACTCAATAGGAAAGTCTATCATAGTTGGCCGATAGAGGCGACCTTAACCCGCCCGCCGTCGCCAATGTTATATTTACCTAAGAGATTTTCTGCCTGCCCGTGGAATGGATATACTCTCGTGATTACAATCGTTGTCCATCCCATCGGCCTGGATGGCATTATTTTTTAACCCGGTTGCCCGAACGTAACATGATGAAATCAACCACAATTCGCGCCCTCTTTCTTCTTTTATGTCTGTCGCTGCTGGCCGTGGCCTGTAGCGCGCCCACCGCTGTCGGGACGCAGCGCGACTCGACCACGCCCGGCGCCTCCTCGCCCGTGGCCGGCGCGTCGACGGCCGAGACAGCGGCCCCGCCCGCGGACACGGTCGGCGTCACCTCGACCGAGGTCGATAGCCAGGGCATCCCCGTCGGCTTCACCGCCGAGGGCCGCCCCTATCGCGGCAACCCCGATGCCCCAGTCACCATGGAAACCTTCTCCGACTTCCAGTGCCCCTATTGCGGGCGCTTTTCGGCCGAAACCCTGCCCGGCCTGCTGGAGAATCAAATCGCCGGCGGCGAAGTCGTCATGGTCTTCTATGACTTTCCCTTGGTCAGCATCCACCCCCAGGCGGCGGCGGCGGCCAACGCGGCCCGCTGCGCCGGTGAGCGCGGCGCGGCGGCCTATTGGGCCATGCACGACCGCCTGTTCGTGTCGATTTCCGACTGGTCGAACGGCCAGGCCAACGATGTTTTTGCCGCCTACGCCGAGGAGCTAGGCCTGGGCGGCGCGGACTTCACCGCTTGTCTGGCCGAAAATCGCCATGCCGCCACCGTGGACGCCGATCTGGCCCTGGGCCAAAGTCGCGGTGTCAACAGCACGCCCACCTTCTTCCTCAATGACCAGCCCCTGATCGGCGCTTACCCGCTTGATTACTTCAACCAGGCCATCGCCGCCGTCGGCGCGGGCCAGGCCATCGCCACCGAACCGACGGCCCAACCGCAAGCGCCGTCCGTGGCCCCGACGCCGGCGACCATCGCCCTGGCCGAAGCCGCCGCCGAACGGGGCGAAGCCGACGCGCCGGTGACCATCGTCGAGTATACCGACTACCAATGCCCCTATTGCCAACGCCACGTGGCCGAGACGCTGCCCCGCCTGATCACCGACATGATCGACACCGGGCGCGTGCGCTACGTCGTCAAGGATTTCCCGCTGGACAGCATCCACCCCGAGGCGCGGGCGGCGTCCGTGGCCGCGCGCTGCGCCGGTGAGCAAGACGCCTATTGGCCGATGCACGATGCCCTCTTCACCCGGCAGGACGAGTGGGGCGGGCTGGGCGCGGGCGCAAACGTCGTCTTTACGACGCTGGCGACCGATCTGGCGCTGGATGGCGATCTGTTTGCCGCCTGCCTCAGCAGTGGCCGCCATGACGAGGTGATTCAGGCCAACCAGACCGAGGGCGCGGTCCTCGGCGTGACCGGCACACCGGCCTTCTTCATCAACGGCTTCCCCATCAATGGCGCGCAGCCCTTTGAACTGTTCGAGTACGCCATCGGCCTGGCCGAGGAAGGCACACTGGCCGACGCTTACCTCGCGCCTGCCGCCGAAGCCGCGGCCACCCCGGCCGGCCCGGTCGAGGTCGATACGGAAGGGGCCTATAGTGTCGGCGAGACAGACGCGCCGGTTGTCCTGGTCGAATTCACCGACTACCAGTGCCCGTTCTGCAGCCGCCATTTTCTGGAAACCTTCCCGCAAATCATGGCCGACTACGTGGACACCGGCAAGGTGCGCTACGTCTTTCTGGACTTCCCGATCAGCAGCATCCACCCCCAGGCGCAGGCGGCGGCCGAGGCGGCGCGCTGCGCGGGCGATCAGGACGCCTATCTGCCCATGCACGACATGCTCTTCGCCCGCCAGAGCGAATGGAACGGTCGCCAGGACGCGGCCACCATCTTCGCCGGTTTTGCCCAGGAGTTGGGTCTGGATGGCGACGCCTTTACCGCCTGTCAGGAAGCCCGCACCCACGAGGCAGCCGTCCTGGCCGACTTGCAGCAGGGCACGGCCCTGGGTGTGGGCGGCACACCGGCCTTCTTCCTCAACGGCAATGCCCTGTCCGGCGCCCAGCCATTTGAGGTGTTCCAGCAGATGATCGAGGGTCTTCTCGCGTCAGCTTCCAGTTGAATCAGTTATAGAGGACACGGAGTATTCACCGGGGTTCACGGAGAAAGCGCTTTTGTTGGCGCGCTTGGTGATTTCTCGGTGATCTTCGTGTCCTCTTTTCATTTGAGATTTGGCGGTAATTGGTTATAGTTTAATTGGGAGTGGCCGAGGAGCCGTCAGAATCGTTCGTTTCTCTGTTTCAATAAGTGATACGCGGGAGTTATCGTATGAGCCGAGACGGGAAGAAACTGGTCGGGTTTATCATTGGGCGCGAGAGGGAGATGCCCGAGGCGGTCATGGCTATCCTCAACGAACGATATGATTCGATAGCCGCGGAATTGGTCAAGATGGGCGGGACTTTTCTGGATGAGCCGATGCCCTATGACGTGATCATCGACCGCATGTCCCACGAAATCCCCTACTATCATGCCTACGTCAAGTACGCCGCGCTCATGGGCTGTTACGTCATCAACAACCCGTTCGTCTGGGCCAACGACACCAAGTTTTTTGCCGGGGCGCTGATGAATAAGTTGGGCATCCGCACCCCGCGCACGGCCGTCTTGCCCAATAAGGACATCGCCGCCGACACCGTGCCCGACAGCTTCCGCAACCTCTCCTATCCGATGGATTGGCAGGCGGTCATCGACTACATCGGCAGCCCGGCCATCTTCAAGGATATTCGCAGCGGCGGCCGGCGCTTTGCCCACCGGGTCAATAACGTCGACGAGTTGATCCAGCGCTACGACGAGAGCGGCACGCGCACGATGATCCTCCAGCAAGTCATCGAGTCGAGCCATCAATACCATTGCATCGTGATCGGCAGCGAAAAGACACACCTCATGCCCTACTCGCTGGAGATGGGCCACTACGTCGAGGATGACGGCAGCCTGCCCGCGGCGGCCACCCGGCAGATGACCGAAATCGCGCTACAGATCGCCCGCTTGTATGGCTACGACATCAATATGACCGAGTTTGTTCTACAGGGTGACGTGGTTTATCTGATCAACGCGACCAACCCGTCGCCGCTCATCGGCCACGATTTGATGACCGAAGGGCAATTTAACTGGATCTGCAATGAAATCGCCGAGTTAGCCGCGCAACGGATTGCCAAGCCCAGTTCGACCTGGCTGCCTATCCGGCTGCCGGCCTCATAACCACGAATGTCCGGGAAAAGCCCGGTTTCTCCGCTTTTTTTACGTGACTGCGCCCGTTCGTTGGCTATAATCCCGCTACGTTGTTGACCTATCAACCATCGATCCCTGACGTAGCCATGACCTGTACCCGCCCATCACCGGGATTGGGGAAGCCCAACCCTTTTCTTTGCCCCCACCCTTCAACCAAGCCACCTAATCATGTATTTTGCCACCGGGGCAGGCGACCCGGCTGGACACGCCAGGGATCAGGAGTTATTCATGCAAGACCTAATTGAACGAATGCCGGAAAAACTGCGCCGTTTGCCGGAGCTGGCCTATAACGTCTGGTGGAGTTGGAACGCCGAGGCGCGCGAGATCTTTCGCCGGCTGGATTATCCACTGTGGCGACGCACGCAACACAACCCGGTGCTGGTATTGCGCCAGGTGAGTGACGACAACCTGCTCGCCCGCGCCCGCGACGCCTCATTTCTGCGCCGTTTCAACAAGGTGATGATGGACTACGACCGGGCCATGTCCAACGGGCATAGCTGGTTCCACACCACCTACCCCCATCTGACGCGCAAGACGATTGCCTATTTCTCTTTCGAGTTCGGCCTGCACAGCTCGCTGCCGATTTACTCCGGCGGTCTGGGCATTCTGGCCGGCGACCATGCCAAGGAAGCCAGCGATCTGGGGCTGCCGTTCGTGGGCATCGGCTTTCTCTATCCACAGGGTTACTTTCGCCAGCACGTGCCCTCGCATGGCTGGCAAGAGGCCATCTACGACCCCATCGACATGACCAACGTGCCCATCCTGCCCGTCCATAAAGAGGACGGCCAGGAGCTGCGCATCAGCGTCGAGATGGGCGGGCGGCTGGTTCATGCGCGCATCTGGCGCATCCAGGTCGGGCGCGTGCCCCTATTCCTGATGGATACCGACGTGGCCGAGAACCAGCCGTGGGATCGCGAACTGTCGGCCCGCCTCTACTCCGGCGATAGCGAGATGCGCATCCGCCAGGAGATCATGCTGGGCGTCGGCGGCGTGCGGCTGTTGCGGCTGTTGGGCTACGACCCGGCCGTACTGCACATGAACGAGGGCCACTCGGCCTTCCTGCTGCTAGAGGCCGTGCGCGAGCGCGTCGCCGCCGGCCTCAGCTTCGAGGAAGCCTGCCAGGAAGTGAAGGCGCGCACCATCTTCACCACCCACACCCCCGTGCCCGCCGGCCATGACGTCTTCGCCTTCCACCTGATGGATAAATATTTCTACGGCTATTGGGATCAACTTGGCATCAGCCGTGGCGAGTTCCTCAGCCTGGGCCATCACGAGGAGCCGTGGGGTTCGGCCTTCAATATGACCGTGCTGGCCCTGCGCATGGCCGGCCAGTTCAACGGCGTCAGCGCGCTGCACGGCCAGGTCTCGCGCGAGATGTGGCGCCACGTCTGGCCCCATGTGCCCGTCGATGAAGTACCGATTACCTCGGTCACCAACGGCATCCACGTGCCCACCTGGACGGCGGGCGAGATGCGCCACATCTTCAACAAGTACCTCGGCGCGGACTGGGAAGAGCACCACGACGACCCCGTGCTGTGGGAGCGGCTGACCGAAACATCCGACGAGGAGTTGTGGCAGGTTCACGTGGCCCTGAAGGCCAAGTTAATGAGTTATCTGCGCTCGCGGGCGCGCCGCTCGTGGGTGAACGGCATGTGCGACCCGACGGAAGTGCTGGTCAGCGGCACACTGCTGGATCCCCACGCCCTGACCATTGGCTTTGCCCGCCGCTTTGCCACCTATAAGCGTGCCTCGTTGCTCTTCAGCGATATGGATCGCCTGCGCTCCATCCTGCTCGACATCCACCGGCCGGTGCAGCTCATCTTCGCCGGCAAGGCCCACCCGGCCGATGAACCGGGCAAGCACCTGATCCAGCAGGTTCACGGCATGGCGAAGTCCAATCAGTTCGGCGGCCGGGTGGCCTTCGTGGAGAACTACGATATGCACTCGGCGCGCTACTTCAAGCAGGGCGTGGACGTCTGGCTGAACACACCGCGCCGGCCGCGCGAGGCCAGCGGCACCAGCGGCATGAAGGCCTCGCTCAACGGCATCCCCAACCTCAGCATCCTCGATGGCTGGTGGGTGGAGGGCTACAACGGGGCCAACGGCTGGGCCATCGAGGATCGCCAGTTTGACAACGTAGATGAGCAGGATGCCCACGACGCGCAGGCCATCTATCGCCTGCTCGAAGAAGAGATAGTGCCTCTCTACTATAGTCAGGATCGCGACGGCATCCCTCGCGGCTGGGTCGAAGTGATGCGCGAAGCCATTCGCTCCAACGCCTGGCGCTTCAGCACGCGCCGCATGGTGAAGGAATACACGACTGAGCTATACTTAAAGGCGATGACCGCCGAGTTGCTGGCCGAGCCGGTCTGAGCCTGCGCGGCCTCGGCATTCCGGGAAAAACCCCGGCTGGTCATCGCTGATGCTCAGCCGGGTTCAGTTGTTGTCTTATGAAGGTCTGGCTACGTCGTCTATTGCTGCTGTTGTTTGTCCTGTTCTGGTTGGCCCTGATCCTGATGCCGACGGCGGCTTTCATTCTGGCCCGCAACGGCCAGATACAGATCGGCCGCAGCGAAGGCCGTCACTGGCGCTTGTTCCTGGTGCAGGAAGCCGATATGGAAGGGCTGGGTCTGGAGCGCGGCCGGCCGGTTGCGCCGCCGGGCGACGCGCCGGCAACAGTGGGCTGTTTGCAGACGCGCATCGCCTACTGGATGTGGGCCGGCGATGGGCCGCCGGCCATGTATTGTCAATGTCAGGATCAGTCAACGGGTGAGCCTCTGGCGATGACCCCGCCGGCCTGTCTCCTGCCTGAATGATGGGAGAGTCACCGATTGAGCACTATCGCTATCAAATGGATGCAAGAGCAGAGTCGCCTCTTTGCCTGTCGCGACTCGTCGGGCAATACGGTCATGTCCGGTTCGTGGTCAACCGATGAAAGCAGCGGGCAGGAATGGAAAGCAGCCAAACCATCCGACCTGCTGCTGATGGGTCTGGCCTCCTGCGCCGCCCACGACGTGGTCACCATTCTGGAGCGCCAGCGGCAGAACCTGTCCGGTTTGCGCGTCGACGTGGACGGCCGTCAGCTACCCGACCCGCCCTATGCCTTCACCACCATCCATCTGCGCTTCACCCTGGCCGGCGACGGCCTGAACCCGGAGAAGGTCGAGCGGGCGCTCGATCTCTCCATCAACAAATACTGTTCCGTCGCCGCCACCCTGCGCGGCGTGGCGACGATCACCCACGATTACGTCATCGAGGCCTGAGCTATGAACCGGCGCGCGCTCTACTTCGCGGCTCCCGGAGTGGCCGAAGTGCGCGCCGAGGCATTGGCCCCGCCCGCGCCGGGCGAGCTGCTCATCGCCACGCGCCTGTCGGCCATCAGCCCCGGCACGGAGATGCTGGTCTATCATGGGCAAGCGCCGCGCGATATGGCCGTGGACGCCACCATTGCCGCGCTGGACGGCGGCTTCCGCTTCCCGCTCAAGTTCGGCTATGCCGCTGCCGGTCGCGTCACGGCTCTGGGGCCGGGGGTCGATCCATCCTGGCTGGGGCGGGACGTTTTCGCCTTCAACCCGCACGAGAGCCATTTCGTCGCCGCCGTAGCGGACGTACATCCGTTGCCGGACGGCATGAGCGCCGAAGCGGCTGTCTTCCTGCCCAATATGGAAACGGCCGTCTCGTTCCTGATGGATGGACGACCGGTCATCGGAGAGCGCGTGGCCGTCGTCGGGCAGGGGGTCGTCGGGCTGTTGACCACGGCTCTATTAGCCCAATTGCCGCTGGAATCTCTGACCGTCATCGATCCGCTGCCGGAGCGGCGCGCCTGGGCCATGCGGCTGGGGGCCACGGCGGCGCTGTCGCCCAACGAGGCGGCCGAGACGCTGGGCGGCGCGGCCGATCTGACCTATGAGCTGTCGGGCCGGTCGGAAGGGCTGGCCCTGGCGATTGCCCTCACCGGCGACTATGGCCGCGTGGTCATCGGCTCGTGGTATGGCCGCAAGCCCGTCGAACTGGAATTGGGCGGCCGTTTCCATCGCGCCCACATGCGGCTCATCGGCACGCAGGTCAGCCATCTGGCCCCGGAGTGGCGCGGGCGCTGGACGAAGGCGCGGCGGCTGGCCGTGGCCTGGGAGATGATTCGCCGCCGCCAACCGCAACAACTCATCACCCACCGCATCCCCTTCGGCCGCGCCCCTGAGGCTTATGCCCTGCTCGACAACAACCCGGATGAGACGGCGCAGATCGTCTTCACCTACGATTGAGTACCTCATGGCTCGTAGTAAGCAACTTTAGTTGCGTTCTTCGCGCGGACTCCTGTCCGCCGACGGCGCTGAAGCGCCTGACTACGAACAAAGATTGATCTTCAACGGTACAAGGTATGGCGCACAGCACACGCGATTAATTTGGGAGAAATGTCTATGTATACCGTGGCCGTCAAACGTGATTTCGTGGGCCAACATTATCTGATCGGCGGCGATTGGGGCGCGGAGAATGAGCGCCACTCGCACCATTACGTGGTCGAAGTGCAACTGGAAGGGCGCGAACTGGACAGCCACGGCTATCTGGTGGACATCGTCGATATCGAACACCATCTGGAGGCGCTGGTGGCCCACTATCGCGACCGCACGCTCAACGAGTTGCCCGAATTTGCCGGCCTCAACCCCAGTATCGAGCACTTCGCGCGCATCTTCGGTGAAAGCCTGTCGGCGCGCATCACGGCGGCCAACATCACCTCCCTGACTCTCAAAATCTGGGAAAACGAGATCGCCTGGGCTGCCTATCGTCTGGCCCGCTAACCTGGGCGATGCGCGTCGGACTGGTCATCTACGGCTCCCTGGCGACCGTTTCCGGCGGTTACCTCTATGACCGGCAACTGGTCGATTACCTGGAGCGGCAGGGCGATCAGGTCACGATCATCGCGCTCCCCTGGCGCTCCTATGGGCGGCATCTGCTGGACAACCTCTCGGCCGACCTGCCGCGCCGGATGAACGGCGGCTACGATGTGGTGCTGCAAGACGAACTCAACCACCCCTCGCTGGTCTGGGCCAACGGCCGCCTGCGTCGCGGCCCCCATCCGCCCATCGTCGCCATCGTCCATCACCTGCGGGTCAGCGAGGAGCGACCGGCCTGGCAAAACTGGTTTTGCCGGCATGTGGAACGCCGCTATTTGCGTACGGCCGATGCGTTCATCTTCAATAGCCAAACCACCCGCCGCGAAGTAGAAGCATTGACCGGCCGCGCCATACCCCACATCGTCGCCTACCCAGGCGGCGACCGTCTTGGGCCGCCTGATAATCTTTTGATAGACGCCAGGGCCAACCAAAGCCCCTTTCGCCTGCTCTTCGTCGGCAACGTCATCCCGCGCAAGGGGCTGCATGATCTGGTGGCGGCGTTGGCCCGCGTCGCCGGCGATTGGGTCTTAACGGTCGTGGGGAGCGTTGCGGTCGATGCGGCTTACGTCCAGCGGGTACGCGAATCGGTGGCGCGGTTGGGCCTGGGCGAACGTCTCATCTGGCGCGGTGGGCTGGCGGACGACGACTTGGCGGCCGAGATGGCCGCCGCCCACGTGTTGGCCGTGCCCTCGGCCTATGAGGGCTTCGGCATTGTCTATCTGGAAGGGATGGGTTTTGGCCTGCCCGCGCTGGCGACGACGGCCGGGGCCGCGGCCGAGATCGTGACCGACGGCGGCAACGGCTATCTGGTGCCGCCGGGCGATGTTGTGGCCCTGGCGGCGCGTATCCAGTCGATACTCGACGACCGGGCGCTGCTGGCCCGGCTCAGCGCCGCCGCCCTGGCCGGCTATGCCCACCGTCCGACGTGGGCCGAGACGACGGCCGCCATGCGTCAATTCCTCGTTACTGTCGCCCGCCAACCGGAGGGAGGATGAGCTATTCCTTTAACCGCTATCTGGCCGCCAAACGGCCGATCGATGATCGCTCACTGAACCACCACGTTTGGCAGACGGTGCGCGCCGCCCTGCCCGCCGGGCCGCTCGATGTGCTGGAGGTCGGCGCGGGCATCGGCACGATGATCGACCGGTTCCACGAGCGCGGGCTGCTGGCCGAAGGCAGCCGCTACACGGCCGTCGATGCCGACCCGGCGCTGCTGGCCGAAGCTCAATCGAGGCTGGCGGCGCGAGAGTTGCTCGTGACGCTGGAACTGGTCGAAGCCGACGCCCACGCCTTCGCTCGGCGCGAACGGGGTCGGCGCGCATGGGATTTGCTCGTGGCCCACGCCTTCCTCGATCTGGTGGACGCGCCCAGCTTGCTGCCGGAACTGTTCGAGCTGCTGCGGCCGGGCGGGCTGTTCTGGTTCACCATCAATTTCGATGGGCTGACCGCGCTGGAGCCGCCGGTCGATCCCGGCTTCGACGACCTGGTGATCGACCTCTATCACCGGACGATGGACGAGCGGCGGCTGGACGGCCGCCCCACCGGCGGCAGCCGCGCCGGGCGGGCGCTGCTGCGGCAAATCCCGGCCGCGGGCGGGCACATTCTGGCTGCCGGCGCGTCCGATTGGGTCGTCATGCCCCACGCGGGTCACTATCCCAACGACGAGGCCTATTTCTTGGGCCACATGCTCCACTTCTTTGAAAGCTCGCTGACTGGCCGGGCCGAACTCGATCCCGACCGCTTAGTCGCCTGGCTGGCCCGCCGCCGCGCCCAGATCGACGCCGGGGAATTGGCGCTGATCGTCCACCAGATCGACGTGGGCGGCGTTGTTGGGAACCAGCGACCGACGGCCGAAGACCGCTGAATAACGATGGCGATAGCGATCACGATAGCGATAGTGAACCACTGCCCACTGCCCACTGCCCACTGCCCACTGCCCACTATCTACTATCCACTGCCCACTGACCGCCCGGCCCACCACAACCCAAACACCCCCAACGCCGTATCGCGGGCGCGGATGAGCAAGCCCAGGCTGATGCCGAACGCCGGATCGAGGCCCAGCGCCCCGAAGGCCAGCGCCTGGCTCAGCTCCAGCGCGCCCAGGCCGGCGGGCAGCAGCAACAGAATGGAGATGCGCGCCGCCGTGAGGGCTACCACCAGTTGCGGCAGCGTCAGGTTGGTTCCCAGAAAGCTCGCCATCAGCCAGTATTCGGCGATGAGCGCCGCCCAACTCAGGAAGGTCACGGCGACAGCGGCGGTGAACGGCCGTGGCGCGGCACGGAAGGTGCGGCCGATCATGCCCTCGCTTTCGGCCACCGTGGCGGCGACCGACGCCAGACGCGGCCAGCGCCGCGCCACAGGGGCGAGGCCGCGCCAGGCCGGATAGAACCCGCGCGCCGTCAGACCCAGATAGAGCAGCGGCAACGCCAATAGCGCCGCCGCCAGCCCCAGCGCCTGTTGCCCGGTCTCGCGCGGCACGACGCGCCATTGCAGCGCGGCGGCGATGCCCAGCAGCAGAAAGGCGAAGTTGACGGTGAATTCGATGGCCTTGTCGAGGGCCACGGCGGCTAAGGCAGCGCTGCGCGGCACGGCGTGGTTTTTCTCCACCAGCAGCACCTGCAACGGTTCGCCGCCGACGTGGGGGCCGGGCGTGAAGTAGCTGAGGCCGAAGACCGCCAGCCGGTAGCCGATTAGCGGCCGAAAGGGCAGCCGGTGGCCAGCGCCGATCAACAAGAACCACCACCGGGCGCTGATCGTCGCCAACACGACGGCGTTGGCGACGACGAGGACAGCGATTTGCCAAAGTTGCAGCCGGCGCAGGATGGCGACCACTTCGTCCAGGGACACGAAGCGGATGCCCCACACCAGCAGCGCCACGCCCAGCACCCACGGCAAGAGCCGCAGCAGCCGCCGCCTCATCGCTCCCCCAATCGCCGGAAGATGACCTTCTCTTCCACCGGCCACAAGGCGAACGGCCCCGGCCCCAGCAGCATGAGCATGACGATGGCGACCAGCGCCGCGCCGTTATCCCACCGCAAGCCGCGGCCGGCGATGTCGAAGCCGATGGGCAGGCTGAGGGCCACGGACAGAACGCGCCCCACGATGCCCAACCCGACGAGCGGCGCGCCGATGACGGCGATGGCCGCCGGCAACGTCGCCGCCAGCCCCGGCCCCGGCACGCCCCAACCGATTAAGATGGCTTGCCAGGCGGCCGGCGGCAACGGCCAACCGGCGCGAAGAATAGAGGTCATGGCGACGACCAGCAGCACGCGCCACAGTGGCGGCAGGAGGACGGCGAATAGCCGGTAGAGCCAACGTTGCACGGCCCGATAACGTGGGGCGGCTGGGTCGAGGCCGCCACTGACGACCAGCCAGTCGCGCAGGAAGCCCAGCCCGGTGGCCGCGGCGAAGAGCGACCCGGCGATGAGGGCCATCGGTCGCGGCAAGATGGGCCACAGGACGACGCTGAGGAAGCCCATCTGGAACCCGGCAAAGACGCGGCGGTGGGCGCTGGGGGTCATGTCGTGGAGTGGGCGGCCGAGCCGCCGCCTAAGCCACAGGCCGAATACGAACAGATAGCGCGCCAGGCCCAGCCCCACATACCACCACGGCAGTTGGCCGAACGAGACGGCCAGCAGGATGACGACCAGCGTGCCCAGCCCGTCGAACTCCATGTCCAACACGCCGCCCAATGGCGTCACGTGATTGGCCCGCCGCGCCAGATAGCCGTCGAAATAATCGGCCACGTCGGTGATGGTGTACAGCAGGACGATGACCCAGGCCAACGCCCCCGGCGGCCACGGGCCGAAGAGGAACCCGGCCAGCAGACCGATGCACAGGCCGCGGGTCAACGTCAGCGCGTTACCGGGGCCGAGGGTTGGCAGCAGTGTGGTCTCGCCCACGCGGTGATTGGCCGGCAGGTTGCGCCACAGCACCCACAGGCCATAGGCCAGCGCCGCGCCCGACAGGAGCAACCACCGGCCGCTATCGGGCCAGACGGCTCTGAGCCACACGTAGAAGATTAGCCAGACGGCGAGCCAAAGGGCGGCCGTCGCCCACCATTGTCGCCGCAGGGCCGCGAGGGGCTTGGCCGAACCAGCGCTCACCAGCTTTTTGTGCCCGGCTCGCCCTTGAAGGGGCCGACGATGTTGTTGGTAATCCAGCCGCCGTAGAAATCGCCGGGCTGGGGCCGGGCGCGCTCGCCATCAACCAGACAGGCATCCATCGGCCCGGCGTAGAAGGCGATGTAATCCTTGATGGCGGCGAAGGGCGCTGTCGGATGCGGATAAGACCAGCCCACCCGTTCCACGCGGCGGCCGTTGACCGCCAGATCGTAGTAGCGGGCCGCGCCTTTCCATTCGCAAAACGACGAGCCGGCCGCCACGCTCAGATACGCCATGCGGATATCCTCCGGCGGCAGGTAGTAGACCGGCGGGTGGCTGGTCTCCAACACACGTTTGGCGCGGCGGGTGTCGGCGATGACCACGCCATCAAAAACGATCTGGATCTGTTTGTCCGTATCTTCCAGGCGCGGCGGTCGCGGGTAATCCCAGACGGATTCCTGGCCGGGGGCGGGTTTGATGGGCGTTGGAACCATTGTTCTGCTCCCTGTTGTTGCTTGATACGCTTTTACGTAAGGCTTCTGAGCTTCGTAGTCAGCAACTTTAGTTGCGTTCTTCACAGACGGGTCTTGTCGTCCAACGGCGCTGAAGCGCCTGACTACGAACAAATTGTGATTTCCAATGTATCAGCGTGTTTAATCATAATCGTGCTGGGCTGATTATAGGCAGGTACTAAGGCGTCGCGCTATACTTCCTGCGGCGATTCTACACGAGGCGCGCCTAACCAGGGCCGGCCACGTCGATTCATCTATCGCCACACGTTGCCGGCGGGTTCGTCTTTTGGGTCGCAGCCGCGCCGCCCTCCCGGCCACCACAGGAGCAACCGAATGCAACTGATCCGGCGTCCCATCGCCTCAGGCGACGAGAAGGCTTTGGCCGATTTGATTAACGCCCACTCTCTGGCCGTCGTCGGCACGCGGCGGGCGCTCATCGACGCTGACGGCGATCTGCGCACCGCCCGCTACATACCGGGCGCGGCCGAGCAACAAGTCGCCCTCTCCCCCCACGGCGATCTCGTCGCCCATACCTTTCTCATCAGTCGTCCACCGCACAACGTGGTCGAGTTCGGCTTCACCCTGCACCCCGACTTCCAACAGCCGCCCACCGATGACGCGCTCCTGAATGAAATGGAGAGTGCCGCCCAGCAACTCGTAGCCCTCGCCCCGCCCGGCGTCCGGGTCGTGTTGCAGACCACGGTGTTGGCCGACGACACATTCCGGCGCGAACGGCTGATCGATCATGGCTTTCATCAGGCGCGCGAATGGGTGCACCTGGAGTTGGCGCTGGAGGCCGCGCCGGTTGTTGAACTGCCCGACGGCGTCACGATTCGCGCAATGGATCAACGGGTCGATTGGCCGGCCGTCGGCGCGGTGATGGACGCCGCCTTCGCCGACCATTGGGGCGAGATGCGCCCGGAGTTGCGCACGCTCATGGAAGAGGACGAGCTAGAAGAAGAGGACGAAGCGGCCGAAGAGGAGGAGATAGAGGACGATCCCTACTCCAACTCGCTCGGCCTCTGCTTCGTGGCCGAGGCGGCGGGAGCGGTCATCGGCGCCTGCCTGTGCAATGCCCGCACGGTCGAGTGGGCCGACGCGGGCAAGCTGGGCAGCCTGAGCGTCTTGCGCCCCTATCGCCGGACGGGCGTCGGTCAGGCGCTGACGGCCGTGGCCCTGGCCGAATTTCACCGTCGTGGTATTGGCCGGGTCATTACCGACACCGACAACGAGAGCTTCACCGGTGCGAATCGCCTCTATGCCGGATTTGGGTTCCGGCCCTATCGGTACGAGCACGTCTACGAAAAAGAACTCCGGCCGGGCGTGGAGTGGCGCGCATTGACGCCCAACCAACTAAGTTCATGAAGACCGGTACGATCATCATTCTTAATGGAACATCGAGTTCCGGCAAGTCGTCAATCGTCAAGGAATTACAAGGCCTGTTCGAGGAACCTTTCCTCGATGCCGGCCTGGATCGTTTTCTATGGATGTTGCCGGGGCGCTACTTATCACGGCCGCTCTGGGACGACGTGCTCGGTTTGGCGACGACGGCCGGCCCAACGGGCCATCGTCTCGTACGGGGCATGCACCTGGCCATCGCTGCGATGGTCAGCGCCGGCAACAACGTCGTGGCCGATCATGTCCTGATCGATCCGGTTTGGGTTGACCATTGTGCCGAGGTTCTGGGCAATCTACCGGCCTGGTTAATCGGCGTGTACTGCCCCTTGGAAATCCTGGAGCAGCGCGAACGGGAGCGCCAAGACCGGACACTGGGTCAGGCGCGGGCGCAATTCGATCTCGTTCACCATTATTGCCAACACTATGATTTGGTAGTTGACACCTCGATCTTGACCCCACTGGAGTGCGCGCTAGAAATCAGGCAGGCGGTGCTAACTGGCAGCCCCACGGCGCTCATGAAGCGGCGGCAAACGCCAGTGTCATGACACTATCACCCTCAACACGCCAAAGGCCGGTTAGCCGGGGCAGCGGCCGATCGCCCCGCTCGTCGTTCCAGACAATGCGCAGGAGCCACCAGCTATCGGAATTGTGCATGATCGGATGGGGCAGGCAGGAGACGAGGCGCGTATCCTCGGCCAGCCCGCGCCGGATGGCCTTCAGCGCCGCTTCCTTGCCGCTCCAGATGGCATTGACCAGGGCGACGCGCTGCTCCGGCGGCACGACGGCCAGGAATTGCCGCTCCAGCGGCGTGAAATAATCCTCGATGAAGCCCGGCGAGCGCTCGGCAATCGCTTCCACGTCCGCGCCCAACGCCCGGCCGTCCCCCACCATGACAGCACAGAACGCCCTGTTTTGGGTATGACTGATGGATAGCGTCAGTGGGGGGCCGTCCGGCACGGTCACGATCGGCCAGCCGTCGGCATGGGGCAGGACCGCGATCTGGTTGGGCAACAACGGCCGCCCGGTCTCTTGCTCCACGACGCCCACGATCAGGCGCTTGGCGGCGCGGCGGCCCAGCAGCCAATCGCCGCGCCGTTTCGCCATGCGCAAGCCGCGCCAATGGGCAAGCTCATCGGCTGTCAGCCAGGCTGTGGCGTCATCATCCGCGCTGGTGTCGGCCTCCCCGGATAGGCTTAACCAATAGAGGGAACCGTTTGACGTGGGCAGCGTGCCACGCATCTCGTTACTACTCATCCCCCAATTATAGATAGACCGGCTCATTTATGCCTTTAGAACCCATTCCGATCCAGGGCTTTTCCAAAGCCCAAGAATGGGAAGAGGAACGCAGAGCACGCCGAGGGAAGACGCGGAGGGCGCAGAGGAAACAAATGGTAGAATCCTCCGCGTTATCTGCCTTTGGAATAGCCCTTCATTCCGATCTGCGCTCATACGCAGGCCGCCCGCCGGATGGCTCCGGCGGGCGGCCTTTTGAGGAGGAAAGAGATGGCGTTACCGGGTAACGCACAACGCAGCGCCATGAACAGCGCTCATTGTCAACATTAGGGGGTCACGACAGCGCGACCCGGCCGGGCAAATCGACCGTGCGATAGCCCTGCAACGCGACGTAGACCGCGCCGGACTCATCGACGACCTGGGCATCGTAACGCTCGCCGCCGTCGATGGCCGTCACCAGCGCGTAGAGCCGTTGGCCGTTGGCTTCGACCGGCTGCCGGTAGGCGGTCACCGATTCGAGACCGAGCGGCAGGGCCATCGTGCCCGTCGTCTGGATGTCCCATACGCCGGCCGTCTGGAAGCACAACTCGATCAGCCGCGGGGCCATGACCGAGGCGGCCTCAGCCGGGGCGGTGTTGGGCGGCAGATTGGCGGTCATCAGGCCGATGGCCGTATCGCCGCTCACGCCGGCTCGCTCCACGACCTGATAGGCCGGGCCGTGGAAGTAGACCCGATAGACGGCGTCGGCGGTGATGGGCAGCGACTCGGCCGCCGGCGGCGTGAAGTCGATGATCGGCTGGTCGGTGGCCTGATCCAGGAGCACCTTAGCCGTGAAGTGGAGCTTCTCCTGCGGCGGCAGACCAGGCTTGCCCAGGTCGCGCACCGAGCGCAAGGCGGCGCGCACGACCAGTTTGTCCTCGCCCACCGGGGTGGCGATGGCGCTCAGGTAAAGTGTCTGGTTCTCCATGCGGTAGAACTTGAACGGCGCGTGGAATTGCTCATCGTAGATGGCGGCCACGCGGTAGCCGGGGGCCAGCGCCGTCGCCAATTGCCCGAAAGCTTCCGTGCCCATGACGCCGGGCAACAGGGGCGTGCCCTCCATCGCGTGGTCGTAGAGGAACGGCTGCGCGTTCGGATCGAGCGTCGTCTCCACTTCCAGCCCGCCATACAAGCGGGCGGCGGTGATTTTTTCCAGCATCACGCGCGGCGGCTGTTGCCCGGCCAGCCATTCGTTGGCCTTGGCCGGGTCCAGGCCGCCGGTTTCGTCCCACTCCGCGGCCATGATGCCCAGGCGACCGCCCACGACGATCTCGCCGCGATAGCCGCCGGCCACCAGTTCGCGCCGCACGGTGGGCACACCGGCC
>CXWJ01010461.1_pt1 | contig 19945 bp, 13 predicted proteins | sample 590841 | NCBI WGS metagenome assembly CXWJ01 (sample SAMEA3498367, study PRJEB10139) | wastewater metagenome | biome: wastewater treatment plant; material: activated sludge | place: Austria | collected 2015-01-21 | reverse complement strand
ATTGAACAGTTTGACTTGGCGGCAGGAGGATATAAGGCGTGAGTCGTTAGGAGGAAGCACGGAAGAGAGGCGGCTCAACCCTAGCACAGGTGCTGGCCTGATTTCAACAAGAAAATTCGGCCACCGGGACACAAAGGTGAGGGATAAAATACGCCAGGATTAACCGGTTTAGAGTGGGGGATGAAAGAGTCCTACGAAGAAGGCCTAATCAGTCACTTCGGTCGGCCACGGCAGGCGGAGTCGGTAACGATCTTCGTCGAAATGTCGGGTTACTTTAATTGGCCCGGTCTGCACGAGGTGGAGATTGTTTCACATCAAGGTCGGCGGTCCATCGCTCGTATTCATTCAAACAATCTTCCTCGTTTACGAATTTCTTCCAAATCAATCGGCCGCGAAAGCCATATTCTACTTCTGGCTCGACGCGGTTGATCACGTATTGGAAATCCCACGCCGGTCGCGGATGTTTCGGCAGCTTGAACTTGTAGAGGCTAAAGCGGATCTGATCACGCTCGGAGTATAAGCGATCGAACATCAAAATCAGGGTCATTCCTCGACCCGCGCGACCGTAATAAAAAGGCTTGGCGATACGCGGCCAGTCGTATGACCAAGTGTTTAGACGGAACTGAACGTCGTCATCATACTCAAGATCCTCGGCGGTGAGTGCGCGATAGTTCCCTCCGCCATTCCAATCAGAATGGCCCTTTGGTGCATCGACAGCGATCCAAGCTTCCTCTCCCTCCGGCGACTCTTGCCCGCGAAAGTGGAGCCTCACATCCTCCACGTCATTCATATAGTTGGCGAAGAAGAATACCGCGTACCTGCGGCTTCCAAATAGCGAGGCGTCTTGAGGCGTACAGCGGAATGTGAAGTCAATATAGTGTGGTTCTTTGACAACGTACTCCAGCGTGCTCGCAATTTTCCACGGGCAATCCTCCGCTCGTCGTACGAGCGCCACCGACTTGCCATCGGGCAACTTATGCAGTGTGTACCGACCATGTCGCGGACTGAACTTATTGTTTGGATTTTCATGCCCAGAAATTATGTGTTCGAAGTTCAACCCGGCCGAAGCACCAGGCGTATCGGGATCGAATGCATCGTAGCTGGCAGCATGCGTGATATTGAACAACGAATCGATGCCGCTCAGTTCCCGAGGCGATTGCGAATTATCGCGAAATATTACCGCCAGTTCGCCACGCTCTACGCGTGCGGACCTAAATTCTTCTCCCACTTGCGCTGCGGAATGCGCGAAAAATGTTAGCATTACAGCAATCGATGATATCCTCGGCAAAGCGTTCATTAGGGAACTCGAATAAAGCGGATTCAAAGAACTTCAAGCTGATTATTGATGCAACGAGAACGAGTCGCAACAGATAAACAGCTTCAAATACCTAGACTGGCATGACAACTGCCGAACAAGTCCGGGGATTGTTACAATCGAGTGCAAACTCGGCTGCGTTCGATTCCCAGATCAATTCAGAGGGAAGGTCGGCAAAGCTAATTCACTTCACAAAAATGTCGCATTTAGTCACCTCTGCCAGAAAGCCTCTCATGTTGCGGACAATTATTGCCTGTGGCTTAAGTTTGCTATTTGTTGGGTCCGGTGTCGCCGACGATTCTGCTTTTAAAGTTGGGTTTGCCAAACGCGATATCACACCGCAAGGCGCTACGCCCATGTGGGGCTACGGCGCTCGGCACGCCATGCTTTCCCAAGGAACGGACGCACCGCTCCTGGCGAAAGCCGTGGTGATTGAGGCTGGTGAGGAACGTCTGGCGATCGTGGGCATGGACATTGGCCGCGGCCCAACGACCGCCATGATGGAGCAGATTCGCAAGGCCGTGGCCGAACAAGCTGGTGTGGGGCACGTGATGATCGCCGGCAGTCACACGCACCATGGACCGGTGATCGAACTGACGGACCGTGAAGGTTTCGGCAAGGGAAAGTTCGACGACGCCGTGGCCTATGCCAAGCGGTTGCCTGAGTTGCTGCTCGAAGCGATCGTCGAAGCTAAGAACAACGCGGTTGCGGCACGTATCGGCGTAGCCAAGAAAGACCTCGAATTAAATCGCAACCGCCACACCAAACGCATGCCCAAACCCACCGATCCGATGCTGGCTGTGATTCGCTTTGACGATCTGGCGGGCAAACCCATCGCGGTGATCGCCAACTTTGCCGCCCACCCAGTTACCACAGAAACGATGATGCTTGCTTTCTCGCCCGATTACCCGGGAGCGATGCAGAATCGCGTCGAGGAAGCCTTGCAAACCAACTGCGTATTCATGCAGGGGGCCTCGGGCGACATGAGCCCCAATCGCGGCGCCCTGACGGGTCCACAGTACGGAGAGGCGCTGGGAGACCAAGTGGTCGCGCTAGCAAAGTCGATCGAGACCAAGACACCCCTAAAACCATCGATTCAAGCTAAGGTGAACCGTTTTCATTTCATCAGTCGCGTAGATTTCAACAATTCAATCTTGATGGCCCTGTTCGCGCAGGCATTCTTTCCGGAGTTGGTGCAAAATTACGCTGAGGAGTTCGCGGGGGGCATCGAGCCGGAGTTGACCACCGTGCTACTGAATGGCGATCTGGCGCTGGTCGGAGGATCTGGCGAATTCTTTTGCAATCATTCTAACCGTTTGAAACAGCGCTCCTATGTGAATGACACGCTCTTTTTCGGCTACTGCAATGGCCACCATATGTATTTCCCCACGATTGAAGCGGCCAGCGAAGGGGGCTACGGCGGCGACGCCACCGTGTCTCCCGTGCAGATCGGCGCTGGTGAACAAATGATGAATCAGGCGCTAATCAACCTCTACACAATGCTCGGCAAGTTCCCACCAGATACAACAAAGGAATAGTCAGAAAATGGTTGTGCAGTGTCGAGCCAACCGCTTGCCTTGTTCGAACTATCGGAAGTGCCGTAGCGCCATGCCTCATGATCGAGGCTCGACCATATTGTCGAATGGCTCACGCGCGGGCGAATTACTTAAACGCGGTTTTGATTGCGAACCCTCAGGCCGTGACTTAAGCCGCTTGGCGACCATCAAACCGATCGCCAGTCAATTTGGTAAAGGTTGTACGCACGGCATTCGCCCGAGCCGGATCGGCGACAATGGCCCGCACCTGCGCGATCGCATAGCGTTTGCATTGACTACGCATGGAGGGGAGCCCGATAGCCGCCAAAATGAGAGTTGCGGTAATTGTTTGAAGCCCGATGTCGTAAGCACCTCCGGCAATGAGTCCAAGGCCGCTTAGAACGAACACGATCGACGCTTCTACCCCAACCCAAAACCACGACCATGCGTCGAGCGCCTGCTGAATCAATTGCGGGTCGATTTGAGGTTGAGAGCCGCTTACGAAGGGATAGAACGCACTCCGCATGATACTATGGCGAGATCTCGTCAACTCTTCCTCCGTAATCGGTGTGAGGTCGATCGCCAGGCGAGCAGCCAACTCGACAATTATTACTTCGATGTCAAAGCATTCACGAATTCCTAGCCAGTCGGAAACTCGTGCGTGCATGCGATAGATACGCGTCAGAATTCCTACTGCCAGAGCAGGCAAGAGATAACCACCAGGCATCGGCAGCATTTTGTCGCCGCCAAAGGCCACGGTAAAATCGATCTCGCTTAATAATCTGTCAAGTTCTGGGATGTAAAGGCGAAGCATCCAGATTGCGACTAACGCCGAGGCAGAAGTGAACCAGAAGATACGATTCAGCATCGACTGATAATCGGTGACAGGTGCAATAGGGTTGAGAGACATTACTGACAGCGCGGCTGGGAGGAACAATCGGCGATCGAGAATACATGTCACCAAAAAGGGGGTGAAGAATAGCAAATCTCACTTCCAAACTTAAGGTCAGAAAGCACCTGTAATAGGCTTCGGATTTCTGTTCCATCTATAGCATCAGGGTGACGTTTGTTCGGTGCGATCCTCAACCGCTGCAAGCAACGCCGCCGTAAATGCATCAAAGTGTCTCAAACAAAGTAGTAGACGGAGAGGCCGTAAATCGTGATGTTTAGAAATGCGCGGCCTGCTCACTCATTTTGCCACGAGCTAGACACATCGTGTGAGCAATGTAAAAATGGCGACCACTCTTTGACGAATGGCCGATCCACTCAACACAACTGAGAATTGTCAGATTGATTCATTTAGCTAAATCAACAGCTTCGTGGAGAAAGCCGATGAAGGCCAATGGCAGCGCGGGCAATCCGATCAATAACCTCGCCCGCGACGCTATTGCCGGCACTGTGGTATTTCTTGTTGCCTTGCCTTTGTGTCTCGGTGTCGCTCAGGCATCCGGCGCCGCTCCGGTCGCGGGGATGATTGCGGGGATTGTCGGCGGGATTGTGGTAGGCCTTATTAGCCGCTCGCATACCAGCGTCAGCGGTCCCGCCGCAGGGCTGACAGCCGTCGTAGCAGCGCAGATAGAGTCGCTAGGATCTTTCGAAGCATTTCTCTTGGCAGTACTAATTGCTGGGATCATCCAAATGATCCTCGGTGTCGCGCGGGCCGGCGTGATTGCCGTCTATTTCCCGATGAGCGTCATCCGCGGTTTGTTGACCGCGATCGGGGTCATTCTGATCCTAAAGCAGTTTCCGCATCTCCTGGGAATGGATGCAGACCCCGAAGGTGATATGGCTTTTGTTCAACCCGACGGTCAGAACACATTTACGGAAATGCTGATCGCGGCGACGCGTCTCCATCCGGGGGCTGCGTTTATCGGCCTATTCTCAGTGGCTGTGCTGGTGTTTTGGGACAGGATCAAGCCGCTCAAAAATTCAATTGTGCCTGGCCCCTTCGTGGTGGTACTGTTGGGCGTAGCCATCAGCGAGCTCCTGCGCGCATACTCTGCCTTTGGAGCTCAGTGGGTTATCGGTGATAGCCATTTGGTCCAGGTTCCCGTGTCCGAAACCTTGGCTGGCGTGGTAGGCTTCCTCAGGTTTCCAGACTTTTCCAGAGTCGCCGACACCGCGATCCTGGTCGCCGCCGTCACGATCGCCATCGTGGCGTCGCTGGAAACGTTGCTCAACCTCGAAGCAGTCGACAAGCTCGATCCTCGGCAGCGCTATTCGCCTCCCAGTCGGGAGCTTTTTGCCCAAGGGGTGGGCAACTTTGTCGCTGGCCTGATAGGCGGCATTCCAGTTACCTCAGTCATCGTGCGTAGCTCGGTCAACATCAACTCAGGCGCCGTCACCAAGTGTTCGGCGATTTTCCACGGCATATTGCTGCTGCTCTGTACGATCTTGCTGCCGGCGGCGCTCAACCTTATTCCACTCTCGTGCCTCGCCGCCATTCTAATGGTGACGGGGTTCAAGCTCGCTAGTCCTAAAATCGTGCGAGCCATGTGGGACGAGGGGTGGAATCGATTTCTGCCCTACGTCATTACCGTGGTCGCGATTGTGCTCACTGATCTCTTGATTGGCGTAGTCATCGGCCTTGTCGTCAGCATGGGGTTCATTCTAGCCAGCAACCTCCAACGACCGGTCCGGCATATCGTAGAAAAGCACGTTTCGGGTGACGTGCATCGCTTTGAATTGGCAAGCCAATTGAGCTTTTTCAACCGGGCAATCCTTGACGCCGCGCTACGCAAGATCCCTCGCGGTGGACACGTCCTGCTCGACGCACGAAACACAGTCTATATCGATCCCGATGTCATCGACTTCATCAAAGAGTACCGCGACCATATGGCCCCTGCCCGCGGCGTGAGCGTAAGTCTGCTAGGGTTTCAGGATCGACATCCCATCGGCGACGAAATTCAGTATGTTGACTATGTGAGCCGTGATCTGCAGCAGAATATCACGCCCGCTCAAGTGCTTGCCGTGCTTATGAACGGCAATGAGCGGTTCCGCGAAAATCGCCCACTTACGCGTTTAAGCGTCCGGCAGCTTGCGGGTTCCGCGACTGGGCAATTTCCCTTGGCGGCGGTCCTCACCTGCATCGATTCGAGGACTCCGTCTGAGTTGATCTTCGATCTTGGTTTGGGCGACGTCTTCAGCGTGCGGATCGCCGGGAATATCATTAGCGACCGTGTCATGGGTAGCCTGGAGTACGCCTGCCAAGTGGCGGGCGCCAAGCTTGTCGTTGTATTGGGGCACACTCAGTGTGGCGCTGTCGCTGCCGCCGCGGACCTACTCGTCGCCGGAGTAACGGCCGCGGAAAGAACTGGGTGCCAACATCTAGACGCTGTAACTAGCGAGATTCAGGCGGTGATTGACGCTCCAACAACTTCGCGGCTGGCCAAATCGTCTGGTGAAGAAAAAACTTCATTGTTGACCGAAGTCAGCCGTAGAAACGTCTTGCGGGCGATTGGCGTGCTCCGCACCGAAAGCCCCCTGCTTGCTCGACTCGAGCGCGAAGGTCGAATCGACTTCGTTGGCGGCGTTTACGACGTGGCAGTTGGGCAGATCGAATGGCTCGTCGAACCGACCGCTGAGTAGGTTGGCCACACTCGTTATCCAGGATTGGCCGTGCCACTCGCGCCAAGACGCGGATGGGATGATTCAAACGTGTGATGTTTCACGTACGGAGACCGAACCACTTCGATCGCGCTGAGTCTGCTTCGGCTGTGCCACCGTCTCGTCGGCTGTTTTGCGTCTGAGTTCTCCGATGCGTTGCATGAAGACGTAAAACACGGGCACGAAGAAGACTGCGAGCAAAGTCGCAGCGAGCATGCCGCCGAAAACGGCGGTGCCGAGCGATTGGCGACTAGCCGCGCCGGCGCCGGTGGCGTTAACGAGCGGGAAAATACCGAGGATAAAGGCAAAAGACGTCATCAGGATAGGCCGGAAGCGCAAGCGGGAGGCTTCGATCGCGGCTTCTGTAATCGATTTGCCATGGTTGTGGAGCTCGCGGGCGAATTCGACGATCAGAATGGCGTTTTTGCTTGCCAAGGCGATGATCAGCACGACGCCGATTTGCGTGTAGATGTTGTTGTCCATACCACGGAAAGAGACAGCAGCGACCGTGCCTAAAAGCGCCAGCGGCACCACCAGAATCACCGCCGCGGGGAGAATCCAACTCTCGTATTGGGCAGCCAACACCAGATAAACCATCAGCACAGCCATGATGAAGACGAAGATCGATTGTGAGCCGACACGCTTTTCTTGAAAGGACATGCCGGTCCATTCGATGCCCATGGAGGAGGGAAGCTTCTGGGCAGCCATTTGCTCCATCAGCGCTAGCGCCTCACCCGAGCTATAGCCGGGAGCGGCGCTGCCGTTGATCATGGCTGAGGGGTACATGTTATAGCGCGGCACGATTTGCGGACCGAGCCGCTTCTCGACTTTGGCCAGCGTGTCGAGCGGGACCATATTGCCGCGACGGTCGCGAACTTCGAGTTTGAGGATGTCTTCAGGCTCCAGGCGAAACTTCTGATCGGCTTGAACGCGGACCTGATAGGTGCGGCCGAATTTGTTGAAGTCGTTGACGTAGGCTGAGCCGAGCGCGGTTTGCAATGTGTTGAAGATCGAGTCGAGAGGAATGCCCAGGCTCTTGGCCTTCTCGCGGTCGATATCGGCGTAGATCAGCGGCACTTCGGCCCGGAAGGTGCTTTGCAGGCCTGTCAGTCCAGTTTGGCCGTTCCCGGCCTGGAGCATGTCATGAAGGACTTTCTGCAATTCGACGAGCCCGACGCCGCCCCGATCTTCGAGTTGGAGCTGGAATCCGCCGGCAACGCCCAGGCCGTTAATTGCGGGGGGCGGAAAGGCGAAGATCATCGCTTCGCGGACCTGTTGAAATTGTCCCATCAAGCTGGCGAGGATTTCCGGCTGGCTAAGTCCTGGTTTGCCATCGCGCTCTGACCAAGGAGTATAGGTGATATACATGGCAGCGGCGTTCGAGGCGACCGCCTGATCGAGAATTGACTGCCCGCCGAGAAGGAACCACGATTCCACGCCAGGCGTGTTGCGCAGTATTTCATTCACCTGGTTCACGACCGCGCGGGTCCGCGTTTGCGAGGCGGCGTCCGGAAGCGTGACACCAATGATCGCATAGCCCTGGTCCTCTGTGGGAAAGAAACCAGTGGGGAGCCTCATGAACCACCAGCCCGTGAATACACTGAGGCCCAGGAATACGAGCATGGTCAGCGTGACCTGGCTCACGAGGCGACGGACGATTGCGGTGTAGATTCGTTCGCTGCGCTCGTAAACTTTGTTGAATGTGCGATAAAAAATGTTCTTGCGTGGCTTGGTGGGTCGCAGGTAAACCGCGCATTGGGCCGGCTTGAGCGTGACCGCGTTGATGGCGCTGATGAGGGCGGTGGCGGCAATCGTCAGCGCGAATTGCTGGTAGAGTTTGCCCGTGATGCCACCGAGAAAGATTGTCGGCAGGAAGACGGCCATCAACACTAGCGTAATGCCAATGACCGGGCCGATGACTTCCGACATCGCTCTGATCGTGGCTTGCTTCGGCGGCAGACGGTTGTGGTCGATGTGATGCATCGCGTTTTCGACGATCACGATTGCATCGTCAACGACAATGCCGATCGCCAGTACCAAGCCGAACAAAGTGAGCATGTTCACCGAGAAACCGAGTGCCGCCATCGCCGCGAACGCGCCGATGATGGTGACGGGCACGGTCGTCGCCGGGATCAACACGGCTCGCCAGTCTTGTAAGAAAACCAAGATTACGATCAAAACCAGGACGCCGGCTTCTATCAGGGTTTTGTAAACCTCGCGAATCGACTCCTCCACGAAGATCGTGGTATCGAACGGAATGATGTAGGCCAACCCATCGGGAAACGAGGGGGCGATCTCTTCCATCGCGAGGCGGATATTCTCAGCTACGTTCAGGGCATTCGAGCCGGGCAGCTGGAAGACGGCAAGCGTAGCGGCCGGTTTGCCGCCGATCTCGCACCATTGGCTATAGCTTTGCGAGCCAAGCTCTACGCGGGCAACGTCCTTGACGCGGGCCAACCGCGACGACATGGCTTTAGTGGTATCCGACGTCTCCAGCGCTGTGTCGTCAGCCTTAATGATGATATTGGCGAACTGTTCAGGGTCGGTCAGACGACCGGGGGTCGTGATGTTGTACTGAAAGCCCTGGGTTATCGGCGCAGGCGACTGGCCGACTTGGCCGGCCGCGACCTGAATGTTCTGCTCGCGGATCGAATTTAACACATCCTCCGTGGTCAGGTTGCGTGCCTTGAGTTTTTCCGGCTCGATCCAGATCCGCATGCCATAGTTCCCGCTACCGATGACCAACACTTCCCCCACGCCCGCTACACGACTGAGTTGATCTTTCACGCGGAGTGAGGCATAGTTGCTAAGGAACAGGTCATCGAAGCGGCCGTCGGGAGAATGGAGCGAGACGGCGAGCACGATATTGGTCGACTGTTTCTTGGCCGTCACGCCTTGGCGTTGGACATCTTGCGGGAGCTTTGGCATGGCGATTGCCACGCGATTCTGCACGAGCACCTGGGCGGCATCTAAGTCGACCCCCACGTCGAACGTGATTGTGGCGCTGTACGAACCATCGCTGGAGCAAGTTGAGGACATGTATAACATGCCTTCGACGCCGTTAATCTCCTGCTCGATGGGGGCGGCCACGGTATCTGCGAGTGTTGTCGCATCGGCACCGGGGTAAAACGCAGTGATCATTACAGTCGGAGGGGTGATGTCCGGGTAGCGCTCGATCGACAGGCGGAGGAGGGAAACTGCCCCGACCAGGATCGTGACGATCGCGATCACGTTGGCGAAGACTGGCCGGTCGATGAAGAATCGGGAGAACATGCGGGCGGATGGCAAAGGCAAGCAGGCGGGAGAATAGGCGCGGGCTCCAACGGCATTATTCGTGTGTGCTGTCGGGCTTGGTCGCAGCGGCGAGGGGCCGAGTGCCGGGGACAGCAGCGGTTTCGAACTTCGGCACCACAGTCATCCCGGGGCGAGCGCGAAGTAGTCCTTCGGTAATTACGCGGTCGGCTGCAGTTATTTCACCACTAACCACACGCAGCCCGTTGTGTGTCATGCCAACCTGGACCGGACGGTACTCAACCTTATCCTCTTTGCCGACGACAAGCAGATATTGCCCGACCTGATCGATGCCGAGCGCTCGTTCGGGGACCAGCAAGGCATTTTCGCGTTGGTTGTACGGTATGCGGATACGAACGAACATGCCGGGAAGAATCAGTCCTTCTCCGTTGGCGAAGATGCCCCGCACTTGAATCGTGCTGGTGCCTGGATCGACCTGTGGATCGTGGTAGTCCACGAAACCACGATGGGGGTAACCCGGTTCGTTTGAGAGTCCCAGTTCGATCGGCACGCCTTCCTTGGTTGGCTCGCTCGGGGTAGCTTGCGCAGTCGCGCTACGATACTTCAGGAAGTTATCGAGACTGAGGCTGGCATAGGCATAGATCGGAGCGGTTTTTACTACTGTGGTTAGGACGGTTGATTGTCCATCACCAACGAGATTCCCCACATCGAAGTAGACACGGCTGATGCGGCCCTCGATCGGTGAAGTGATACGACAATAACTGAGTTCGATTTCCGCGTCACGGACGGTCGTTCGGGCGCCGGCGAGCATTGCTTCCGCAGAGTGGATGTTCGTTTCGTAATCCGCTTCGGCCTGTTGCAGCGATGCTTGCGTGGCTTTGACCTGGGCAGCGTTCTTCTTGAGATTGGCCAAGGCGTGCTCTAAATCTTCCTCGGTGAGCGCGCGACTTGCTACGAGCGTCCTCACCCGTCGTTCATCTCCCTCGGCGAGTCGAAGCTGCGATTCATCGAGTGCAAGTTGGGCCTGGGCCACTTCGCGTCCCTGAGACTGTTTGGCCTTTTCGAGTGCCGCTTCCGCTTCGGCCAATTGTGCCTTGGCTTGATCGAGCTTGACTTGAAACGGCTCTTCATCGATGACAAGTAGCAGTTGTCCCTCTTTGACCAGAGCGCCTTCCTCAAAGTGACGTTCCTTCAAGACCCCCTTAACGCGGGCGCGGATGTTAACCGACAAAACGGGTTGCGCCACGCCGGTGACTTCGACAAAATCCGTGACAGTGTCGGAGGTTGGCGTGGCAACGGTGACTTCGGGGGGCGGCGGCTCGACGTACTTATTGGCACTACGCGCGCATCCCCCAGCAATTAGAAAAAATAGGCAGAAAATCCAGCAACAGGCACAAACTGCCCGGCGTCGACGGGGGTAGATTCTCGAAGACATGTCGCTTTGGTGATGGAAGGATCGTCTCGGAGTCATTTATATACCATATGGTAAATTAGATTGAACAGCCGGTAAATGGTCGTTGGTATGGTTTTATAGGTATTTATCACGCATGTCGCGATTGCAGCACACTTGCGGGGGGGTAGCCCGAAGGTTATTATTTACCTAGTGGTCAGTTGATTGTGAAAGGTATTTTTATGACTCTCGAACGGACACGAGATGCGGAAGCGACCCGTGAAGCTGTACTCGTGGCAGCAGAAAGGCTATTCGCCGAGCACGGATTTGCCGCGACCTCGATGCGCGATATTTCGAACGCCTCGGGAGTTTCTCACCCGCTGATTCATCACCATTTCGGCAGTAAGCAGGAACTATATGAATCGGTCAAGCGGCGGCTCGTCGAAGGGTACGCGAAGCGATTTCCGCATGCCGCCAAGGCGGTCAATCGGCCAATCAACATTGAGGCGGAAATGCATCGGCTGATGGATTACATTGGCGGAAATCCGATGCTGCTGAAACTTTGTGCTCGTACCCAACTCGATGGCGATAAGCAAGTTTGGCCCGGTGAACCGGATATCGTAACGACTTTACGAAAAAGGATCGAAATTTCGCAAGAACGTGGGCTGGTGCGCAACGATTTATCTTCCGCGTATCTTTGCGTGATGGTGATCGCGCTTGTTCATTTTTGGGCACAAAGCCGCGAGCACTTTATCCAGCGATTTGGCGAGACACTGAACGATGACGAGTTTGTCGAACAAGCAATCGCTGTACTTGAGCAGGGCATGAGCCCACCGCCTGAGATGCCGCTGGCTTCGAGTGGTCTCAAAGCAAACCAAGCAGAAATATGAATCTTGCTTTCTGTTTGAGTATAAAGGATGCGATACCCCACCACTTATAAGATAGCAATTGGACTAGAATGTACCTCGCTTGTTCAGGGGGCGTACTCTCTTTCAGGCTTGCCGGGAGGCGCATATCTGAGCACTTGGTGGAGTCGAAAGGAATTGGACATACTGGAACACTCTCAGACTTGAGGTTCGAAGTCGGCCAGTTTGTCATGCTTGGTCCATTCGTGCTTAAGAGACCAGGAGTCTTAGACTATCGCATCACGACCTGCGCCGGATTGATCGCCTTCGACTGGCCCTTGTTCGACGTGATCTCGAATGCCTGAGGCACGGAATCGATTCCGTGCAGCACGTGCGTGATCGTCGGCTTCAGTCGCACGCGCCCCGACGCGACGAGTCGCACTGTATGTTCCAGGTGGGCTTGTGTGCTGATGTCCGGGAAAAGATATCGCAGGCTCCGCTCTCGTAGAAAATCGACATCGATCTCGAGCGGTCCGCCGAACCAAGAGACACCGATAATCTTTCCGCCAGAGCGAACCGCCTCTGCCGCCTGGTAAACGGTTTGCGTGCCCGCAAGCCCTTGCTTGGGGCTACCGCCGGCACACTCGAACACCACATCCGCGCCGTTGCCCTCTGTCAATTCGCGGATTGTTGCAACGACATCTTGCGTGCGCGCGTTCAGCGCATGGTCCGCTCCCAACTCGCGTGAAACCCGGCACGCTTCGTCACGCACATCGACGGTAATGATCAGGCCTGCCCCGCTCAAGCGGGCGATCTGCAAACATTCCAACCCCATGCTTCCCTGCCCCAAAATGACCACAGCGTCTCCCATTTGCAGTTGCGCCGTTTCGACAGCCGCCACGCTATCACTGAGCGATTGCAAACAGGTGGCCTCGCTGTCCGAAATTCGATCGTCCACCTTGACGAGCGCAATCTCCGGCAACAAGGCGATCTCAGAAAAACAACCAGGTAGGTCGAACCCAATAACGGGCCCGCGGCGGCAAAGATTGCTCCGTTCCGAAAGACAAAGGGGACATTCGCCACAAGGCAACTTGGCCCGTGCTGCCACGCGCTCTCCCACGTGGAACCGGTTGACGCCCGGGCCGATTTCCACAATCCGCGCGCAGAACTCGTGCCCGAAAAGCTGTACTGGCGCTTCCGTCTTCAGGCGACGTTGGATGCGGTCGAACGCCAGTGTAGGAATTCCCTTCGCAAGCTGCGCCTCGGTGACGCTGGGCTGCACGCAAAGTGGTTCAACCAACACATGGCCCGGTTTGCAGACAGGCGGTGGGACTTCGTCTAACCGCATGTCGTTGAAGTCGTGGAATCTCCAGGCTTTCATCGTTGAATTCCTTCGCGGCAAACGAACTTTTGTAATGTGTGACAAGTTGGCGACACCAGTCCCCGATTGCCTCCGGCAGACAAGGCGACCTCGGCGATATAGACGTCGCTGCGGGAATCAACCCATACATCGTGCGGGGCGAAAAAGTCGCCCGCCGCGCACGGATTCTCCCCACCTCCCCAGCGAGCCTTGAGTTCTCCTTGCGAGCTGAATACACTCACTCTCCCGCCGGTGGCATCTGGCGTTGGGGCACTGGTTCCAGGCCACATTCCGGCGCGAAAACCAAGCTCGGCGACCCACACGTTGTCTTGGGCGTCAATAAATACCTCGCACGGCCTCGCAATATCGGTCCATTCAGAAATGAATTCGCCCTCCGGCGCAAAGAACTGCAAGCGACAATTTTCGCGGTCGGCTACTACGACGGTTCCATGTCGATCGACCGCTATGCCATGCGGCACATGAAACTGGCCAGGTCCCTCTCCCGGTTCGCCCCAAGACAAAAGCAACTCCCCGTCCGGCGAAAACTTGTGGATCCGCGCGTTGCCATAGCCGTCGCTGGCGTACAACTCTCCTTTGGGCGACAGCGCCAGATTGGTTGGAAAATTGAAAGGCCGCCCTGTCCGCAAAATGGTTCGATAGTCGATGCTGGTATTGCCAGTATCCGATGGCTTGTTTGCCGTCCCTAGCGTCATCAGCAGCCGACCTTCGGGAGTGAACTTGCGAACGGTGTGTTGCAGGTCGTCCGTGCAATAGACGGAATCGTCCGGGCCAATGGCGATGCCGTGCGGCCTGGCGAACAAACCCTCTCCCCAAGCGCCAATCCACACGCCGTGACGATCGAAGATCGTAACCGGATGCTCGCCGCGGTCGAAAACAAATACGCGGTCTTGGGAGTCGGTCGCTACGGAGACAACTTCCCTCCAACTCCAGCCCGCAGGCAACTTGCCCCACGAATCTTGGACCTCGTAGCCAAAATCACGGCACGTTTTGTCAGGAACATCCACTGAGGATGGCGGGAAACCGTCTGATCGCATGATTCGGTCAATCGCCTTGCTGTTACTTTTCCACGGCCGCACGATGCAACCCGTGCGTCTTGAGGCGAATGCGATACAGGCTCTTGTCGATCGTGACGTACAGAGTGTTGCTATCGTCCCCGACGCCGAACTCGACGTTGCTCGGAATCCCGCGCCAGTCTTCCAATAGTCCTGTCTGATTGGTGGGACCAGTTGCAATGAACGCTATTTCTTTGCCAGTGGGATCGACGACCAGAATCCCTGGGCGAGCCAGGCTGCGCGCCGCGATGTAAAGATTTCCTTCGCTGTCGATACGCATCCCATCCGAACCATTCTCTTGGCCGAAATCGACGATTGTCCTGCGCGGTCCATCGACCAGGCCTTGCTCATCGAGTGGAAAAGCGTAGATTTTCATCGCGCCGCGAACCGGCTCAGGCTCGTCTGGCGAGAGACGGTTCTTGCCGCTGTTGTGGTCGCACACGTACAGTGTCCGCTGGTCCGGGCTGAGGCAGACTCCGTTCGGTTTCTCCACTTCGCGCGTGATGAGGATAACCGTCCCATCCCGCTCGATGCGATAGACGGCTTCGCTCGGCTGCTCGCGCGGCTCGGTTCCGCCGTAACGCGGATCGGTGAAATAAACCCGTCCCTTGGCATCGACGCAGAGGTCGTTCGGCGAATTGAAACGCTTTCCTTCGAACCGATCGACGACTGTCTCGCTCTTGCCTGTTTTGAGGTTCCATCGACGGACGCTACGGCTGCCGCCGTCCGCCCCATCGCAAGACAACAGGTTGCCGTTTTCATCGAAAGCCAGCCCATTGGATTTCCCTGAATTGTCGGCGAAAATCGTAGTCTTCTTGGTCTGTGGGTCGAAGCACAGAATCATGCCGTTGTCTTTGCCAAACGGCAGGTCGGTAAAGTAAATTTTCCCATCCGCGGCGGCTGCGGGGCCTTCCGTCAGGCCAGAGTTGAGTTTCACTTTTCGCGTATGGAGCAGCTCCAGCTTAGAGTCCGCGGGGACGATCGGATTCTCAACCGGCTCCGCAGTTAGGGCGGAGGCCATCCAACAGCAGACTAGCAACCCACACAAAACATGGGACCACGCCTTCATGCCAACACCTCCCGGACGACCCGCGCTGGATTTACGCCGGTCAGTTTTTCTTTCAAACCGTTTTGTTCGACGAAAAGTTCTTCGTGCCGAATCCCCAACAGATGGAGAATAGTAGCGTGGAAATCGGGCACGCTGACCCGGTCCTCCACCGCCGCCAGGCCAACTTCATCTGTCACTCCGTGGGTTGTACCGCCCTTGATGCCGCCTCCAGCCATCCAGCAGCAAGCCGCATTCTTGTTGTGATCGCGTCCCGCTTTGCGTTCGTCCTTGTCTGGGGATAACTGGGCGATTGGCAGTCGGCCAAACTCGCCCCCCCATATGACCAACGTTTCGTCGAGCAAACCACGCTGCTTTAAGTCTTGCAACAATCCGGCGATGGGAAGATCAGTGCGCTCGCAAGCTTCTTTCATGCCGGTCGCCAATGCCGCATGATTGTCCCATATTTGCGCATTGATATAAAGCTGCACGAAACGGACCCCTCGCTCAACCAAACGCCGCGCAATCAGGCAACGCCGGCCATACGAATCGGTCGGCTCACGCCCGATGCCATACATTCCCAGCGTCAAAGCCCCCTCGCGCGATAAATCGAGGGCATCGGTCGCCGAGACTTGCATTCGAGCCGCCAGTTCATAGCTCGCGATGCGGGCGTCCAAGTTCGGCTGGCCTGGCCGACGCCCCTTGTGCAAATGGTCGAGCCGACTGAGGAGATCGCGCTCCATTTGGACGATCTCCGGCGGATCGTTCGCTTCGCTCCGCAAGTTCAGTATGGGAGAGCCGGTCGAGCGAAAGCGGGTTCCCTGAAACAGCGGTGGCAGAAAACCGGCTTGCCAGTTTTCAATGCCGTTGACCGGCAAACCCAATGGATCGTCCAGAACAACATACGCCGGCAAGTTCTGGCACTCGCTTCCCAGGCCATACGTGATCCAAGACCCCAGTGTCGGATAACCGCTCGGCATGTGCCCCGTCTGGATCAAATACAAGGCCGGTTCATGCGTGATATTCGTCGTATAAAGAGAGCGGATCAGGGCGATGTCATCCACCTGCTGGCTGATGTGGGGCAACGCGTCGGAAACCCACATTCCGGATTGACCATGTTGCGCAAACTTGAACGGACTCCGCATCAAGGCCCCGGCAGCGCCAGGCGATTCGACTTCCCCGGCGATCTTATCGAAGTAAGACTCGCCATGTCGCCGCTCGAGTTCTGGCTTGGGGTCGAACAAATCCATCTGGCTCGGCCCGCCGTTCATAAACAGGTGGATTACGTACTTCGCCTTGGCCGGAAAGTGATGCGTCCGCGGAAGGAAACCCACATTTTCACGCGTCGCCGCTCCCTGGCCCCCCTGGGCGAACAGATCCCCGCCCAGCAGGTGCATCAGCGCGGCCCCATGGATTCCGGCCCCCACGCGCGCGAAGAAACTTCGCCGCGATACGGGTTCAAATCGATCAGTCGTCGGCCTGTGCGACATATGGAGCGTCTCAATCAATGTACAGAAACATAGCTGAGTTCATGATCGTGTGGCAAATCGTCGCCAAGGCTCGTCGCTCAGCCTCTTGGGGCGCGGGCGCGCCGGCGGCCTCCAATTGCTTTGCCCACTGCGCCGTTAGTTTTGCCAGGGTCTCTACGCAGGCGGCCTCCTCATCGGCATCCGGCGGGCGACCGAGCGCTATCAGGTAAAGCCGCCCCACTTGCTGGGCGGGGGCTTCTCCCGCTACGCTGCGAGTCCGCTCCGCCAATTGACCGGCCAGTTCTCGGACGGCCGAATCGTTGAGCAGGTGGAGCGCCTGGAGCGCTACCAGCGAATCTTGTCGCTGCAAGCAATTAGGGTTCATCGCCGGCAGATCAAAACTCTCGAGCAGCGAAGCCGGATTCTTCCGAAGCTGCTGGATATAGATGCTCCGCCGCTTGCCGGACTGCACCAAGCCATCCGGCAGGACGCCCACTGGGTCTGCCGGCCCATAACGGGTTTCATCAAGTTGGCCTGCCACAAACAACAGTGTGTCGCGCACCTCCTCGGCCTCCATCCGCCTTAATGGCATCCTCGACAACAAACGCTCATCGGCCGTCGCTGTCGTCACCGCCGACGATTGCCGATACACACTCGACCTCATCATCAACCGGTGCATCTGTTTCAACCTCCATCCCTGGCGAATGAATTCGCACGCCAGCCAATCTAGCAACTCGGGGTGAGTCGGCCGGTCGCCTGTTTTTCCGAAGTTGCCGAGGCTGCGAACCAAACCCTGGCCAAAATGGTGCTTCCATACGCGGTTGACCATCACCCGCGCCGTCAGCGGATGATGCGGATTCGTCAACCAACGAGCGAAGGCCAATCTGCGGCCGGTCGATTTCGCCCCCGGCCACGGCGGCACAATCTCAAATGGCAGCTCCTCGCTCGCGAGCACGGCTGGCGGCCCAGGACGAACGAACCCGCCAGGCGTTTGATAGTCCCCACGCCGATAGAGATAACTCGGCGAAGGCTCGCCGCGATCCCACAAGGCCATGACGCGCGGCTCTTCCGGCCGCCTCCCCTCGATCTCTTTGATCTCCTTGTCCGTTTCAGGAGTTTGCGGCTTGGCCTTAACTGTGGCAATCTCCGCGTCTATTTTCTCACATGCCTCGGCCCACTTCTGCCGCTCGTCAGGAGTGACGCAGGGCAAGTAGCGTTCCCCTAATCCAGTGCTAACCGCGCCGCCGTAACCAATAAGTTGCGGCTTCAACCAATCATGCTCGTCATAAGCCCCTTTGAAGAGGGCTGTGAGGCGATAATAGTCGCGATGCGGAATCGGATCGAACTTATGGCTGTGGCAGCGCGCGCACTTGAACGTCAGCCCCATCACGCCTGAACCCAGCACGTCCATCGCGTCGGCAATCACTTCAATCCGGTCCGGCACAAATCCGGTCAAGTTGGCCCAAGTTGGGTCGGGCGCCATCCGCAGAAAACCTGTGGCGACCAGGTTGTCTTCGATCTCTGGTGTGATCTGCGCCGCCTGCTCGTAGTGGGCCAACTCGTCCCCCGCAAGTTGCTCGATCAAAAAGCGATCGTACGGCTTGTCTGCGTCGAACGAACGAATCACATAATCGCGGTAGCGCCAGGCGAAGGGCCGCGGCAAGTGTTGCTCCCGCTTTCCTTCGCAGTCGGCATAGCCAGCCACATCCAGCCAGTGCCGTCCCCACCGCTCGCCATAGCGCGGCGATGCCAGCAACCTGTCCACCACTTTCTCGTAAGCTTCGGCAGAGTTGTCCGCCAGAAAGGCCTCGATTTCGGCGGGTTCTGGCGGCAGGCCCGTCAAATCGAATGTCGCCCGCCTCAACAACGTCAGGCGGTCTGCCTCGGGCGAAAGGGAGAGCCCTTGCTCCTCCAATTTCTGTAGCACAAAGGCGTCGATCGGATTCCGCACGCGATCGCTATGTGCAACTTGCGGCACAGGGGCCGACTGCGGTGGACGAAAAGACCAAAAGTCTCGGTCCGCAGGGCGGACGAGAGGATCGGCCGCCGTGCCCGCCACGTCCGGCTCCTCAGCGGCTTCCGGCGCGCCAAGCTCAATCCACCGCGCCAGCTTCGCCACCTCGTCGGGTTCAACAGGTTTGACCATCGCTTCCACGAGCCGCTTCCGAGGCGGCATCTCTTCCGCTCGAATCCGTTTTAGAAGCAGGCTTTCTTCCGGCTTGCCCGGCACGATCGCCGGCCCGGATTTTCCCCCCTTTAACATGCTTTCGCGCGTGCGAAGATCGAACCCTCCCTCTTGCTTTTGGCGGCCGTGGCAGGGAGCGCATCGCAGGAGCAAAATTGGGATCGCATCATGCTGTGTCACTTCTGCATGAGTAGAGGTCGGCGTCCCAAACGAAGCCCCCCCATCAATCCAGCGCTGCACGCTTTCCACTTCCGCCTCGCTCAACCGGTCTTTCTCATCGGGCGGCATGTCTCCCTGATGGATTTTTTCATAAAGCAGACTCACCGCCGAGTTGCCCGCCACAATGACCGGACCAGATTCCCCTCCTTTGCGAATCCTATCGACTGTGTGGAGAGCCAACTCGGCCTTCTGCACCGTCTCGCCGTGACATCGACCACATTTTGCTTGGAAGAGAGGGCCAATCACCTGGTCAAAGTTAGGCGTATCTTCGGAGTTCACTTCTGCCGCGACACGATCGACGGTCGCTAGAAATAAGAGCCACGCCAACCAAAACGATAGCCGACTCATCGCACCGCGCGCGGCTCCCATCGGTTGAGGCCCACGCGGCCAACGGCGCAGGCTCCATGGTATGTCGCATTGGTGTTGCATTCCGCTAAGTATAAGCCGGCTTTTCTCTTGGGACCAAATGAACTTCGCAAGTAATCGACACAGACTTGCAAGAGCCACTATTTCAACACATTTTTGCGACTAAAGCCGTCTGTGCGGGTTCGCAAGTCTTATCTTTCGGCATAACTTATGAAATAGCCTGTGATTCGTGTGATGAGTACCAATAACGAGTTAGATCATGGAGCCGGTTGCGCACTCTTATGC